>ENA-OFCX01000357-OFCX01000357.1-metagenomes-genome-assembly--contig:-NODE-357-length-24973-cov-9.612770_pt1 | contig 24973 bp, 23 predicted proteins | sample MGYA00153384_OFCX01 | MGnify analysis MGYA00153384
GAACCCCTCCGCTCATCCTGAGCCTGTCGAAGGACGGCGAGCGGGCGGCGATGCGAGAGATGGCGCGGAGGGTTGACATGCTGGGGGCATGTTGGAACGGCCGCTGTGCGACCCGGCCGGGCGAAGCCGCATCAAGGTTCCATCGGCGCGCAAGCGTCGATGGAATGCGGCGGAGGGTGCGGCGCAGCCGACAGCTTCGACGTCACGGACTACTCCGTGATGGCTTCTCAGTGGTATTCTTCGCTTAGCTGAGTGCAACGCCCTTGAAGCATTGCTCACGATGCCACTGCAGATAGCGCGGGTCGGGCCTCTCCGAAGGATGCTCGGGAAACACCGCCAGCCCATTCTCATTCAGAATCTTCCTTACGCCGTCGACATCATTGATGTGATTTGAAAGCAGGATTTGCCGGTCATCGGCCACGCTGAGCAGCCCGCGATCAAACATCCAATGGATCGTCCCCGACAGCGCCAGACCGTTTTGAACGACGTCAGGCCCTTTGGCCCCGACTGACTTGATGTGTGCCGCCTCGACTTCGGCACGACCGCCGCCATTGATGAACTTGAATCCGGTGAGCGCGCAGCGACTGCCATAGGCTTTGAGCACCTTCGACCGGAAAATCCGGTCGCGCACGGTGCGCAATGTGAGGACCTTGGTTTTGTCTTCCTCGTGCAAAAAAGGTGTTTGATGATCGAAGACTTTTGCTGGCAACGGGGCATCATCGACTCGCGGCAATAATGGTTCCTGCACGTCAAGGCCCATCGTGATGATCCGATTGAAATCGGAATCGGGTATTGGTCGGACCGCTGCCTGCGCTCTCCCTGACACCCGCCCCTGGTCATTCAGGACGCTGCGTTCCGGATAGGCGCCGCCGCTTTGAAACGGCACATCGCGATCGAACTCGAGATAGGTCGAGGGATCGATGACCGCCAAATACATGTCGACAATGCGCGGATCAGGGGTGATCTGGCTGACCTGGCCGACGGCGTGATAGCCCTTCTTTCCGGCCTTGGTCGGCTCCAGAAAAATCACCCAATCGCCAACCATCTGGCTCGCGCGTGACAGGTAGGGGCGGGGAAATTGATACACCTCCCACGGCCGGTCGTCGTAAATCGAGTCTTCACGAAAGAGGAATATGCCCTTGCTCATTTTCGCTTCCTGTACCCTGCTCAACCACCACGGCTGTTGACAATCGCTTCCAAACGATTCACGCTTTGTTCACGGTCTGGTATTTAAGATAGAGGTTGTGATGATCCGCAAGACGTCAAATCTGACCGTGAGCTTACCTAAATGCCGCAATTGCGGCCGCCATTGGCGCCCTTCCGCTGGTGTTTTAGCGAGTGCTGCGTTTTGCAAAAAATGCGCGACTGAGCGTCGGCTTCTTGCAGCGAGCAAGTTTGGCGTGAGTCTATTACGGCCCCAAGACTTGTCTGGTTTGTACGTGTTGCCGAGGCGTTTAAGGTCACGTTAAACCTCGAAGAAATCTTCAAGGTCTTTGATGACTTGTGACTTGATTATTTGTCCCTGCGATCCGCCTAATGTCGCTTTTCGACCTTTGCCGAGTGGCTCGCTCCAAGCTTTCCATTCGTGTCGCCGTGGAGCGAGCCTATCCCATTGAACGATGATCTTGCGGCTCTTCGCAGTGCGAACCCACTGAATGCGGGCCGGAGAAACTTCGCACTCCCATTCTAGATCGACCGGTAGCTTTGATATGGCCGACAGGACCTGATCAGCAGATTGGTATCTCGCTGACGTGTCATCATTCATCATCTTGCGAAGGACGCGACGCCAGCGATTTGGGACGTGCGGCAACCATTTCAGCGTCGATGCGAACCCACCCTTTTGTACGAGCCCTGTCGGCGTCGCAGACTCACGGTACCATGTCTCTCCATGCATTAGCCGATACAGAGTCATTCCAAGGGCCCAAATATCAGACTTTGCGCTCGTCAAAAGGCTTTGCCAAACCTCAATCGCGATGTGATCAGAATAACCAGCTATGGAGCCGTAACCAAGGATGAGTTCATCAGTGACAAGTCCGAAATCAGCTAATTGGGCCGTACCATGCGCGTTCAGAAGTATATTGCCTGGCTTTATGTCACGGTGCAGCATGGGAATGTGGTGCAGCGATTGGAGTCCTAACAGGACTTCCATTCCCACTCGTCGTACAGCGGTCAGCATCATAGGACCATTCTTGAACGCAGAAAGAAGTGATCCGCCCTCGCAAAACGCCATGCAAAATAAGATGCTCTCTCCGTCGTCGGCCTCCACTATGTGATAGACGGGCACCACGTTTGGATGCCTCGCTTTCGCGAGTAATTGAGCTTCAGCCAGCAAGCCGACCTTTCGCTGAGCCCAGCCCGAATCACTTTCGCCGCTGGCGCGCTGAAGAACCTTTACGGCGACTTTTCCGTGAACCTCGTCTTCAGCCAGGAAAACGTCGCCGAAATGTCCGTTGCCAATTTTTGTCCCAATCTTCAAACTGGAAATGAGACTACTCATTTCGCACGTTCCGCGATCAAAATCATTGCGCCGACCCTGCTTCCCGCCCGCAACGTCCCGCCAGTGGTCTTTTCAGCCCAAAATTTCCCGTCTTTGACGTACTCTTCAACTTTCCGATTGCCATAGTGCTTACTGATTTGGGCCTGGGCGACCATTTCAACTGAGCGCACGTTCGGAACGGCGGAAGCCGCCGCGGCAACAACCCCTCGTACCTCGGCACCTTCCAAGTGAGCCTTGCCCATACCAGCTCGAGAAGTGGCGCTAGCTTTTATGAAAACCTTATCGACTTTGCATCCACTCAAATGGTTCAAACATTGCTGATGGATTATGGCGTAGGCCGCCGCTCGGTTCCCCTTCTGCACAGACCATGTTTGATCATAAGTGATTATGATCGGATCAGCTGGATCATCCGGAATTTCTGCTCCCACCACGATCACAGATTGACCAGCGGCAACTAAGCCGGCCCAACGCTCTCCCATTCCTGCCCCCTCCTGTTTTCTAGCTAGCAAGCGAGTTCCACCAGCGCGCCGAGCAGAAGGACAATAAGACGGATTTTAGCAAAAGGAACTGCACTTAAAAGTAAATCGGTGATGTCGAACGGAAACTTCTCGTCTCAGGTGCTTATCCAGCAGCTTACTCGTCGCCCATTTTCAATGCAGCGATAAACGCTTCCTGAGGAATCGAGACGTTGCCGTACTCCCTCATTTTAGCCTTACCTTTTTTCTGCTTATCCAAGAGCTTCCTCTTTCGAGAAGCATCCCCCCCATAGCACTTAGCCGTCACATCCTTGCGCATCGCGCTGATCGTTTCGCGGGCGATGACCTTGCCGCCGATCGCGGCCTGGATCGGGATTTTGAACAAGTGCCGGGGGATGAGGTCTTTGAGCCGCTCGACCATGCCGCGACCGCGTAGCTCGGCGGTGCCGCGGTGGACGATCATGCTCAAGGCGTCGACCGGCTCCTCGTTGACCAATATGCTCATCTTGACGAGGTCGCCCTCGCGGTGGCCGATCTGGTGATAGTCGAAGCTGGCATAGCCCTTCGACATGCTTTTCAGCCGGTCGTAGAAATCGAACACCACTTCGTTGAGCGGCAACTCGTAGGTCAGCTGCGCGCGCCCACCGACGTAGGTGAGGTTTTTCTGGATCCCGCGGCGGTCCTGGCACAATTTCAGGATCGGGCCGAGATAGTCGTCGGGGACGTAGATGGTCGCCTCGATCCACGGTTCCTCGATGCTGACGATGCGGCTCGGGTCGGGCATGTCGGCCGGGTTGTGGAGCTCGATCAGGCTGCCGCCGTCTTCCGCGCCGCCTACAACAACCCGCCCAGACGTCGCGCCGGGGTCGCCGCGCTTGGCCCGGCCGAGCTGGATTCGATAGACCACGCTCGGCGCGGTGGTGATCAGGTCGAGGTCATATTCGCGGGTCAGCCGCTCCTGGATGATCTCGAGGTGGAGCAGGCCGAGGAAGCCGCAGCGAAAGCCGAACCCCAATGCCGCGCTGGACTCGGTCTCGAAGCTGAATGACGCGTCGTTGAGCCGCAATTTGTAGAGGCTTTCGCGCAATTTGTCGAAGTCCGCCGCGTCGGTCGGGAACAGGCCGCAGAACACCACCGGTTGCACCGTCTTGAAGCCGGGCAAGGCGTGGGCAGTGGGGCGCTTGACGTCGGTGATGGTGTCGCCGACCGCGGTCTGGCTGACTTCCTTGATCTGCGCGGTGATGAAGCCGATTTCGCCCGCGCTCAAGCTTTCGAGCTGCTCGATCTTGGGGGTGAAGCAGCCGACGCGGTCGACCAGATGCTGGGTGCCGGTGGCCATGAACTTGATCAGTTGGCCGCGGCGAAGGACTCCGTCGATCACCCGGATCAGGATCACCACGCCGAGATATTGGTCATACCATGAATCGATCAGCATCGCCTTGAGCGGCGCCTCGCGGTCGCCCTTGGGCGGGGGGATTTTGTCGACGATCGCCTGCAGCACCGCCTCGATCCCGATTCCGCTTTTGGCACTGGCGAGCACCGCTTCGGAGGCGTCGAGGCCGATCACGTCCTCAATCTCGGCCCGCACCTTCTCCGGCTCGGCGGCGGGCAGGTCGATCTTGTTGATGACGGGCACGATCTCATGGTCATGCTCGATGCTCTGGTAGACATTGGCCAGCGTCTGCGCCTCGACCCCTTGCGCCGCGTCGACCACCAGCAGCGCGCCTTCGCACGCGGCCAGGCTGCGCGAGACTTCATAGGCGAAGTCGACGTGGCCGGGGGTGTCCATCAGGTTCATGGTGTAAGTTTCGCCGTCCGCCGCCTGCCATTTCAGGCGCACCGTCTGGGCCTTGATGGTGATTCCGCGTTCCTGCTCGATCTCCATATTATCAAGCAGTTGCGGGGTCATTTCGCGCAAGGTCAGTCCGCCGGTGGTCTGGATCAGCCGGTCGGCGAGCGTCGACTTGCCGTGGTCGATATGCGCGATAATCGAAAAGTTGCGGATCAGTTTCATCTCACTCATCCCGCGCCGCTAGCAGAGGCGGTTGGCGCTGTCAGCAGTGCGGCCTCGCATCGCGCGGCAAGTGGTGATATTGAGCGTGGATCACATCTTAACGGGGGTTATCATGATACGTGTTGTTTCCTTGGCTGCGCTTGGCGCGGTGTTCGTCCTTACAGCCCCGGCCTCGGCCCAGACCAGCAACACCCGCGCCAGCTCGAGCCGCAACATGCAGCTCAACGCGATGAGCGAAATCCCGGTCTGCCAGCGGCGGCTCGGGACGATCGCGATCGTCGAGCCCGACAATGAATGGTGGCGCCAGCTCAATCTCGGCAGCCCGGAAGCGATCATCAAGATCTTCGTCCAGCGATCGGGCTGCTTCGGGATCGTCAACCGCGGCCGGTCGATGCAGAGCCGCTCGATGGAGCGCGCGCTGGCCGACAATGGTGAGCTGCAAGCCGGGTCCAACGTCGGCCGCGGCCAGATCAAGACCGCCGATTATTTCCTCCAGCCCGACATCGTCTCGACCAACTCCAATTCGGGCGGCGGCGGGGTCGGCGCGGGCCTCGGCGGCGCAATCGGCGGTTTGTTCGGCGGTGGCGCGGGAAGCGTGATCGGCGGCATCGTCGGCGGAATCAACGTCAAGAAGGGCGAGGCCAGTGTCACGCTCAGCCTGGTCAACGCCCGCACCACCGAGGAAATGGCGCTGGTCGAGGGCTATTCGCGCAAGAAAGACGTCAGCTGGGGCGCCGGCGGCGGCGCCGGCTGGTGGGGCGGCTTCGGCGCGGCCGGCGCGACCGGTTACCAGAACACCGAGATCGGGCAGATCATCGTGCTCGCTTACCTCGATGCCTACATCAAGATGGTCACCCAGTTGGGTGGCTTGCCAAGCGATCCCCGGCAATTGGCCCCCCAGGCGCGCTAGCAAAGGCGAGGGCGCGGTCGGCACCGCCGCGCCCTCCCGCCATTCGTCGAATAATCGCGAGCGCGCCCGGCAATAGCCGTTGCGGATCGTCAGGCTCCGCTTAGGGTGCGGCGCATGCCGACTTCCCTTCGGAGACTCAATCCCATGCGTAATACCCTTCGCTCTTCCGTCTTGCTAGCCAGCGCCTCGCTGCTGGTTGCAGCGCCCGCCGCTGGCGTCCAGGCCCAGCCTGCCGCAGCGACCAGCGTTGCCAAGCCGACGCCGGTTCCCGCGCTGATCGCCAAGGTCAAGATTCCGCACAAGAAGTTCGTGCTCGCCAATGGCCTGACCGTACTGGTGCATGAAGATCGCAAGGCGCCGGTGGTGGGCGTCGCGATGTGGTACAATGTCGGATCGAAGGACGAGCCCAAGGGCCAGACCGGCTTTGCCCATCTGTTCGAGCATCTGATGTTCAACGGATCGGAAAATCTCCCCGAGGATTTCTTCAAATATCTGCAGCAGATCGGCGGGACCGATTATAACGGCACGACCGATTTCGACCGCACCAATTACTTCGAGACCGCCCCCCGGGGTGCGCTCGAGCGGGTGCTGTTCATGGAAAGCGATCGAATGGGCCATTTGCTTGGCGCGATCAGCCAGGGCGTGCTCGATAACCAGCGCGGCGTGGTCCAGAACGAGAAACGCCAAGGCGACAATCAGCCCGGCGGGCTGGTGTTCTACGAGATTCTGAAGGAGCTGTTCCCGGAGGGACATCCCTATCACCACTCGGTGATCGGATCGATGGCCGACCTCGACGCCGCCAGCCTGACCGACGTACGCAACTGGTTCCTCAGCAAATATGGGCCCAACAATGCGGTGCTGGTGCTGGCCGGAGACATCAACGAGGCCGAGGCGCGGCCGTTGGTCGAAAAATATTTCGGCAATATCAAGCGCGGCCCGGTCAACAATCCGGCCAAGGCGTCGGTCCCGACGCTCGCCGCCCCCAAATCGATGGTCATGAAGGACCGCGTCGCCGCCATCCAAGTGTCGCGTTACTGGCCGATGCCCGGCCTACTCGACCGGCAATTGGTCGCGCTGGATGTCGGCGGGTCGGTGCTCGGCGGGCTCGCCAGTTCGCGGCTCGAGAAAATCCTCGTGCGCGACGAAAAGATCGCGACCTCGGTTTCGGCCGGGCTTTATCCGCAGCAAAGGGTCGGCATTTTCTTCGTCGACGCGACGGTCAAGCCCGGGATCGATCCGGCGCTGGTCGACCGGCGGATTGACCAGATCCTGGCCGAATATATCGCCAACGGCCCAACCGCAGACGAAGTGCGGCGCGCCTCGACCTCCGAAGTGGCGCAGCGCATTCGCGGGCTCGAATCGGTCGGCGGCTTCGGCGGCAAGGCGGTGACGCTGGCGCAGGGCCAGACTTTCGCCGGCGACAGCAATTTCTACGCCAAGACCTTGGCTAATTACGCCACCGTCACCCCGGCCGAAATCCGCGCCGCGATGAAGCAATGGCTGACCCGCCCGGCCTTCTCGCTCAAGCTCGAGCCAGGCGAGCGCACGGGCTATGACGAAGCCAAGTCGGTTGCCGCGGTGGCCGGGGCGGTCAAGGCCGATCCCAAGCAGACCGCCGCCCCGCGCGGGGCGGCGCGCCCCATCCCGCCACTCGGCCAGCTTGCTGCACTCGACTTCCCCGACATCAGCAAGGTCCGCCTGTCGAACGGGATCGTGGTCGAATATGCGCAGCGCACCGCGGTTCCGATCACCCAGGTAGCGCTTAGCTTCAACGCCGGCGATTCGGCCGATCCAGTTAATCGCCGCGGCCTCCAGATGATGACCATGGCGATGCTCGACGAAGGCACGTCGACGATGAGCGCGCAGGCACTGGCGGAGGCCAAGGAAAGTCTCGGCGCCGAGATCAGCGCCAATGGTTCGACCGATCAATCGGTCGTCTATCTTTCGGCCATGAGCCCCAACCTCGGCGCGTCTCTCGGGCTGATGGGCGCGGTGGTCAAGGATGCAGCCTTGGCCCCGGCCGAGATCGAACGGGTGCGAGTCCAGCAGCTCACCAATGTCGCGCAGCTACGCAAAGACCCCAACGGTATGGCGCAGCGCACGCTGCCGACCTTGCTGTACGGTGGGGACCATCCCTATGCGGTGGTTAGCGGCGGCGATGAGTCAGTGCTGAAATCACTCAGCCGCGAGGATCTGCTGACCTTCCGCGATCGCTGGTTGCGTCCCGACAATGCCAAGATCTACGTTGTGTCGGATCGTCCGCTGGCCGAGATCACGCCGTTGCTGGAAGCCGAATTCGGCCGCTGGGCGGCACCGGCTTCGGTCAAGGGCGTCAAGTCGTTCGGCGCGATCCCGGCGCGCCCGACGACACCGCGCATCGTGCTGATCGATCGGCCGCAATCGCCGCAGTCGATCATTTACGGCGGGCAAATCACACCGGTCGATCCCAAGGGCTCGAATGAGGCGCTGGGCGCGGCCAACGACGTGCTCGGCGGCAGCTTCCTGTCGCGGATCAACATGGACCTGCGCGAAAGCAAGGGCTGGTCCTATGGCGTTCGCGGCGGCGCCAGCCTCAACGAGCATGCCGTGCCCTACATTGTCAGCGCACCGGTCCAGGCCGACCGCACTGGCGATTCGCTGTTCGCGCTCAACGAGCAATTCGCCGGATTCTTCGGCGACAAGGGCGTCAATGCCGAGGAGCTGGAACGGACCATCGCCAATCGCGTCAACGGACTGCCGGGTCAGTACGAGACGTCACAGGCCGTGCTGGGTGCGATGATCTCCAACGATTTGTTTGGCCGTCCCGACAATTATCAAGAGACACTCGCCGCCAAGTATCGCGCGTTTAGCGCGGGCGATCTCGACAAGGCGATTCGCGGCGCGGTCGATCCCAAAGGATTCGTCTGGATCGTCGTCGGCGACGCCGCCAAGGTCAGGCCGCAGCTCGACAAGCTCGGCATCCCGATCGAGGTGATGCAGGCGAAGTGAGTCAGCTTCGCCCCCAGAGTGCGCACAGCGCACCGCGGGGGGATGAACAGGTTGCTCTGTCCATGGCCCGAAGGGTCAGAGGGGGCCGCGATGCACGAGCGTTGCTACCCCCTCGGTCAGCTGCGCTGATAGCTCCCCCAACGGGGGAGCGGCTATGGCAGCCGAGTAACATGCCCCATCTTGCGGCCCGCCCGTGCCTCGCCCTTGTTGTAGAGGTGCAGGCTCGCGCAGGGGTCGAGGAGAATCTCCGCCCAACCGTCGGCTTCGTCGCCGATCAGATTGTCCATCACTGCCCCGCCCGCGACCAATGCCGGACTGCCCAGCGGTAAGTCGCAGATCGCGCGGATATGCTGTTCGAACTGTGAGGTGTGGGCGCCTTCGATCGTCCAGTGGCCGCTGTTGTGGACGCGCGGCGCGATCTCGTTGACGATCGCCTGATCGTCGCATGCGAAATATTCGACGGTGAACATGCCGACATGCCCGAGTGCCTCGGCCAGGATGCCGGCGGTGCGGATCGCCTCAACGGAGAGCGCGACGATCGGCAGCCCGGCGGGCACGGTCGAGCGGCGCAAGATGCCGTCGCGATGCTCGTTACGCGGCGCCGGAAAGGCGCTCAGCCGACCGTCCGCGCAGCGCGCCAACAGGATCGAGAATTCGGCCTCGAACGCGACTGCCGCCTCAGCCACCGCTGGGGCATTGCCGATGCTGTCCCACGCGGCGCGCGCCTCGGCCGGATCGCGCACCCACGCCTGACCCTTGCCGTCATAGCCGAGCCGGCGACTTTTGAGCACCAACGGCACGCCAAGCGCCGCAACCGCCGCCTCCAGCTCCTCGACCGAACCGACTTCGCGCCACGCGGCGACCGTCGCGCCATTGGCCTCGAGGAAGCGTTTCTCGACCGCACGGTCCTGCGCGATCTCGAGACTGCGCGTGCCCGGTTTGAGCTTGTCGCCGAGCGCGGCGAGCGGCCCGACCGGTACATTCTCGAACTCGTAGGTGACCACGTCGCAGGCCGCAGCGAACCGCACCAGCGCCGCCTCGTCATCGAACGCCCCGCGCGTGAACATCGCGCTGACCTCGGCCGCACACGGCGCCGCATGCGGGTCGTAAATGTGGCAGCGATAGCCAAGCCGCGCCGCCGCGATGGCCATCATCCGGCCGAGCTGGCCGCCGCCGATGATTCCGATCGTCGACCCCGGCTTGATGCTCACTCGGGCGCCTCGGGCACCGCGTCGGTCTGCCTGGCGCGCCATTCGGCCAGCCGCCCCGCAAGCGCCTCGTCGGTCGTCGCCAGCATCGCCGCCGCGAGCAGCGCCGCATTGACTGCACCGGGCTTCCCGATTGCCAGCGTCCCGACCGGCACCCCGGCGGGCATCTGGACGATCGACAGCAAGCTATCCATGCCCTTGAGCGCCTTGCTTTCGACCGGCACGCCAAGCACCGGCAGCGGGGTCATCGACGCCGCCATCCCCGGCAGATGCGCCGCGCCGCCTGCGCCTGCGATAATCAATTTAAGCCCGCGCTCCTTCGCGCTGCCGGCATAATCGTAAAGCCGCTGCGGGGTGCGGTGGGCCGACACTACCTTGACTTCATGGGTCACACCCAGCGCGTCGAGCGTCTCGGCGGCGTGGCGCATCGTCTCCCAGTCCGAGCGGCTGCCCATGATGATCCCCACCCTCGCGCCGCTCATCGAAATTCCCTTGCTCCCTGGCCCAGATCGCGGGTGTAGAAAGACTATTGGCCGTGCGCAATTGGGACAGTCGCGGCAAGCCGATTTCCAATCCCGATTAGTGCAGGTTATGAAATTGGCCTCAACAGTGGGCGTTACCGGATATGGACCGAGTCGTGCACAGCGTCGATACCGGGGCGCTGATGGAGGAAATTGCGCGGTTGCGTGGTCAGGTCGCGCAGCTCGAATCGCGAGTCGAGCAGCTCGACGTCGAGGCGCATCGCGATGCCCTCGTCCCGGTCGCCAACCGCCGCGGCTTGCTGCGCCACCTCGATTTACTGATCGCGCGCTGCAACCGTCATCACACCCCCGCCGCCTTATTGTTCGTCGATGTCGACGGGCTAAAGGCGCTCAACGATTCGTTCGGTCATTCGGCGGGCGACGCGGCCTTGGTCTATCTTGCGCAATTGATGGTCGAGGGAGTCCGCCAGACCGATCTCGTTGCGCGCATCGGCGGTGACGAATTCGCCATCCTGCTCGACCATGCCGATGAGGCAAGTGCGATGGACACCGCCGACCGGCTGGTCAATTCGGTCGCCGGCAGCGACTTCGCCTATCGCGACCAGCGGCTACCGCTGAGCGTCGCGATCGGGATTACCGGGATCGAACCGGGCGACACATCCGAAGCCGTGCTCGAACGCGCCGACCAGGAAATGTACCGCGAGAAAGCGGCTTAAGCTGCGGACCGCTCGCCGAGGTAAAACCGTTCCTTGACCGCCAGATCATCGCCCAGCTGATAGACAATCGGCTGCCCGGTCGGAATTTCCAGCCCGACAATCTCGTCATCGCTGATCTGCGACAAATGTTTCTCCAGCGCGCGCAAGCTGTTGCCGTGCGCCGCGACGATCACTCGCTGGCCATCGCGCAGCCGCGGCGCAATTTCCGCCAGATAGTAAGGCAGCACCCGCTCGATGGTGTTCTTCAAACTCTCCGACCCCGGGACGGTAACCCCGGCATAGCGCCGATCGCCGACCACCTGGTAGGGATTGTCCGCCTCCATCGGTGGCGGCGGGATGTCGAACGATCGCCGCCAGATCTTGACTTGCGCCGCGCCCACCTTGGCGATCATTTCGGCCTTGTTGAGCCCGGTCAGCGCGCCATAATGCCGCTCGTTCAAATGCCAGTCCTTGGTCACCGGCAGCCACAATCGGTCCATCTCCATCAGCACCAGATGCAACGTGCGGATCGCGCGGGTCTGCAAGCTAGTGAAGCAATGGTCGAAATCGAACCCCGCGTCGGCCAGCAACCGCCCCGCCGCGGCGGCCTCGGCAATGCCCTTGTCGCTAAGGTTGCTGTCCCACCAGCCGGTGAAGCGATTCTCGAGGTTCCACTGCGACTGGCCGTGGCGGAGCAGGACCAACGTCGGCATTACGCCGCGACTTCCTCTTTGCCGACCCGCGTCGCGGCGTAGTCACGCAGCTCGGGCAGGATCGCGTGGAGCGCGTCGAGGCACGCGCCGGCGAGATATTTCGAGCGCTCGGGGCTCCAGCCGTAAATCTCGTCGGGCAAATCGGCATTGTCCTTGAACGGCATCTCCAGCGTCATCGACACCGCGCCGAACCGTTCGGCCAGCTGGGTGGTCGACATCGACATGTTGGCCTGGCCTTTGGGCGGGATTTCATAGCCCTGGCGGGTCTGGAAATCGGGCGACACCCGCTCGAGCGTGTTGGAGAATGTCTTGAACAACTCGCTCTGCCGCTCGGTCAGCGAGGGGATGCCCTCAAACCCGGCGAGGAAGTTGGCCGGGATCGCCTCGTCGCCGTGAATGTCCATCGCGAACACCGGCGGCTCCTCGTCCATTGCGTTGCGCACGCACAGCACTTCGGGGCTCTTCTCGGCCGACGGGTTATGCCATTCGCGGTTGAGGTTGGTGCCCGCGGCATTGGTCCGCAAATGCCCGCGGCGCGACCCGTCGGGGTTCATGTTGGGGACGATGTGGAAGGTGCAGTCGCGGCGCAGGACGCGCGATACCGGGTCGTCGCTGTCGACCAGTTTCTCGAGCGCGCCCTCCATCCACCATTCGGCCATGCTCTCGCCGGGATGCTGGCGGGCGTACAGCCAGACCGTAAGCTCGCCCTCACCGATCGTCAGGCAGTCGATGTCCTGGCCGTCCAAAGTCTGGCCAAGGATCCGGTAATCGACCCCCGGAAGCGCGGCGACGGTCGACACCAGGTCATGGTGCCGCTCCATCGAATACGGCGCGAAATAGGCCAGCCACACGCAATCGGTCTCGGGCGTGAAGCGGATCGTCAGCGTACCATCGGCGTAGGATGTTCCCGGCACGCGCACCCAATCCTCGCGGTCGAGCGACATGCACGCCTGATACCCCGGCCAACCATCGGGATAAGCCGCCTTGCCGCAATTGGTGATCTTCAGCGTCACTTCGCGCCCGCCCGCCCCGGCTAGCCGGAAATGGAACCATTGGTAGAAATCGCTCAAATGATCGGTGACGATTTCCAGCTCGGCAGTGTCGCCGTCCTGGCTGATGACGCGGATGTTGCCGGCGTCGAACGCGCTGGAAATCGTGATTGGCATGAGGACCTTCGAAAAATGGTTGGTTTCGGCGAGCCTGATACTGTGCCTCGCGTTGCCTGCAAACCCCCGCCCGTTGCCAGGCACCAGCTTGACTAACCCGCCACCCCCTTCTAGTGGAGCCGCCGGTCCTTAGGGGCTTTCCGATCCATTCAAGCATAGCAAAGCAGGCGTTCCGGCCATGAAGATTCGCAATTCCCTGAAGTCGCTGAAGTCGCGTCATCGCGATTGCCGGGTGATTCGCCGCCGTGGCCGCACGTACGTCATCAACAAGACGAATCGCCGCTTCAAGGCGAGGCAGGGCTAGCGTAACAGAGCCGGATTGTGGGTATGTGGCTGAGAGCCATAGTGCCGATAATACTCGACAACGCGCTCGCTGAGGTAGTCGAAAGGCTCATCCTCTAGCACTGGATCGCGACCACGACGCAGCCTCGTCAGGATGCTTTTGGTAAGACTGATTTGGACCGTCGAGTACACGGCTGGGTCAAGCAGATGCTCTCTAATATAGCCCAATAATATCCTGAAACCGTTATCCCAGTTGCCATTGCCGTTGCGAATTGCTTCGTCACGAAGCTTTTCTACTGCTCTGAGCAATTCGCCCTGTACCGTGTCGGATTGACCTGACTTCGGCACAAACTGTTCCCAGATGTTTTTTCCTTCCTCAAGATAATTCAATTGAGGTGTCGCGTCGCCCTTGGGGCTGACGCCCGGAAAAAGCCACTTCAGGATCATTGTTCGCCCTTCTCTATGCTGCCTCTGCCACGATAGCCGCCCATTCGGCTTCGGTCGCTACCCGCACGCCGAGCTCGGCGGCCTTCTTCAGCTTCGACCCCGCTCCCGGTCCGGCCACCACCAGGTCGGTTCTCGCGCTGACCGATCCCGCCGACCGCGCACCCAGCCGCTCGGCCTGCGCCTTGGCCTCGTCGCGGCTCATCGTTTCGAGCGTGCCGGTGAAGACGATCGTCTTGCCGGTCCATGCTGTCGCCCGCGCGGTCGAGACGTAGGCGGCGGGCCTTACGAGCTCGAGCAACTCGGCCAACTGCTCGCGATTGTGCGGCTCGTGGAAAAAGTCCGCCAGCGCCTCGGCAACCACCGGACCGACCCCCTCGACCGCCGACAATTCGCCTTGCGCGCCCTCGCCAGTCGCCGCCGCCTGCAGCTTCTCGATCCTTGCGAACACCTTCATCAAATCCTTGGCCGTCACCGCGCCGACCTGGCGGATGCCGAGCCCGAACAGGAACCGCGCGGGGTCGAACCCCTTGCGCGCCTCGATCGCCGCGATCAATTTGTCGACCGACACTTCCTTCCACCCCTCGCGCCCGACCAGTTCGTCGCGGTGCGCCTTGAGCCGGAAGATATCGGCCGGCCCGTGGAGCCAACCGAGCGCGACGAATTCGGCCAGGCTCTTTTCGCCCAGGCCATCGATATCCATCGCCCCGCGCGACACGAAATGTTTGAGCCGCTCCAACCGTTGTGCCGGGCAAATTAGTCCGCCGGTGCAGCGGACGTCGACTTCGCCTTCCTCGGCCACCGCCTCCGACTGGCATTCCGGGCAATGGTCGGGGAACACATAGGGCGCGCGCTGCTCGGTCCGCGTCAAATTCTCGACCACCTGCGGGATGACATCGCCCGCCCGCTGGATCCGCACACGGTCCCCGACCCGCAGCCCGAGCCGCGCGATCTCGTCGCGATTGTGGAGCGTGACATTGGCGACGATCACGCCCCCGACACCCACCGGCTTGAGCCGCCCGACTGGAGTCAGCTTGCCGGTCCGCCCGACCTGGATGTCGATCGCCTCGATTACGGTCTCGGCCTGCTCGGCGGGGAATTTATGCGCTAACGCCCAGCGCGGCGACCGCGCCACTTGGCCCAACCGCGCCTGCCAGTCGAGCCGGTCGACCTTGTAGACCACCCCGTCGATATCGAACGGCAGATCGGCCCGCGTTTGCTCGATCTTCGCATAATGGACCAATGCGGCCTCGACCGTATCGACCCTCACCAGCAGCTCGCTGACTGGAAATCCGAGCGCCGCAAGCCGCGCCATCGCCTCGCTTTGAGTTGCGCCAAGCGGCTCGCTCAACTCTCCCCAGCCGTGCGCCAGAAACCGCAGTGGCCGCGCCTCGGTCACCGCCGGATCCTTCTGCCTGAGCGAGCCGGCCGCGGCGTTGCGTGGATTGGCAAAGATCTTTCCCCCCGCCGCCTCCTGCCGCTCGTTGAGCGCCGCGAAATCGTCCTTCGACATATAGACCTCGCCGCGCACCTCGAGGATCGAAGGTTGTGCTCCGGCGAAGGCCGGAGCGGTGGGCGCATCACGCCCGACCTGTTCGCGCTGGTCAAGGCTCCGGCCTTCGCCGGAGAGCAGCACCTGCGGAATGTCCGAAATCGTCCGCACATTGGCGGTGACATCCTCACCGACGCTGCCGTCCCCGCGCGTTGCGGCGAGTACCAACAACCCATCCTCGTACCGCAGCGAGCAGCTCAGACCGTCGATCTTCGGCTCGGCGGTCAGCGCCACCTCAGTGTAGGCGGGCAGCGACAAAAACCGCCGCACCCGCGCCACGAACTCGGCCACTTCCTCGTCGGCAAAGGCATTGTCGAGACTGAGCATCGGCTTGGCATGCGCCACCTTGGCGAGGCTCGACGTCGGCGCCGCGCCCAGTCGCCTCGACGGTGAATCACCCCGCACCAGCGCCGGAAATTGCGCCTCGAGCGCGCGATTCTCCCGCACCAAGGCGTCGTAATCCGCGTCCGAAATCTCCGGCGCATCGCGATCATGATACGCCCGGTCGTGGCGCGCGATATCCTTCGCCAGCCGCATCAGCCGGTTGGCGGCTTCAGCTTCGGATTTAGGCGGCTTGGTCATGCCAGCATCGCCGCCATTTTCGCGACGCTATTCATGTTGCGCCCGGTACCGAATTTAAACACCGGCAGCTTCAGCTTCGACTTACCCATGCCCTCATCATAGGCAATGACGATCTCGCGCCGCCCTAGCGCCAATCGCTCCGCTTTCACGCCGGTCGCTGCATCGATCATCGCCTGGCTCGGCGCATTGTCCAGGAAGAACGCGACCACCCGGTTGCCGGGATCATCGGGAAAGGGGTTGGAACGCGCGATCTCTGCCATCTCGGCCGCTGATCGCACCAGCACCAGCGCGGGCTTGCCGAGATGAGCCTCGACCCGGTCCCGAACCCGCTCGGCCACTTCCGCCTCACTCGCGTCAGCGGTAACCAGCAAATTGCCGCTAGCGATGAACGTTCGCACATTGCCGAACCCGCACGTGGCCCCGATCCGCGCCAATTCCGCACTCGGCAAGGTCGAACCGGCCCCCAAATTGACCGCCCGAACCATCGCGACGAACGCGGTCACTCAGGCCAGCCCGCCAACCGGCTTGATTTCGATTCGAGTTCCGAACCCGGCGATGATCGGCCGACTCTTGGCGATCGCCTGCTTGACGCCCGGCAGCTGGAGGCTCGCCAGATGGGCCTCGGCAGTGTCCCAAACCTCGGTGATCCACAGCGAGTCGGGATCGGCCAGATCTTCGCCGATCAGATACAGTCGATTGCCCGGCATGTGCTGCGTTCCCTCGCGCAAATAGCCGGCAAGCTCGGCGCGCTTGCCGGGCGCGGCTTTCATTTGCCCGATCAGGCCGTATAAATTGGCATCGTTCATCCTAATCTCCCTGGTGGTGGTGCAGCCGGATAGGAGCATCACTGCCGCCAATTGTCCGCTAAATTCTCTGCGGCTGACGATCGGCCAGCCGTTCGCCGGTGCGTCGTTCGTCACGCCGCCTCCAGCAGTTTCGCCGCCTGCGCGCGAGCTTCGTCGGTGATGGCGGCGCCCGACAGCATCCGCGCGACTTCCTCGCGGCGCTCGTCGGCGGTCAGTTTGCGCACCGTGGTACGGGTGCCGTCGGGGCCGTGGGCTTTTTCGATGCGGTAATGATGCGCCGCTCGTGCCGCGACCTGGGGCGAATGCGTTACGACCAAAACCTGCGCGCCCTGGGCCAGCCGCGCCAGCCGCTCGCCGATCGCGCTTGCAACCGCGCCGCCGACCCCGCGATCGACCTCGTCGAAGATCATCGTTCCCGCACCCCCAGCCTCGGCCAGCGCGACCTTCAAGGCAAGGATGAAGCGCGACAATTCGCCCCCCGACGCAATCTTGGTCAGCGCCCCGAACGGCGCGCCAGGATTGGTCGAGACTTCGAACTCGACGCGATCCGCGCCGGTGGGTCCGACCTCGGCATCGGCGATCGCGGTCCGGAACCGGGCAGCGTCGAGCTTCAGCGGGGCAAGCTCGCCCGCCACGGCTGCATCGAGCCGCGCCGCCGCCGCCGTCCGCGCCTCGGTCAACGCCTTGGCAGCGAGCGCATAAGCCTCCGTCGCCTCTGCCAACGCACGCTCCAATAACTCGATCGTCTCGCTGCCCGCCTCGATCGCCGCACGCCGCGCCTGCAAGTCGGTCAGCAAGGCGGGCAATTGATCGGCCTCGACCCGGTGCTTGCGCGCCATCCCGCGAATCTCGAACAATCGCGCCTCGGCCGATTCGAGGTCGATCGGCGAATGCGCCAGCGCCGCGGTCGCCGCCGCAATCTTGGCCTCGGCCTCGTCCGCCTCGATGATCGCGCGATCGGTCGAGGCGAGCGCCTCGGCCAGCAGCGGGTGCGCATCGGCGATCCGCTGCAGCCGACGCGCCGCCTGGCGAAGCTGTGCCAGCCCGCCGTCCGACCCGGCGAAATGCGGCCCGAGCGCGCCAAGGTCATCTTCGATCCGCGCCGCCGATTTCATCTGTGTCCGGGCATCGGCGAGGCGTTGTTCCTCGCCCGTCTCGACCCCGAGCGCAGTGATTTCGTTGACCGCAAAGTCGAGCCACTCGCGGTCGCGGTCCGCATCGGCGAGTGACTGGCGCTGCTCGGCCAATTGCGCCGCAAGCGCGCTTCGCCTCGCCCACGCCTCACTCACCGCGCGGCCATCGACCCGCCCGAACGCATCAAGCAAGGCGCGGTGCCCCTTGGGGTTGAGCAGGCCGCGATCGTCATGCTGGCCGTGGATCTCGATCGCCGCACTGGCGATGTCGCGCAACAACGACGCGGGGACTGCGGCACCGCCGGCGAACGCGCGGCTGCCGCCGTCGGCCTTGAGCGTCCGGCGAAGCAGCAACGCCTCGCCCGGCTCGTAGGCGATCCCGGCCGCCTCGAGCGCCGCGAAGGCCGAATGTCCGGCGGGCAGTTCGAACTCGGCGCTGACACTTGCCGCCGGCTGCCCCGCGCGGACCAGCCCGGTGTCGGACCGCGCACCAAGCGCAAGTCCCAACGAATCGAGCAGGATTGACTTGCCCGCCCCGGTCTCGCCGGTGAGCACGCCAAGGCCCGGCTCGAACTCAAGCTCGAGCCGGTCGATCAGCACGACATCGTTGATGGCAAGCAGTCTCAGCATCGCGACCCGGTTCCGAAGGCGGGCCGGTGCAGGATCAGCTCTGCGGCGCCGCCGGCACGTGGCGCTGGATCAAATTGTAGCTGCGCTTGTACCATTCGTTGCCCGGATAATTGGCGCCGAGCACTGCGGCCGATTTGCGCGCTTCCTCGGGAATGCCGAGCGCAAGATAGCATTCGACCAGCCGCTCGAGCGCCTCCGGCGTGTGGCTGGTGGTCTGGAACTTCTCGGCCACGGTGCGGAAGCGCAAGGTCGCGGCGAGCCAATTGCCCTGCCGCTGGTAAAACCGCCCGACTTCCATTTCCTTGCCGGCGAGATGGTCGTTGATCAGGTCGAGCTTGAGCCGCGCGTCGGCGGCGTAGCGGCTGCCCGGATACCGGCGCATCAATTCGCCGAAGCTGTCCGATGCCTGCTGGGTGATCTTCTGGTCGCGGTTCACATCCTCGATCTGCTGATAATAGCTCATCGCGATGAGGTAATTGGCGTAGGCCGCATCCTTGTTGCCCGGATGGATGGTCAGGAACCGCCGCGACGAACTGACTGCCTCAGGGTAGGATTGCGCCATATAATAAGAGAAGCTGCTCATCAGCTGCGCGCGGCGCGCCCACACCGAATAGGGATGCTGGCGCTCGACCTCGTCGAACAATTTCGCGGCCAGCACGTAATTGCCCTGGTCGAGCCTTTTCTTGGCCAGGCTGTAGAGCGTGTTGACGTCGCGAGCGACATATTCAGTGTCGCCAACCTTCCCCTTGTTGCGCGCGCAACCGGTGGCAGGGAGGATGATTGCGGCGGCGATGAGGGGCGCTGCATAATAACGGGCGATACGGGACAGGTTCGACATGACTGACCTTCTAGCGTGGAGCCGGGCCCGGGCCAAGCGCCGAGATTGGAGCGCCGGGACGTGGACTGGCGTGGATGAACCGTGGATGGCCGTGGTCTCGCTCACAGCGGCAATCTTGCTTATCGGGGCGCTCATACTTCCTGCGGCCGCGTGCCAGGGGCGGGGTCGTCGGTCTTGAGGAAGCTGTCGGGTTTGACCCCCAGCCACACCAGGATCGGCGCCGAGATGTAGATCGACGAGTAAGTCCCGATCAGCACCCCGAGGAAGATCGCGATCGACAGGCCGAAGATCACCTCGGGCCCGATTGCCATCAGCAAGGCGAGCGCGATCAGCACCGTCAGCGATGTCACCACCGTCCGCGCCAGTGTTTCATTGAGCGACAGGTTGATCAGCGGCAGGATGGCCATCTTGCGATATTTGCGGAGGTTCTCGCGGATCCGATCATAAATCACGACCGTATCGTTGAGTGAATAACCGATAATCGTCAGGAACGCAGCGACGACGTTGAGATCGACCTGCAGCCGGGTCCAGGCGAAGAACCCCAACGTCATCGCGAAATCATGCGCCAGCGTGACCAGCGCGCCGACCCCGAATTGCCATTCGAAGCGGAACCAGATGTAAATTGCGATGCCGATCATCGCCAGGGCGATCGCCAACGCGCCATCCTGCGCCAATTCTTCGGACACCTTGCCCGACACCGATTCGCCGGCGCTCACCACGGCGCCCGGATAAGCGGTCGGCAAAAACGTGCGGACCTTGGTCACGACCACATTCGACAATGCGTCGGCGCCTTCGGGCTTGGGCAGGCGGATCTGGTAGGTGCGGTCGTTGCCGAATTCCTGGATGGTCGATTCGCCGACCTTCAGCGAATCCACCTTGCTCCGCAAATCCTCGATATTGATCGGCTTGGGGAAGGTCACTCGGACCATCTGCCCGCCGACGAAATCGATCCCCAGGTTGAGCCCGCGATAGGCGGTGAAGACGATCGCCAGCACCGTGGCGGTCAGCGACAGCACCAGCGCCAGGTTCCGCCAGCGCATGAAATCGAGGTTGGTATGGTCGGGGACCAGCTTGAGCAGCTTCATCGGTTCGGCCTTTAAAGATGCAGTTGGCGCGGGCGGGTGCGGCGCAGCCACAATACCACCAGCATACGCGTGAGGAACACCGCGGTGAAGACGCTGGTGAGGATCCCGAAGCCGAGCACCACCGCGAAGCCACGGATCGGTCCCGAGCCGAAGTAGAACATCAGCGAGGCCGATATAGCGTGGGTGATATTGGCATCGAAGATGGCGCGGAACGCCTCCTTGTAGCCCGTCTCGACCGCATCGAGCACCTTCCGCCCGCGGCGCAACTCCTCGCGGATGCGCTCGTTGATCAACACGTTGGCATCGACCGCCGCGCCGATCGTCAACACGAAGCCGGCGATTCCGGGCAGCGTCAACGTCCCCCCGAACAGCGCCATCAGCCCGAGCACCAGGAACGCGTTCACGATCAAGGCGACGTTCGCATAGACCCCGAACCGGCCGTAAGTGACGAGCATGAAGATCATCACCGCGATGATCGACGCACCGGCCGCGAGTGCGCCCTTGTGGATCGAATCCTTGCCCAAATCGGCGCTGACCGTGCGCTCCTCGATCACCGCCAGTTTAACCGGCAATTTGCCCGACGCCAGCGCGATCGCCAGCGTGTTGGCGCTTTCGACCGTGAAGCTGCCGCTGATCTGTGCCTGTCCGCCAAGGATCGGCTCGTTGATATTCGGTGCCGACAGCACCTTGTCGTCGAGGATGATCGCGAACGGCTTGTTGACGTTCTCCTGCGTCGTCCGGCCAAAGCGCTTCGACCCGGCGGCGTTGAAGGTGATCGACACCGTCGGCTGGTTATTCTGGTCGAACGACTGATGCGCCTTGATCAACTGGTCGCCCGACACCATCACCCGGCGCGAGACCGCGATCTTGCCTGATCCGTCGGCCATCGGCAGCACCTGGCTGCCCGCTGGCGCGCGGCCCTGCGCCACTTCGGCGGGGTTGGCGGTGAGATCGACCAGTTTGAATTCGAGCCGCGCGGTCTGGCCGATCAGCGCTTTCAACGCATCGGGGTTCTCAACCCCCGGCACCGCGACCAGGATTCGCCGTACGCCCTGGTTGACGACGGTTACTTCCTTGGTGCCATTGGGATCGATCCGGCGGCGCACGACGTCGCGCGCGACGATCATCGCATCCTTGAGCGCCAGCGTTGTTCCCTGGGCCGACGGGGTCAGCACGATGCGGGTCGAATCGACCACCTGCACATCCCAGTCGCGCCCGCCGGTCAGCCCCAGCGGCTGCGACAGCTTGCGCATCCGGTCGACCGCTTCATCGAGCTGGGTCGGGTCGCGGACCATGAACGACAAATGCCCGTCCCGGGTCGAGACATCGCTGATTTCGACCCGCGGCTGGCCGCGTCGAAGCTCGGTGGTGACTTCCTCTTCCTTCGCCGCCAGCCGTTGCTTGGCGGCATCACGCACGTCGGCCTCGAGTAGCAACTGGCTTCCGCCGGCCAGATCGAGCCCGAGGTTGATCCGCATATGCGGCAGGATCGACGGCCATTTGTCGACTTGGTCCTTGGGAAAGAAGCTCGGGATCGACAGCAAGACCCCAAACAGGATCACCAACCAGATCGACCAGATCTTCCAACGCGGAAAGTCACCCATCAGTCATTAGCCGGCTTGGTTTTCGGTTTGGCGACGCCGCTGATCGTCGACTTGACGACGCGGATCTTGACGCCCTGCGCAATCTCGACTTCGGCCTCATCGTCGGTGACCTTGGTCACGCGACCGCGGATCCCGCCGCCGGTGATGATGTCATCGCCCTTCTTGATCGCCTGGATCTCCGCCGCTTGTTCCTTTTGCCGTTTGGCCTGCGGGCGGAACACCAGCACCCAGAAGATCAGGAACAATGCCATCGGCAGGAACAGCATGTTGGCGAAGGCTGCAAAGCCCGATTGCGGCGCGGCGGTCGCGGCGGCAATGACGGTTGCAAGAAACGGATTGGACATGGTGGAAAGTTGATCCTTTTCGCGGGCGACGTCCCTTGGCCGGGAAAGGCCAAGGATGGTCGGGGCGACAGGATTCGAACCTGCGACCCCCACACCCCCAGTGTGATGCGCTACCAGGCTGCGCTACGCCCCGACCAGTTGACGCCTAGGATGTCCAGAGGACATCGGTCTAAGCGGTGACGGCGCATCTAGTGAGGCGCACGAAGCATGGCAAGTCGGGTGAGGCAAATGAGGCGGCGGCCCTACAGGAATCGAAGGCGGGTGAAACGACTCTGGGGCCGCCGAATCGCGCTCGGCCTGCTGGCCGTCCCCGGCCTGTATCTGCTCGCCGCGCTGGTCGGCAGCCTGATCCCCGTCAATCGCGACTGGACCGAACCGCGCCAGGGAATCACGATCTACATCGCCGACAACGGAGTCCACGCCGATTTGATCATGCCGGTCAGCGCCGCCGGTCTCGATTGGGCACCGCTCGTCCCGCGCAGCGACATGGCCGCGCCGCCGCCCGGCGCCAGATGGGTCGCGTTCGGCGCGGGCGAGCGGCACGTCTATCTCGATACGCCGACCTGGTCCGACATCACCTTGCGCACCGCTTGGGCGGGATTCGCCGGGGGAAGCCGGGTGGTCCACGTCGATTACGTCGCCAACCCGACCTACTCGGCGCGAGAATTGCGAGTCACGCCCGAGCAATATCGCCGCTTGTGGGCCGCCGTCCGCGCCAGCTTCGCGCTCGATCGCGTCGGCCGCCCGATCCGAATCGACCATCCCGGATACGGCCCGAGCGACGCTTTCTACGACGGCATCGGCCGCGCCAGCGCCATTCACACCTGCAACCAATGGCTCGCCAGCCGCCTCCGCCTCGCCGGGGTCAAGGCGCCGCTGTGGAGCCCGTTCGTCGAAGGGCTGGTGTGGCGGTATCGGACGATCGGCAAAGACTTGCAAACCCGCTGAGACCTGCGACGGTCGACGCTGAGCATCGGGGGAATTTGCATGACCAGCCATGCCGGCCGACAGCCGCGCGAACTGTTCGGCCAACCGCGCGGGTTATGGGTCCTGGCGGGAACCGAATTATGGGACCGCATCTCGTTCCACGGGATGCAGGCGATGCTAGTCCTCTACATGACCGGCGACTTACTCATCCACCCCACTCGCGTTGCCGGCATCCTGGGTTTCGCTGCCTATCGCCACGGGGTCGAGGCGCTGACCGGCCCACTCACCAACCAGGCATTGGCGACGCAAACCTTCGGCATCTATCTCGCCTGCGTGACCGGCTTCCCGCTGCTCGGCGGGTGGATCGGCGACAAGTTCACCGGGCGCCGAGTCGCGGTCGGGCTCGGTGCATTGCTGATGACGCTGGGCCATTTCGCGCTGGCCTTCGACCGGACTTTCATTATCGCGCTGGTTCTGCTGATGACCGGCGCGGGGTTCCTTCGCGGCAACTTGTCGGCGCAGATCAAGTCGCTTTACCCCGATGGCGATCCCCGCGAGGTCAACGCATTCCAATACTATTATCTGGCGGTCAACATCGGTGCATTCATCGCCCCGATCGCCAGCGGCGCGGTCGCCGCGGTTTGGGGCTGGCATGCGGGCTTCGCGGTCGCGGGGTTCGGAATGCTGATCGGGCTGCTGGTCTACCTGACCGGCTTACACACACTCCCCGCCGAACCCTCGCGCGGCCGGGATGGTCTGCGCGGTCCGCGCGCCGCGCTAACGCCGACGCAGAAGCGCAACCTGCTCGGGCTGCTGCTGATCTGGCCGGTCTCCGTCGCATTCTGGATCGCGCAATCACAGATCTGGAACGTCTACAACGTCTGGTTGCGCGATACCGTGCATATGCGCGTCGGCGGGTTCGACGTTCCGGTGCCGTGGATGCAGTCGCTCGACGGACTGGCACCCGCAGTGTTCATCCCGCTGGCGCTGTGGATCTGGGCGCGGCAAGCCGCGCGCGGGCGTGAGCCTGACGAATTCGGCAAGCTCGCGTTCGGCGCGATCCTGTTCGGGTTCAGCGTCGCGCTGCTCGCCGCGGGCCCGCTACTCGCCGGCGCCGACGGGCGCGCCCCGATAATCCTGCCGATCCTGTTCCACGTCTTTTCGAACTTTGGCGCGGTCTTTTTCGCGCCGGTAATGCTGGCGCTGTTCGCCACGCGCGCCCCCGCGCAATGGCGCGGCACGCTGATCGGCGTCAATGCGCTGGCGATCTCGGTCGCGAGCCTGATCAGCGGCCGGATGGGCGGGCTTTACGAGCAGGTCAGCCCGTCGGCGTTCTGGCTGATCAACGCCGCGATCTGCAGCGGCGCGGGGGTTTATTTATTGCTTGCCCGCCCGCTTTACCGCCGCTTGCTGGCGCGCGAGAACGCCGAGGATGCGATGCCGCTGCCGCCGAAAGAGGAAATCGTAGCGGTCGCCGATCCGGCTTAGAGGATATACTTGCTGAGGTCCGTATCGCGCGCGATCCCCGCCAATTGCCCCTCCACGAACGCCGCGTCGATCACCAGGCTCTCGCCGCCGCGATCCTCGGCGGTGAAGC
>ENA-OFCX01000358-OFCX01000358.1-metagenomes-genome-assembly--contig:-NODE-358-length-24837-cov-4.943830_pt1 | contig 24837 bp, 21 predicted proteins | sample MGYA00153384_OFCX01 | MGnify analysis MGYA00153384
AATGCAGCTCATGCCGGGGCATGTGCAAATTTTGCAACGACGCGGTGCGCAGCGATAGCAAGTGAGATGCGTCATTTTTGGCGTGACATGACACTAGTTCAGGCTCTACGTTCGAAGCAGACATGGGCTATTCGCGCGCGGTCGTCGACGGCGATTGGGTGTTTGTGTCCGGCACCACGGGCTTTGATTATTCGACGATGACGATATCGGATGATGTGCTTGAGCAGGCCGAGCAGTGTCTGAAAAATATTCGTTCTGCGTTGCAGCAAGCGGGATCCAGCATGAACGACGTAGTGCGCGTGAATTACGTGTTGCCGAACCGCGCAGATTTCGAGCCGTGCTGGCCAATTTTGTGCAAATATTTCGGTGATGTGCGACCCGCAGCGATGATGATTTCGGCGGGTTTGGCCGACCCACGCATGAAGATTGAAATCGAAGTCACGGCGCGTAAGCGGAGTTAATCAAAGCCGGAAAAAAGTGACGGAGGTGGCTCCTGTGGTGCAGGTGACGAACCACAGTCACATTGTCACGTTGGTCACTCAGCCACTTGTCACCCAACGGCGGGCTCCGGATCATGCGCAGGCAAAAAGAACACCGCCACCAGGGTGAGTGCGGCGATGGCGGCCATCACGAACAGCAGTGTTGAGAATCCGCCTGCTTTCACGAACGGCCCGAGCGCCCACACGGCCACCGATGAAATGCCGAAGCTCACCGCGAGGCGAAGGCCCGCGACGCGGGAGCGCATGCTGTCGTCAACGAAGCGGGCGATGATGGCGTCGGTGAAAGGAATTGCACCAAACACGAACGTCATGTAGGCGATGGCGAACACGTAAAACATCCAACCGTCGGCGCGTGCAGCGAGCGCAAACGCGATGACTTGGGCGGCCACAATCGGCAGAAAAATGCGCTTGATTGGGAAACGGTCAATCAGTCGGCCCACGATCACCTGTGCGACCGAGGCGACGGCGTACACGCCTGCGAGCAGCATGCCGAGCGTGGCCGGGTCGCTGGCAATGCTTGCCACGCGTTCACGCAGCAGCTCGCCGTTGCCGTTGGTGGTGAAGTTAAAAATCAGGCTACCGAGTGTGGTCGTGCAGGTGAGCACAGCAAACACGCGGGTGGCGGTGGCGCGATCTACGCGCAGCATTTTGCTGCCCTTCTTTTTGCCGGGTGCCGCGGCTTCTTTCGGCACTTTGATGGCGAAATAAACGCCAAGCAACAAGGCAATCACACCGGGTACGATGAACGCGGTGCGCCAGCCTGCGATCTTCACCAAATAGCCGGTGAGCAACGCGGCAACCGCGATACCGAGGTTACCGGCGAGCCCGTTGACACCTATCACGGCACCGGCTTTCGGCGCGTTTTGCAGCAGCATCGGAATGCCGACCGGATGATAAATCGCGGAGAACGCGCCCATCACGGTGAGTGCAATGGCCATCTGCAACGGCGACTGCGTGACTGACACCAGCAGCAAAGACGCAGCCATGCCAAAGAAAAACACCAGCATCATCGCGCGTCGCCCCCATAGGTCGCCGTAGCGACCAGCGGGCAACGAGGCGACGCCGAACATGACGAACGCACCCGTCGCATAGGGCATTAAATCCTCCCATCGTGCAATGCCGAAATCGAGCGCAATGGCGCTCACAGCGGTCGCAAATATCAACAGCGCCAAGTGGTCAATGGCGTGTGCGAGATACAGGAGCATGCGGGTGGTCATTGCGCGGGTGGGCTAGGCGTTTTGCGCTGCGCGCATGATTGGCGTCATGGCCGCTGACGTGGCGGGCACTTGAGCGTCGCTGGGGGCGATCTGTTGCAATCGATACTGCAAGGCCCACAGGCGAGGATCAATGGTCACCGCCAGCAGAAAGCGCGCGCGCGCGCCGACGGCATTGCCCTGCTGCAGCATCAACTCGCCGAGCGCCGCCTGCGCAACGCCGAGTTGCGGATGCCACGTGGCAAGGCCGTTGATACCCTCGGCATAAGCCTGCGCGCCCAGCGCGCGCATGCCGAGCCGCGCGATGTAGGCCTGCCCGGACGGTTCGGTCATCGCGATGCCAGTGTTTTCCAGCGCTTGCTGGGTGGCCGACAGATCGTCATTGAGCAAATGCAGCTCGGCCATTTCGAGGGCGAACGTGTGCGGGTCTGGCCAGCTCGCCAGCGCTTTCGCTGCTGGCGCTATGCCATGCGTCAAGAGCTGGGCGAGGGCGGTCGAGCGAACGTTTCCCGCCGTGTGCGACGCACCCGCAGCAAGCTCGATCACGCGCGAATGTCGCTGATTGCGGTGCGCGAGCTCCAGCAGCGCATCGTGCTCGCCTGCGGTCAAAGCGACCGGGTTCTCAATGCGCGCTGCCGCCGATTCAGCGGCGGTCGGATCAGCGTCAACCAGTGCGAGTCGCAGCTCGGCCAGCGCCGTGGCGCGCGCGGCTGACGCAATGACTCGCATCTGGTTCAACGCGCTCCGTGCAGCGCCCACTTCGCCGCGCGACAACGTCGTCGCCACGCGCTCCGCATGACTCTCGAGCAGCACCAGCGCCTGCGCCGACAAGTCCGCCTCGGATTTCGCTTCGACCACCACCGTATCGTCAACCGACTGGGCAACCGTTTGCAACTTGGGCCACGCGGCAAGTCCCAAGCAGGTGAGCGCCGGAAAAAATAGGGCGACGTAGCTACTCGCGCCCTCGGCGAGTACGGCAATTTTTGGAATTGCCAGCACGGCGACCGCGCCGGTCATCGCCCACACCCAAGCCGCCACCGCCCGGTTCGACCAGCGCGGACTTTTCGCTGGCGCAGGCCACAGTAAATGCAGTGTGAGCAGACCCAACCCCAGCGCAGGCAAGGCGCCCGCGATGGTTGCTGCGGACACCAACGATTGGGTGGGGTCGGCCAACGGGTTCAGCAGATTCGGTGCCGCGATCAAACCTTGGGCGATTGCGGCAAGCGCAAGGGCTGGGATCAGTGCCAGCAATCCGCCGGCGCGCAGCCACGGGTCGATAGGCGCAGCTGGCGCGTCCGATGCGATCCGCCGCGGCCCGAGCAACAACATCAGGCCGGGCAGCACGCTCACGGCGGCAACCAGCGGCGACATCCATGCCGCTAAACCAGCCAGCAATACGGTGACTGCGATGCGCGACCATCGCGAGAGCTTCAGCAGCACGGTGCGATCCAGTAGCAGCAACGCGAGCGCGGCGGCCACGCCACCGGCTAGCGGCAGCGTCCAACCCGGCCAACGATTGGCGAGCACGGTGACGAGTACAGCGCCAACGGCGAGCGCCATGGCGCAGATGCGTAGCGCATCAGCACGTCGTTGTGGATTCTTGCGGAACGGCAGCGCGCTTAGCAGCAGACTACTGACGCAAACCAACACCAGCCATAAGGCCAGCGGCAGCAAGCGATGCGCAGATTCGGTGGGCGTCAGGATGCTGCCGTCGCGCTGGAACCACGCGGCTGCCATCAGTCGCGCGCCGCCGAAAGGCGTGGCTGGCAACAGTTCTGCGCGCGAAAGGAAAGCGCTCGACGCACCCGTGCGAGCGCCAATGCTTTCTAGGGCTACAACCACCTGTGTCACGGTGTCGCGCCAACGCGGGTGCCCCGCGAGCAACAGCACGTGATGCTGCGGTGTGCCGTTGGCCGTGAGCCGCGTGGTGGCGGTCGCTGGTCGCCTATCCTGTGTGCTCAGCCACGCTAACGTCAGCCGTAGATTACGGGTGACCTCGTCGGTATGGAGCACTACCGCGAGCGCGTCATTGGCTGCGAGACGCAGTGACTTTGCGCGGGCAACCGCCGCGCCGCGCGATGGATCGAAGACCAAACCGGTGGTGTCGCCCAGCTTCGCCACACTCGTGTTTGACTCCGGTTCGAACGCGAGCTCAGTGTTGATGTTGCCCAACCCGAGTGCCCCCAGCAGGGCCAGTTGTACGACAAATGCAAACAAGACCGACAGCGCGATGGCTGCAATGGCAGCTATCACCGCTGCGCGCGAGCTAGGGGACGCAGCAAGGCTCATCGCGAAACGCAGTGCAACAGGCTGGATGGCAACGATTGAGATGCACGCGGCGTCAGTGGGTGGTGAATAATCATGCCGGGTGGTGGTTCACAGTCAGCGCACATTTTGTCATCAGTATGGTTTTTGACCCCGAGTCTGGTTATCCGAGCGCGCCCGGTCGACGTCGCGCCCTGCAGGCGGCTGCAAGCTTGGGGGCATTGCCGATCAGTGCGGCGGTGCCTTGGGTTGAGGCCGCGCCGCTCACGTTTTCGCCAGCCGTGTTTGACGTGCAGGCGGATCGCGCGCTTATCTGGCTGTCCGCGAACGACGCACTGCGCGTGCATGTGCGCTGGGGGCTGACTGCGGAGGCTTTGACCCAGCGAAGCGCCGAGCTGGTGCTTGACAAGGCGCATGACTTCACTGGGCACGTGACATTGCGGGGACTGCCAGCGGGCACTGCCGTGTTTTTCCGCGCGTACGTCGGCGACAAGCCGTTGCCTGATTTAGGTCGCTTCAGTACGCCGCGCACTGCGGGACAAAATTTCTCGCTTGCGTTCTCAGGCGACATGGAGGAGAAGTACAAGCCGTTCCGCATTTTCGATGCATTAGCGGCAGTCAGCCCCGACTATTTTGTCCATCTCGGCGACACTGTTTACGCCGACCATCCCAAGCGCGACTTTGCACCGACCGTTGCACACTATCGGCGCAAGCACGCCGCGATTCGCGCTGATCGCCCGTTGCAGGCGTTCATGTTGCAATGTGCGACGTACGCCATTTGGGACGATCACGAAATCGAGAATGATGCGCACGGCGGTGTCGCGCATTTGCCCGCAGCCGAGCAGGTGTTTCGCGAGTATTGGCCTTGTATTTCTGCGTCAGTTGAAAAAATAGGTCTGTATCGCGCCGTGAATCTGGCACCGGAAGTGGATTTGCTCATCGTCGATACGCGACGCTTTCGCAGCGTACAGTCGATGGCCGAGGGCGTTAAAAAGACGATGCTCGGCACGCAGCAAAAAAAGTGGTTTCTGGATCGCCTCAAACAGTCAAACGCCACCTTCAAAATCATCGCGACGTCGGTGCCGTTTCACGGTAGCAGCCTGGACGCGTGGGGCAATTACAAAACCGAGCGCGACGACATTGTTGCCTTCATCAAACGCGAGCGCATCGCGAACGTCGTCATGATCTCCGCCGACTATCACTTTGCCCGCGAGTGGAGCAACAAGCGCACCGGCATTCACGAATTTATGGCGGGACCGCTCGCCAGTTTTCGGACCTTCGAAAAATCATCTGAGGCGCGAGAACGCCACAGCAAAGGCTCGCACTTTGTGTATGGCGACGACTTTAATTTTGGATTGTTGAGCTATGACGGAAAGCAAAATTCGCTGACCGTGTCGTACCGCGACAGCGTCGGCACGCGCTTGTTTGAGACCACGATTTTGGCGGCGTAGGCGTAGCGAAAATAGACATAGCTTTTTCGCTTAAGCTCCGTTTTATAAGCGATAAGCGTTGGTTTTGGTACTTTATCGAATTTTCCATTTTTAGACCTTCAGCCCAAGTAAAGTAAGGGTTATAGCGAAAAGCTGTACTAGCCTATCGCTCGAGTCTGTTTGGTTGCTGTAGGAGCGGCCCTGGCCGCGATGACCTGAGGCCAACGTTGCGCCTTTCGCGACCGAGGCCACTCCTACAGGGCGTGGCTAAAAGCCAATCGTCCTTGCCCACTTGATGTCGGGTGCAAGGAGCGACGCGGCCTGCGCAGCAGGACAAGGCCGCAGGCCCGCCCGCTTCGAGACGCAGCGAAACCCGACCCTCAAAAGCCAATCGTCCTCGCCCACTTGATGTCGGGTTTCACTTTGTGTTCCTGCTCCAGCTGCTCCAGAAACTCGTCGGGCGTCAGCGTTTCATCGAGCAAAGTAATCTGCCGTTTTACCGAGGCAAAATCTCCCGGTGTCAGCATTTGCAGCTTGTTCAGCCGATCAACAATTTTGCCCGTGAGATTGGCTGAATTGCCTTCCAACGCCTCGGTCGCAAACATCTTTTCGCGTTGCTCACGGGTCAGTGGCTTGAACTGAATTTTAAAAGTGAAGCGTCGCAGCGCAGCCTCGTCGATCCGGTCAAACAGATTGGTCGTGCAAATGAACACGCCTTTAAAGCGCTCCATGCCTTGCAGCATTTCGTTGACTTCGGTGATTTCGTAGCTGCGTTGCGCGAGCGCGCGGTTTTGCAGAAAACTGTCGGCCTCGTCGAGTAACAGCACCGCTTTTTCTTGCTCCGCTTCCTTAAACATCGCGGCCATCTGCTGCTCCGTTTCGCCCACGTACTTGCTCATCAAATCGCTAGCTTTTTTGATGATCATCGGACGCTCCATTGATTTTGCAATGTGTTCGCCAAGCGCTGTCTTGCCCGTGCCCGGCATGCCGAAGAAACAGAGCGAACCAGCACCTTTGTTTTTGAGCGCTGCAATAATTTTTTCAACAGGATGCCGCGTTTCGATGTTTAGCAGCGACAGATCGTAGGTCGTCACCAACGGTCGATACTGCGACTTGTCGTTTTCTTCCTTGTACCCGAGCGCCTCGTCGCTGCGCTCTAGTTGCTTGAGCATCAGGGCTTCCACGCCGTCTTCGACCTGGCCATGCGTCAACTGCGCAAAGCGCGCCGCCGCGTGGATTTGCGCCGGTGTTAACGTCTTCCGAGTGGCTAATTTTTCGACGAAATCTGCGCTCACATCTAAGCCCGCCAGATGCTTCCTCGTAATGTTCGCACGGACATTTTGCGGCGGATTTTTAAGCTCCAGATGGAACTGAAAGCGACGACGATACGCGGGATCAATCTGACTGATCGAATTCGAAATCCAAATCGTCGGCACCGGATTATTTTCAAGCGTTTGATTCACCCACGCCTTGCCGTTCACGCTGCCGCGACGATTGTCGTCGCCCAAAAACAGGTTGAGCATGTCCGAAGGATTGCTCGGAAACACGTCTTCGACTTCGTCAAACAACAGCACCGTGTTGTTTCGGCCTTTGAGGAACGATTGCGACACTTGTAGGGAGCGATAGCGCTCTTTACCGGACAAACTTTGTCCCTCGCGATCAAAGCATTCCACCTCGTACAGCTCCGCGCCTGATAAGGCGGTGATGACTTTGGCAAATTCAGTTTTGCCAGTACCCGGCGCGCCGTAGATCAATACGTTCACACCCTTCTCGGATCTCTCCGTTGCACTTTTCAAGAGCGCCGCAAGGTAGCGCGCATCAGCCTCAACATGCGGATAGTCGGCGAGCGTGAGGTGTGAACCAACGGCAGGCCGAGTGAAAGCCGCCATCATCGCAGCTTCCGTCTCGTAGGGCTCAAGCAGGATGGGCAGTAACCGATCCGACAGGCGCATCAAATCTCCGAGGTCGGTGATGTTGTGCTCCGCAATCGGTGTGTCAATGAGCGCGAGTGATTCAAGCCGTCCACCGGGCTTCAGCGCCACGGCGATATCGTTCGGAGAGACCTTGGCGACTTCACCCAGCATGGCATGCGCTTCTGCTGCGCTGGCCGCTTTGCAATCCACCAGCACCGGCCGCAAATCCCGGGTGCATTTGGCGAGTGCCGCGCATTGAATCAAGGTGCGCTCGGCGGGTGTCAGCGCCAACACTTTGGCCAGCATTCCGATATTGTCGGTCAGGCGAATCGAGGTGTCGCGCGTCATCTTTTCCAGCGCGTCAGCGGTGCCCTGAAACAGCGCCAGCAAATCCTTGCCGTTCTGCTTGCAGAATTCGTCGAGGTAGTAGAAGAGGGTGGTGTCGTCGTACGTGCCGTTCCACACGCCGTGCCGCGCGATAAATTCGTCGGCCGAGAGCTTGCCCACACCGGCCCACGCGGGCATTTCGGCGCAACGGTGACCGAGAAATTTCTGCACTTTTTGCGCGATAGATACCGGCCACACGAGGTGCCGCGCGGAAAGCGTCATCACGTCGTTGATGTCGCGCCGCAAATTAAACTTAGGGCCCAAAGTGAGCACCAGTCGCAGCGCGAACAGCGATGAGAGGCGGTCAACAGGTGCTGCGAGGTGTGAATGTGGCGAGGCGATCATCACCGAGCTCTCGATCACGGTCAGGTCAGACATGGTGTTCCTCTTTGTCACTTGGCCAATCAGGACGACGCGAAACTGCGGCTGAATCAGGCGACACTGTAACGCAGCGGTCACGGTAGCGGTGGACAACCGCAGCTACAATCCGCGCGCCGCCTCAAAATCTTAGTTTCTATGCGCACTTTTTGTTCTGCCCTTTGTTTGTCATTTGCTGCGTTCGCGTTTGCTGATTATCCCGACCGTCCTATCAAAATCATCGTGCCGTTTGCCGCAGGAGCGGGCACCGATGCTATCGCCCGCTTCACAGCGCTTAAGCTTGAAGAGCAATTGAAGCAGCCGGTGATCGTTGAAAACCGGGTCGGTGCGAGTGGCGCCATCGGTACGCAATTTGTGGCGAACGCTGCCGCGGACGGCTACACGTTGCTCTTTGTCGCCTCGCCCTTCACCACAGTCGCCGCTGCCACGCCAACGATTGCCAACTACGACCCGATTAAGCAGTTTGCGCCCATCGCGCTCATCGCTGCCGGGCCGCTGGTGTGGATCACTAACGCCCAAGCGCCGTTCACCAGCATGCGCGAGATGATCGCGTTTGCTCAAGCCAATCCCGGCAAACTTGCGTACGGCAGCGCGGGCGCGGGTGGCGTCAATCACTTGGCGCTAGAGTTGTTCAAGCTAAAAACCGGCACTGACATTTTGCATGTGCCGTACAAAGGCATCGCGCCTGCGACCACTGATTTGCTGGGCGGATCGATCGCCCTGCTGACCGGCACTATTCCAGCCGTTTTGCCGCACATTAAAGGCGGCAAGGCGCGTGCGCTTGCGGTGACCGGGGATAAGCGCTCGCCGCTGCTGCCCGACGTGCCCACCATGAAGGAGGCAGGCGTGAATGGCACCGAGGTTTACAACTACTGGGGGCTGGTTGCGCCGATTGGCACGCCTGCTGCCATCAACAATCGACTCAATGCCGAGGTGCAGAAATTTCTCGCGCAAAAAGACGTTCAGGTTCGCTTGAACAACGACGGCGTCGATCTCACGCCCGGTGGCCCAGATCGCCTCACCACGTTTATCGCGAATGATTACAACGGCTGGAAGAAGCTTGTTGCGGATGCGCGGTTGAAGGTCGAGTAAGCGATTTTCCGCTGGTGGGAGCGGTTGCACCGCGAATACCCAGTTAGAGCGAGTGTCGCGGTGGAAACGCTCCCACAGTGCCGAGCGCGCTACTTTGACGGCACCGCCTGCGCATGCTCCCGCAGTGCCGCCAGCGGAATAATATCCAGCGCCTTCTCATGGGTGGCATCTAGCGCGACCTGCGGCGCGCAGCCCGCGCCGTAAGCCTCCAGCCATCGCGCAGCGCACAGACACCAGCGATCCCCGGCAACGAGCCCTGAGAAACCCCACATGGGCGCGGGCGTCGACAAGTCGTTGCCACGCGACGCGCTAAACGTCAAAAATTCATCGGTCATGATGGCGCACACGGTGTGCGATCCAGTGTCTTGTGGCCCCGTTTCGCAGCACCCGGTGCGCATAAACCCGGTTACCGGATCGTGGTTGCAATCTTTGAGAGGAGCACCGAGAACATTGAGGCCGCGAAAAGACATGATGGGTCAACCGAAAATTACTCAGGCTATTGTATTTCTGCGACGCGGCGAGCGCTATTCTTTAACTGAGCCGGTCATGCCTGACACGTAATATTCAACGAAGAACGAGTAGATAAACGCGACCGGCAGGGAGCCAAACAACGCGCCGGCCATGAGCGCTCCCCAGTGGTACACATCGCCCTCAACCAGCTCCGTGACGACCCCGACTGGCAGCGTTTTAAGCTCAGACGACGAGACGAACGTCAGCGCGTAAATGAACTCATTCCACGACAACGTGAACGCAAATATGCCCGCTGAGATCAACCCCGGAACGGCCAGCGGCAGCACAATCTTGGTGAGAATCTGCCAGCGTGTCGCACCATCAATCAGCGCGCATTCTTCCAGCTCGAATGGAATGGTGCGAAAGTAACCCATCAACAGCCAAGTGCAAAACGGAATCAGGAAGGTTGGGTAGGTGAGGATCAACGCTAGCCGCGTGTCGAAAAGTCCAAGCTGAAACACCACCGATGCGAGCGGAATAAACAGGATCGACGGCGGCACCAGATACGCCAGAAAAATCGCTAACCCTACTTGTTTGGCGCCAGAAAATCGCAACCGCTCAATAGCGTAAGCCGCCAGCACTGATGCGGCGAGCGAGAAAAACGTGGCGGTCACAGAGACCACCACCGTGTTCCACATCCACTCGGGATACGCAGTGTCGAACAGCAGTTTTTTCACGTGCGCCAGCGTCGGTGAGTTGATCCAGAACGGATTGCCGTCGCGCGATAAAAGTTCGTTGTCCGGCTTGAATGCGGTGATGCCCATCCAATAAAACGGGAACAGCAACACAAACAGAAAAGCCCCGAGCGGCAGGTACGCACTCATCAGCTTGCGCGGCGTGGATTCAAGAAAGTTCATGCCGACGGTGTCGGTGCTCGTGTCAGTGCTCATTTATCCGTGCCTCCCTGTTGCCACACGCGGCGCTGCAAACCGAAATAACTGAACATGATGGCAGCCAGCAAAAACGGCACCATTGCAATTGAAATTGCGGCACCTTCGCCCAGCGCGCCGCCGGAAATCGCACGTTGAAACGACAACGTTGCCATCAGGTGTGTCGCGTTCAACGGCCCGCCGCGCGTGATGACGTAAATCAACTGGAAATCCGTGAACGTGAACAGTACCGAGAACGTCATCACCACGGCGATGATGGGCGTCAGCAGCGGCAGCGTGACGTAGCGAAATTGTTGCCACGGCGTCGCGCCGTCAATGGCGGAGGCTTCGTAGTATGACGGCGAAATCGTCTGTAATCCCGCAAGCAGTGTGATGGCAACGAACGGCACCCCGCGCCAGACGTTGGCCGCAATCACTGAGAAGCGCGCGTTCCACGGGCTGCCTAAAAAATCAATGTAGGTGTCAATTACGCCGAGCTTCACTAGCACCCAACTGATGATGGAAAACTGGGCGTCGAACAACCACCAGAATGCGATGGCTGAGAGCGCCGTAGGTACGATGTACGGCAACAAAATCACTGCGCGGAAAAAGCTCTTGAAACGCAGATTACGATTGAGCAACAGTGCAAGCCACAGGCCCAAAAAAAACTTCAACACGCTCGCGATCGTTGTGTAGAAAAGCGTGTTGAACAGCGCCAACTGCGTGACGCTGTCAGTGGCGAGAAAAACATAGTTTTCAAATCCAACCCATTCGCCGGGCCGCCCCACCTTCGCGTCCGTAAAACCCAACCACACGCCGAGCCCTAGTGGATAAGTCAGGAACAGCAACAGCAAAAGCGCCGCTGGCAGCATGAAAATGAGCCCTAGCGCGTTGCGGCTGTTTTGGATTCGGTCAAACATTTATTCGTGTGATGGTGGTCAGATGTGGCGTGTGCAGGAGCGACCCCGGTCGCGATCCCGGCGTCCATGCAGAAGCGCTCTGTGCGTTTTCCGCGCGCAGGGGCGCTCCTACATTGCAAGTTGAGCGACTAGACTTTGTAATACCGCTCCGCTCGCTTCTGCGCCCGCTCAGCGGCTTCTTTCGGTGTCTTCGCACCGCTCGCCGCTTCGGCCACCATGTTGACCACGATGAAGTCCGCCGCAGCACCCGCAGAGGCATAACCCAGCTTGCCTGCGTAGCCCGCAGGTCGGAGGTTTTTCACGCAATCGCGGTACGGCGTGTGCTTGGGGTCTGAGGTCCAGATTGCGGCCTTCGCATATTCCGCAAGCGGTGGCGCGATGTAGCCACCTGCTGCGGTGAGCCAGGGGTCGAACTGCTCTTGCTCCATCATGAAACGCAAAAACTCCTTCGCGGCCTGCGGAAACTTGGTGTACTTCATGATCATCTGATTGAAGAACAGGTGCGATTCGGTCGGCGTGCCCACAGGGCCAATCGGGTACTGCGCGTGAAACACGTCCTCCTTCAAATCTCGCACCTTTTGGTCGGTTGAGGTTTTGGTGGCGTAATAAATCGAGATGCCGTTATTGGTCAAGCTGATTTGGCTATCAAGGAAAGCTTTGTTGTTGTTTGGATCGAGCCACGACAGCGTGCCAGGGACAAAAGTGGCATACATCTCTTTGGCGTACTCAAGCCCCTTGATCGTTTCAGCGCTATCAATCACCACCTTGTTGTTCGCGTCCACCAGCTTGCCGCCATGCGACCAGATGAGCCAGTTGGTCCACAGACCGTCGCCGGTGGCGTTACCGAGTGCAAAGCCTGACGGTGTGTTCTTCTCTTTCAGCGCCTTGAGCAATTTCAGGAAGTTGGTGGTGTCCTTTGGGAAACTGTCGAACCCAGCCGCCTTCACCATGCTCTGGCGATATACCAGCATGGCACCTGCCGCACCCAGTCCGATGCCGATCCACTTCTTGCCATCGGGACGCAAGTAGGCCTCACACGCCGGGTACCAGCCGCCGTACTTTTTACCCAGATACGTGGCCAGATCGGTCACGTCGAGCAGTTTTTCCGGGTACAAGTTGGCATCGTCGTTGGTGGACAAAATAATGTCGGGGCCAGCGCCTGTATTGGCCGCAACCGCCGCTTTGGGGCGTACGTCTTCCCAGCCTTCATTGTCGACGCGCACCTCAATACCGGTCTTCTCGGTGAACTTCTTGACGTTGATCATGTACGCGTCAATGTCGCCCTGCACGAAGCGGCTCCAGCGCAGCACGCGCAGCTTGGCGCCTTTTTCGGGCTTAAACGACAGCGCCTGCGCGTTGATGAACGGCGACCAGACGGCGCTGCCTGCGCCAACCGTGGCAGCCGCCGCTACACCCGCAGAATTAGCCAGAAACTTACGGCGATTAAATTCACTCATTGTTGCCTCCTTGTGTTGTGAACAGTTACTAGTTGGTTACTCAGGGTCAAACGATGAACGCGTTGCAGAGCCTCCGCTGCCACGCTTTAGTGAGTTGCGTCACGCGGCTAAACGTTGCCCAGTGTCGACGCTGAAAAGATGCGCGGACTTCATGTCCGGTTGCAGATGAATAGTGCTGCCTGGCGCGAAGTCATGTCGCTCGCGGAACACGGCTGAAAGCTCCACGCCCTCGTGCCGACACGCCACAAACGTATCCATGCCCGACGGCTCCATCACCACTACGCGTGAGGGTATGCCGCCGTGCACAGCGCCCTCCGGCACGAGCGTCAAATGCTCAGGGCGCGTGCCGAAAATGACGGGTTGCCCATCAATGCCGCTGCTCTGCGGCGGCGCATTGAGTTGCGTGCCGTCAGCCAGTTCAACGCGCAAGCCTTCCGCACTACGACGCAACGTGCCGGGTAAAAAATTCATCGAAGGTGAGCCAATGAAGCCCGCCACAAACTGATTCGCGGGATGGTCATATAGCTCAAGTGGGCTGCCGGTTTGCTCGATACGACCTTCGCGCATTACCACAATTTTGTCGCCCATCGTCATCGCTTCGATCTGGTCGTGCGTGACGTAAATTGATGTGGTTTTTAGGCGCTGGTGCAGCTCTTTAATTTCACTCCTCATTGCTACGCGAAGCTTGGCATCGAGGTTTGACAGCGGCTCGTCAAACAAAAAAACTTGCGGGTCGCGCACAATCGCACGGCCCATTGCTACGCGCTGGCGTTGCCCACCTGAGAGCTGTCGCGGATAGCGATCCAGCAGCGCGCCGAGCGCGAGAATTTCCGCCGCGCGGCTGACTTTAGAGTCAATCGTTGCCTGATCCTGCTTGGCCAGCATCAACGCAAACGCCATGTTTTCACGCACCGTCATATGCGGATACAGCGCGTAATTCTGAAACACCATCGCGATGTCACGCTCCTTCGGCGGTAGGTCGTTGACGCGCTTGTCACCGATGCGAATTTCTCCGCCACTGATTTCCTCCAGCCCTGCGATCATGCGCAGCAGCGTGGATTTGCCGCAACCCGAAGGCCCCACTAGGACGGTAAAAGTACCGTCGGCAATATCAATGTCAACGCCATGAAGAATGTCGGTCGCGCCGAATTTTTTCTTCACACCCTGAATGGTCACACTAGCCATACACTCATTTCAGAACAGTCGCGGTTGTAACAGGATTGCTGTATATGACAGTCCGATGATTGTGTCAAACGGATAGTCCAAAGAATGCGCGAGCGGGTTGGAAATCGTCGCCGCCAACTCGCGGTGCGCGTCGCGCTGTCGTTCGCTGTCGTTCACGGCTTTTCAGCAGGTTCTGCGCGTCGCCACAGGTCAGGTGGGCGGCGCTTCGGGATATGTTGACACGGCTTTAGGTTTGCGGACTGAAAGTGCAGTTTGACGACTGGCTGCACGCAATGCATCACTCAAACCACCAAAACAATGGGCTCCAACGCCTCGCCTTGCGCGACAATTTTGCCGATGGCCACGGTGTGTACGTAACCCAATCCACGCAACGCTGCAATGCACGTCTCCACGCGATCCGCTGGCACGCTGGCGAGCAATCCGCCTGCTGTTTGCGGGTCGAAGATGAGCGGGTAGCGTGGGTGTTTGATCATCGCTTCCTGATTGCGCAGGGCGCGGCGCAGGCGAACGTTGGCGCTTTGTAGTGAGCTGACGATACCTTGCGCCACGCATTCTTCTGCGCCGTCGAGCAGCGGCAAATGGGTCAGATTTAGTTCAGCGTCTACGCCTGAAGGGCGCGTCATTTCTACCAAGTGACCGAGCAGGCCGAAGCCGGTCAAATCGGTGCAGGCGGTGGCTCCGAATTCGCTGAGACATTTTGCGCCTAAGCGATTCGAAATCACCATCGATTTCAGCGCGCCGTCGATCCATCGGCCCTTGGCTGCGAGCCTTGCATGCGCGGCGAACAGCGTGCCCGTGCCGATGGGTTTGGTGAGGATCAGCACGTCGCCCGGTCGCATGCCGTTCTTGCGCAAAATCTTGGCGGGATCATCGTCGATCAAGCCGTTGACGGCGAAGCCGAGTGCCAGCTCTTTGCCTTCGCCGGTGTGGCCACCGACGAGGGCGCAGTTGGCCTCGTTCAATACTTCGAGCGCGCCGGTCATCATCTGGAACAGCACGTCCTCGACCTTCGCCTCCAACCCCGACGGAACGGTGGCAATGGCGGTTGCGGACTGCGCCTCTGCTCCCATCGCCCAAATGTCGCCCAGCGCGTGGTTCGCGGCGACCTTGCCGAAAATGTACGGGTCGTCGATGAACGAGCGGAAGAAGTCCACCGAATGCACCATCGCCTTGCCCGGCGGCACGCGCACCACGGCGGCGTCGTCTGGGTCTTTCAGGCCGATGATCACGTCGTCGCGATCCACGGGATGCAAGTTGCTGAGCGCGCGCGAAAGCACGGTCGCGCCCACTTTCGCACCACAACCGCCGCAACGCATGGCAATCGCCGAGATCGCTTGCAGCGACTCTTCCTGACTGAGTTTGACCGAGTTTTGCGACGTGGCGGCGGGCGCGGGAGCATGCGCATCCATCGCCGGGAAGTCCTGAAATTTCGCCATAAAGCGGCGATCAATCCAGTCCTTCCATGTCCACACCCATGCGCCCGCAAAGCCGAGCCAGCCGCGTGACGCGACCGCGTATTTGTCGCCGGTGCTGATCAGCGCGAGCCAGCTCGTTTGCGGGTGGTACGGCGCGAGTGCGGTGCCCTCGACCGCGCGACGCAAATTCCCGGTGAGCGGCGGGCCTTGCCGCACCGCGAACACCCCCGCTTTTTCGAGCTTGTAATTGACCATGCTGGCGATGTCGCCCGCCGCAAAAATGTTCGGGTCGGTGACGGTTTGCAGCGTGTCGGTGACTTTAATGAAGCCTTCGGCGTCGAGCTCCAGCCCAGTCGTTTTGAGCCACGGCGCGCCGCCTGCGCGGGTGACCCAGACGATCTCATCGGCATCAAACGTCTCGCCCGACGCCGTTTGCAGGCGATTGGCAAACACCTGTTTGACCTCGGCGCTGCGATGCACGACAACGCCCCGCTCGGCCAGCGCCGTATCGAAGCGCCGACGCACCCCGGCGTTATGCGTCGGCAGAATGTCCGGCGTGTTGGTGAACAGGTGAAACGTAAGGTCATCGGGATTGCGGCCCAGCGCCGTCAACTCGTTGCGGAGCCTGAACTGCATCGCGAGCAACAGTTCAACGCCGCCAGCCCCGGCCCCAACCACGGCAATCGTCGTTTTGCCGGTGCTCTTTTGCACGCGATCCAGGAGCGCCAGCCAGCGATCATTAAAGCGCTGAATCGGCTTCACGGCTACGGCAAAATCGGCCGCACCCGGCACCTGCGCCAGCTGCGGCGTCGAGCCAATGTTGATCGACAGTTGATCGTACGGCACCGGCGGACGATTCCGGCACAGCACTTTGTTGTTGATGCGGTCGAGCCCGATCACCTCATCGCGATACAGCCGCGCGCCTGCAAACACCGCCAGCCGCGACAGATCGATATGCACCGTGTCGTAGTCGTAATGCCCCGCAACATACCCCGGCAGCATGCCGGAATAGGGCGTATGCATGTCGGTGCAGATCAGCGTCAAACGCACGCCGGGAATGGGCTTCATGCCAAAGCTTTTGAGCACGCCCACATGGCTGTGACCACCGCCGACTAAAACGATGTCTCTGAGAATGGGCTGGTCGGGGGCTTGCATCGGTGAGATTTTTCTCGATGGCGGCGCGTGTCTGCGGCGCGGAATTTAGAGTAATCGGTGTTGCATTTTGGCGCGGTCAATTCGGCGCAAGCACAGACGGCAATCGCGCTGATATTGATTGCGTCGGATAAGTCAACTTTTAGCGAAAAACCTGACGTCTGGCAGCGCCCGATAATCAATGTCCTGCGTCCAAAACGTGGCCCGGAATTCTTGCGCCATCGAGTACATCATTGCGTCGGCCATCGCCAGAGCGTGCAGGTTAGCAGCGCGAGACGCATTGACGGCTCGGCGGTCTGTGATCTCAAGCACTCGCCCCAGACGCATCACGTCCAAAAATTGATCCACTACGTCAGCAGCGACCTTCCGGCTCAAGATTTTGTGAACTTCATACAGCGCCACGACGGGAACCAACAGTTCGCTGCGCCGTTCAATTGCGGCCGCAAAAAGATCCGCGCGCGGCGAGTCCTGAAAATACTCAACCCAGCCGGACGAATCGACTACGTTCATCAAAGCGCCTGATCCGGCTCTTTGGTGATCTCAAAATCCTCCGGTTTGAACAGGTGCATGTAAGGCTTGAGCATGCCGCGATAGGTGCTCATGGGCAACTCCGGCCGCACTATCAACTCGCCACCGCGCAGCTCAAACTGGATACGCGAGCCGGTTGTAATGCCCAATGTCGCACGCATCGACGCAGGCAACGTGACCTGACCTTTGCTCGAAACAGTGCCTTCGATGACAATGTTGGACGGCATAATTTGCCTTACATTTGTTATGGTAAGACACATTTTAACGCAAACATTTTCTTTTGTAAGAACTTCAAAAATGGTTGAATGCGTCGTAAACTGCCTGCGGCAGCAAACGGCGAACGTCGGCTCGAAATCATGCCTTCGCGTGCCGCGTTCGCAAAACACAAAAACTGTCGCGAAGTTCAGCCGCGCGCTGCACCCGTGCGCGTCCGCTGCAACGGCGCGGCAGACGCGGTCGCGGTCGCCTCCAGTCGCTCGGCAAGCCAGACCTTAATCACCGACTGTCGTGTGACGCCCAATTTGCTGGCCTCACGGTCAAGCGAATCAATCATCCACGTCGGGAAATCTACATTCACTCGCCGCTGCGCCTGCAACACGCGCTTCGCGTTCGGCAAGTCCAGAGCTGCGACGAGATCAGCGCCACCGTCAAACTGTTGCTCGAAATCTCTAGCTTTCATACAGTGCCACCTCTTAAGTGCGTGCGCGGCGAACGGATATCAATCGAATGTTGGCGTCGCGGTAGGTCACAACGGCAGACCAATGCTTGCCGTCAATAAGCCCGATCACAAAATACCGAGGCTCATCATCAGTCTTTGCCGGGATCTCCAGCAGCATTGGATCATTCCAAAGACCCTGCGCCTCAACAAAGTTGATGCCATGCTTCGTGCGATTAGATTCACTTTTCGTCGCGTCGAATTCAAAGGAATGCATGGTATACAAACCATACCTTAATGGGTGCCAAATCGGGCGATTCGGCATTCAATCAAAACCACGACTTTTCTATCAACTTTTCGCTGAAAAGCCCATTGCGTAGGGGCTTAATGGTTGTTATTACAATAAATCAATAATTGCCATAAATGGCATTTAAGTCCATGTTGATTGGGCGTTAAAGCTAAAAGCTGTTGAAGCTTTAGGCTTTGATATGTCCACCGCGTGAGTCGGCGGCGATTCAGCAACTGCAAGTGTCAGGCACTGATCCGCGCAAGCCGCTTCACCGCCGCGCTCAGCAGCGCTCGCGAGTAGAGTTTGTGAAAACCGAGCAGCGCCCTGAACACAAAGCCCATGCTTGACTTGCCGGTTGACGGGTTCACGGCGCCTACCTTGGTCACCACGGCAGAACCGAAATAGAGTCGCGTCCGTCCGGGCACTTCCGCCGCCGACACCATCAGCCACGACCGCGTGCGACCGTCAATGGCGCACATGAGCAACTGATCAACAGCCCGCGCCTCAACCCGCCACGCAGCGAACTCGTTCAACTCACCCGCCGCCAGCTGCCGCGCCTGAAGATCAGTGGACGGTCTGGAGATAAACACGCGCAGCAACAACCGCTCGATCTTGAACAGCCCACCTGTGTAGAACGCCTCAACAAACTCCGCATGCGACACGGTTCGCGCGATCTCCGTCACGAAGCAGTCCGTGTAGGCGCCGGCGCTGGCGTACTTGGTTAGTAGGGCGTGAGGGGGTAGGGGAAGGAGTTGGATGTTACGCAAGGTTGGGGCGGGCTGCTTTCGCTGCGGACTCCGGTCTATATCCATGCGAGGGGCGCTTTTGACGCGGGGGATATAGGGGCCAACAACACAAGCTTCGATGGAATGACCCTGTTAGAAATTGAAGACGTTTACATTTCATCACCCAGTTTGACCTCCTTCTCGCTTCTGGCAACGGGAGGGAAAAGCCCCGCTCGTCCAACGGTCGGCTCACCCGTGAAGTGGATGCATTGGGGTTGACCAACAAGCCATTCAGGTACGTCAACATTTTCAAGAACGATGAGTTGTACCGAGTCCGGGAGCGATGAAAACGATTTGAACGCTCGATCCTTTAGCGGAGTGCTGCCAATCGCGACATCTCCCGCGTCTGCGGGATCTCTGTACGTTATGAAGAGGGAATCTAGTACGACAAAACCTGGATGAGCGCGGTTTCGCCCCCGGCAGTAATTCATTAACGCGACGCTAAATGCCCCGTGCAATAGAGCCCGTACGCCTTTGCCGTTTGCGCTACGCGACTTCCCAGCCACCGTAATGTCCATCTTCTGCAACTCGAAGAAGACCCGGCGAGCATCCGGAAACTGCCAGTCTCGCAATTCCGTCTCAACAACTTGACTGAATGAATCCAGAACTGCACCGTCGAGTTGTTGCTGCGCGACGATCGTGCTGCTGTCATAACCTGGACTGATTCCGAGCTCCGCTCGCTGCGCGACTACGCTACTGTGCCGGCGGAACAATTCAAGACTTTTTTGAATTCCAAGCTTTCGCTGAATCACGCTGCTGGTTTGGGATCTAACGGTCTGGACGGAGGGCACTTCACGAAGGATACTTTCTTGAAGAACGTCAAGTTGTGGCAGCAATTCCCGAGCGCGTGTACCCAATTGGTTTCGTTCCGCTGCCAGCGTGGTAACCGTCAGTTTAAGTTCGTCGCTTCGCGCTTTGAGTGCGGCTGCTTCAGACCCTGCTGCATCCACAATCTCGGACACATTTCCGTCGCACGCGGTTCCGGGGCGTTGATGCACTGAGTCCGCGCCGCATACTGGACAAGTCGCGCCATTTTCAAGGATGAAGAAGTTGCCTGATTCCACGATGGACTGAAGTCTCCGACGATCAGATTCGTAGTGATCTGAAAGCAAGGCGAAACGGGCCTGCAGCGTATCGATTTCGCCAATCCGATCCTGAATCGCTTCGTGCTCTCGCCTTAAGTTCCGACGTTGTGAAGTTAGATCACGGTATCCGGATTCCGCCGTCTCTTGTAGCTGAAACGATTGATTCAGTTCCGCGTCAAGTTCCGTGTCGAGCCGAGACAACTCGGCATGGTCCTGATCCTGTTCTATTTCGGCGATCTCAAGTTCAAAATCTCTAATCTGACGGTCTAGCAGCTCAAGCTGTGCTGCCTGGCGTACCGGCTCAGGTTTGTCGTTTTTTGCAAGATCCAATGCCGAGTCATCAACGCCAGTTAGCAGGTACTTGAACACCGATGTTTCAGCAGTCTTCGTTACGAACTGTCCAGAAAGTACTGGTGACACACCGCTTTGAATTTTTGTCTCGTCGACCAGCGAGTGGCGGCCTAAGTCGCGAAAGCTTAGGTCACGCGTCTTACCGCTTGCATCCGTGCGAATCCGGGCGTTGCTGGCGCGTACTTGCGCCAAAAGCAGTTTCGACAGTGACGTTCTCGCACCATGATTAGCGGATACTTGGGTGCCTTGCTCAGCCGAGGGGCGGACTCGTGTCAGCCCTGGTAAAACCTTAATGTCGCCGCCTTGGAGCGCCCGCACCAGCGTCTTTTCACTACCGTCATCGAATACAAGTCCTAAGTGAGCTAAGTCGTACTCGGCCTGTTCGATGATCGGTTCAGGCGGATCCTTCGCCCCCAGTAAATAGTCGACGAGGCGAAGGACGTGGGACTTCCCTGTATTTGATCCACCGTATATGACATTGAGACCCGGACCGAACTCAACGGTAGCTGGCTCGACTTTTGGGCCAGTGATGAGGAGAAAGCGAAGTTGCATGGCTAGCCGTTCGATTGAGCATTCGATACGAAATCGGTTGACCAATCGTCAATCCGATCACGCACCAACTGTGAAATGCCGTCGTCAGACAAAGGCATTATTTGGGCCGATAACCACTGCGCCCTAACCTTGAGTTCAACCAAGTACCAAGTGCGTAATAGGTCAACGAAAGCGCCTGCCTCCTCGCCAGCCTCAAATCGAAAACCTTCGTTAGTCGCTGACCGTTTCACGAGATTCCGCGTACCCATCAATGCAAGACCGCTGTCTACTAGGCGGCGCCGAACAAGTATTTCTGCTACTCGAGAGTCCTCCGCCGGATGGAGACTACTGGGTCCGTCGAAATCGCCGCTATGAACGACTAGGTGATCAAGAACCACGAGCCTGTCTAGCGCCAATCGACTCGGGTAGCAAGCCGTAAGGATGATTACGGATCGAATGCCGCTTTCAAACGGTGTGTTGAAGGTTCGTGGTCTGGCACGAGACAAGTCGTTCTTTTCCACCTACAGCTTCCAGCAGACACGGTTGTCTGTATTTGCAAGTTGGTGGCAGACCCCTTGCTTGACACGGACTTTTGCGCCCGAAGTCACAACGCTTGCGGGTGAGGACTGCGCGGCAGCCGTCAAGGCATGCGCGAGCCGCTGCTGCGCTAAGCCCGATGAGCTCAACGTCGGCTCAATCGAATCAAAGATCTGCTCTGCGAAATCTTCCACCGTACCAGGCTCAGTTTGGTCTCGATAGTGAGCGATGAAGGCTTCTGCATCATAGAAACGAATTCTCTGCTTCTGGAGATCGTCCGCCAATTCGGTATGCGGTTCTAGTCGCTCAACGCAATCAATGTCGGACCCGGTCGTTTCAGCGTACACAGCCAGAAGCTTTCCCACATAAACAGATTCTGTATCGGCAATTTTTTCAGGCGCTAGACCCTTTGGCGCAGGAGGCAGCTGCCCGCCGAAGCGCGAAGCCCAATAAGCGGTCTTCCGATGGTCATCCAGTATCTCATCAAGCGTCGCATACGAGAACGAACTGAAGTCATAACCAGCAACGTAGGCTGCCAGTGGTCCCGTCAGAGCGTGCTTTTCGCCAGCAACCACTCGCCCTGCAACACGAACGTCCCAAGTGCTAAGAACCTCGTCCTTGAATTTCGCTGGGTTGAGTAGCATGTCGCGCAGCTCGGTCTTGGGGCCACGTGGCGCGACAAACGTACAGCGCCGTGGCGGGACAAAGACTCCTCGAAACGCATGGAAGATAATTTTTCCTGCGTCCTCACATGCAATCGGTGTTGATAGCAACCCTTCGTAGTGTTTGCACTGATAGTTGTCCCAAACGCCTTGACAGCCTGCCGCGTCGGTTAAGCCTATGACATCTCGACCATGATCCCCGGCGCCCCCCATACGCTTTACTGCTGCATATTGATGCAGACCTTTTTGCCACTCAGAAATGAAGACCTCCCACTCGGTCGAGTCGTATGCCCGAACGAGCTTCACGATGGGTGCAAGATTCATGTTAATAGTCTTTTGGCGAGTCCGCTCCGAGGAATGCTTACGAGCGATGTTTTGTTGCACACCTAGCGAGGATTTAAAAGAGCCTAATGTGTAAGCTCCCGCGTGGAGCGGCTAGGTACAATTTTTTCGTCTGCATCAGGCCCATGAAGAGGATCGCCCCGCAAACTAAACGGTGAAAGCGGGGGAATTGACGGACCTACGCGCGTTTTTTTTTGAGTCGCGAACACGGGTCAAAGGGGCTCAGGGTTGCATTTCATACGGCGAGCAGAGACTGTTAGCCCTGCGGCCACTTCCCGCAGCCGCAATGTCCTTACGTGGCCGTCCGCACCGTTGGGCTTCGCGCCGCTCGCCGGTCATTCGGCGATTTTGGTCATGAACCTGCTGTTGCTCAAGGGCTGATTCTGGTTGAGCGCCGGGCGAATGTCGTCAATGACGGCCTGATCGAGACTGGCGCGAAACAGTGCACGGTAGGCGCCCTGTCGGTGCTTGTCGTTCGCGGCGAGCGCGAGGAACACCGCTTGCGGCGAGAATGCCGCCATCTTCCGACCGACGTTCCAGCACCATGACCAACGACTCCACCCTTCGCCCCGATGTGCTCGTGATTGGTCTCGGCGCAATGGGCAGTGCCACGACGTATCAGCTCGCGAAGCGCGGCGCGAAGGTCATCGGCATTGATCAGTTCAGCCCACCGCATGCGCATGGCTCAACGCACGGCGAAACGCGCATCACGCGGCAGGGCATTGGCGAGGGACGGCAATTCGTGCCGCTTGCCCTGCGTTCGCACGAGTTATGGCGTGAGATCGAGCGCGAGACCGGGCGCAAGCTTCTGACCCAATGTGGCGGGCTGATCGTCGCCCGCGCCGGGCGCGCGAGCCACATGCACGAACAGAGCGATTTTTTTGGCGACACGGTGCGCGCGGCCCGCGAATTCGGCGTTGCCCACGAGTTGCTGGGTGTCGCCGACATCGAAGCCCGCTACCCGCAACTGGCACTTGATGGCGACGAGGCCGGATACTTCGAGCCCGGCGCGGGCTATCTTGCGCCAGAGGACTGCGTCAGCGCGCAGCTTGAACTCGCCGTGCGTCATGGCGCAACACTCCACAACGGCGAACGTGTGCTGGCGATACGAAACGAAAGCGGACAAACGGTCGTGCGGACCGATCAACGCACCTACACGCCGGGCACGACGATTGTGTCGGCGGGGCCGTGGCTGCCCGGGCTGTTACCGCAATTCGCGGCAAAACTCGTGGTACGGCGACAAGTGTTGTACTGGTTTGAGACAGAGTCCGACGCGGGCTACGGCGCCGATGAATTTCCGATTTTCATCTGGCACTGGGGCAGCGGTCCGGACGATGTGTTCTACGGATTTCCGCAAGTGGACGGCGATGCTGGCGCGCATGCCATCAAGATTGCGACCGAGCAATGTGACGCATCAACCACGCCGGAGCAGGTCAATCGTGACGTCGCGCCGGAAGAAGTTTCGACGATGTTTGAACAGCACATTCGCGGACGGCTGCGCGGCGTGACGTCGCGCTGCGTGAAGGCGTCCACCTGCCTGTACACCAGCGCGCCCGGCGCGAATTTTCTGATTGATCGTCTGCCCGATGCGCCAGATGTGATCGTGGTGTCGGCCTGTTCCGGGCACGGCTTCAAGCACTCTGCCGCCATTGGGGAGGCCGTGGCAACAATGGCCATGACCAGCGAAAAGCCTGAGTCGCTGCGCCCTTTTTTGATGAATTAAAGGGCCAGCGTCGACTTATCGCAGGAGTACTAAAGGGGCCAGGCACGGGCTATTTGCTTGCGCACAGCTCACCAGTCGCTTCGTTGAGCGGCTAGCACGCAAGTTCATAAATCAACGAGCGTGATTTTGCGGGCGCGTTTTACCGATGCTATGCGCGCCGCTGCCTTCGATGTGATCAGATCATCAGCGGTCTGCGCGCATTCAGCGTCATTCGGCACGTGGGTGTTGATGCCGCGACACATGGCACGAATGGTCGAGATCGGCGGCTCGGGTGCCAATTTATCGGCGTGATCCGGTTGGTCAAAGCAGATCTTGGGGTCTACAAGTAGTTCGTTGACTTGGGCCACTGCACTACCTACCCAACGCCGCGCATTTTTGAGGAGCAACAGCAACTGTTGCTCTCGCAGCGGGGAAGCGACAAAGCCGAAGCGGGTGTAGAACCGCGCGGCGTCCTCGTCGATGGGGTAGGTGAGCATGGCGCGAATACCTGCGTGTTCGGCGATCAGCGTGGTGCGGACAATGGCGTCGTGCAGCACGCCGAAACCAGTGCCACGCCGCTGATTCTGCGTTGATAATTCGGGTGCGACGAGGATGGTTTTTGTCGCACGAACTGGGAATAGGTTGAATATGAATCTGCGTTGCTTCTTTGATATTCGTTGGCT
>ENA-OFCX01000359-OFCX01000359.1-metagenomes-genome-assembly--contig:-NODE-359-length-24739-cov-4.140942_pt1 | contig 24739 bp, 25 predicted proteins | sample MGYA00153384_OFCX01 | MGnify analysis MGYA00153384
ACGGATCCAGGAACGACCGGTGGTTTGCCGCGATGATGAAGCCGCCCTCGGCCGGGATGTGCTCGCGGCCCAGGCGGCTGACGCGGAAGTAGAGGTGGAAGAAGGGCTGCAGCACCGCGCGTGCCAGCCAGTACACGAGCGGGTTGACGCCCTTGCGGTTCGCGCGGTCGATGTAGGGGTCGGGCGCCATTATCAGCGGTACCCCGTGCGGCTCGCGCGGGTTACAGAGTTCACGGGCGCCGGTCCGGGCGCGTGAGGGCCGCGACGCCGCGGGTACGCTTGTGCGCATGCCCGTCTCCCGCGCCATCACCGCCCGGGGCGCCCTCGCCGGCGCCGTCGCCGCCACGATCTGGGCAGCGCAGCAGCCGCTCGACAAACGGGTCTTCGGCGTGGCCTACGACGACTGCGAGCTGCTCGGCAAGGCCGTCACGCGTGGGCGCTGGGCGCTCCCGCTGGGATGGGCCATGCATACGGCCAACGGCGCGCTGTTCGGCGCGCTGTACGCGAACGTCGCGCCCCGCGTGCCGCTGCCCTCCTGGGCGCGCGGGCCGGCGGCCGGGATGGCCGAGCACGTGGCGACGTGGCCGAGCACCGCGCTGCTGCCGCGGCTGCACCCGGCGGGCGCGGACTTCCCGCGGCTGTGGGGCTCGGGGCCGGCGCTCGCGCAGGCGACGTGGCGGCACCTGCTGTTCGGGACGGTGCTCGGAGAGCTCGAGCGCCGGCTCAACGCGGTCGCCGAGCCGGAGGTCCCGCCGTTCGAGGCGGTCGTCTCGACGAACGGGCACGGGTCGCTCGAGCACGCGACCGTCGTCGGCATCGTGGAGCCCGAAGCGGGCTGAGCTCGGAGTCGAGGTTCCCGGGGGGCTGCCGGCGGGCAGACTCGACCGACATGCTGCGCCAAGGCCCCATCCCACTGATCCTCCATGCCGCGAGCGAGCCGTTCCTCGTCGCGCTGCTCATCGCCGCGCCGTTCCTCTTCGGCTTCAGCGACGCGAGCGCGCCGACCGCGATCTCGATCATCGCCGGGGTGCTGATCCTCATCGTCGCCATGAGCACGCAGTGGAAGCTCTCCCTGGTCAAGGTCATCCCGGTCGACATCCACGCCGTCCTCGACCTCGGGCTCGGCCTCTTCCTCATCGCCTCGCCGTTCCTGTTCGGCTTCAGCGACGTCGGCAGCGCCACCGCGTTCCTCATCGTCTTCGGGCTGCTGGAGGTCCTCGCGACGCTCGGCCACGGCGGTGACCACCTTGGAGGAGTCGACCAGGAAGTCCTGGAAGACCTGCTGGTCACGGGTGATCTCGTTGACGAGGCGGCTCGTCGAGTTCAGCGCCGGCGTGACGTACTTCAGCGACGCGTTGGCCTCTGCGCCCACGCCCTCGTACTGCTGGGCGGAGCCCGCGATGACCTGCTGGAGCGCCTTGCGCGTCGGGGGGTCGAAGGTCGCGAAGAGCTGGTCGAGGTCGACCGGCGTCGTGGTCTTCTCCGCCGTCACCAGCGCGCCGGCCATCAGTGCGCCAGTCAGAAGAGTCTGAATCGAGGGCTGCATGCGTGCTCCGGTCAATCGTTCGCGGTGAACAAGGAACTTCAGAATCATGCACACTTCATCCGGACAGGCAACCGCAGTCAGCGCATCAGCATCCGCGTCGCCGCAGGTTCAATCCCGACGGCCCGGCACTTGGCGCGGAAGTGGGGGCCATGATCCACTGGCAGCCCCGTTTCATCCTGCCACTGATGCACCATCTCGTGCAGCAGCGTGTGCGTAGCCTCGGGCCATCCATCACGGCGCACATGACGTCGGGAGATCACGATCTCGCCCAGTCCGCCGTTCTGTGCGCGTGGCGCGTAGTGACCGAGCCGCCGCGCGAGCCGTCGCGAGACCTGAATCTCCAGATATGCGAGCGTACCGCCGAAGTGCTCGAGATTGAGCTGCGCATGCAACGTGCTGAGTCGCGCGGCGGCCGGGGCATCATCGGGGTGCTGCGCCGCTGGGCGACGCGTGGCCGCACGGATCGGCACGGGAAATTTCACGATCACGGCGCGTGCCGCCAAACGCTTGGCGCGATTGCGTGACGTGGCGAACGTCGCGATGGCCGCATGCACATCAGGTGGCGCACTGACGAACCCCTCATGCACACGGAGCACGCCTCGCCCAAGGCTCACCATCGTGCGACGATTGGTCGTGAGCACGACGCGCTCCACACCGCGCAATCCCGTGGCACGCAGCTGCGCGAGGAAACACGCTGCATCCGGCGACGCCGCACCGGGTGCAGGGATCGTGAAAATGCAGCCGTCGTCGGGACGCCGTGACGGTGCGGTGTGCGCAGGCGTTTGTGCCGGCACAGGCGCAGCCACGGCGACGGCTGGCGCAAGCGCCGGGCGCACCGGGACTTCACGCTGTGGTGCGGCAACCTCAAAAAGACCCAGCTGCCCAGGATCACGCGACAACCGGTGCGTCAGCCACGAGATCACCGCGCGAACACCTTCACCGGCCCGGGGCCGAACCGACGCGCCTGCTCTTCCCAGATCCACGTCACGATGTGAATCTCGTCAGCGGTGATGTCGATGCAGTTCACGCTCGATGGCCGGCCGCCGCGTGACCTGCTGCTCACCGTGCCGGCCGTCGAGATCACCGTGCCCTTCTTCGTGTGCTCCACAAAGTGAATGGCCTCCTGATGATCGTGGCCGCACAGCACCACGTCCACACCCATCTCGGCGAATGCACCAAGCACCTTCGTCGTGTGCTTCAGACCATGACGCTGGCTCAACTCACCACGGACGGGATTGTGGTGCATCACCACGACCTTCGCCGCGCCAGCAGGTGCCGCATCAAGGCGTGCGCGCAGTGCCAGCAGCTGCGACCGGCGCACGTCGCCGATCACGCTCAGGTCGCGCATGTTCCACGTCAGCGTACGATGCGTGATGCCATGACTGGTGTTCACGCCCACCAGTCGCGCACCCGCCACATCCAGCACCGGCTCGATGTCCGGGTTGATGAACTCGCGATAGTTGGCATACAGCGCATCGCTGTCGCCGATACCCATCGGGGCATTCCACCACGCTACGTCGTGGTTGCCGGGCACCACGATCGTCTCGCTCACGCGTCCTGCATCACGCAGAAAAACAGCGGCGCGCTGGAACTCGCCCGCCCGCGCCCGCTGGCTCACGTCGCCGCTGACCGCGACCACGTCGAACTGCTCCTGCTGGATCAGCACCTCGATGGCATCGATCTGCAGCGGCACCATGGGCCGACCGAAGTGCAAGTCGGAGACATGCAGGATACGCGTCACGCGGAACGACCTCTCACAGCCTGGCGATGATCGCGTCGGCGAACTGTGACGTGCTCGCCGTGCCGCCGAGATCGCGCGTCAAAACCTGCTTCTCGTCGATCACGCTGTGCAGCGCGGCACGGATGCGTTCCGCGCGCGCGATGTCGCCAAGGTGATCGAGCATCAGGCAGGCCGCCAGGATCAGCGCTCCCGGGTTGGCGATGCCCTTGCCCGCGATGTCCGGTGCCGTGCCATGCACCGCCTCGAAGATCGCGGCCGTGGGGCCGATGTTCGCACCCGGCGCGAGTCCGAGCCCGCCCACCAGGCCGGAGACGAGGTCGGAGAGGATGTCGCCGAAGAGGTTCGTCGTCACGATAACGTCGAAGTTTTCCGGCTTGAGCACCAGCTGCATCGCCATCGCGTCAATGATGCGATCCTCGAACTGCACACGACCCGCGTACTCCTTGGCAATCTCGCGACCGACGTCGAGGAACAGGCCCTGCGTGTACTTCAGGATGTTCGCCTTGTGCACCAGCGTGACCTTCTTGCGTCCATGCTTCACGGCGTACTCGAACGCATAGCGGATGGCCCGCTCCGAGCCGTAGCGCGTGATCAGCGCAATGCTTTCCGCAGCCGCCTTCGGGTCGTCGCCGATGCGGATGTAATGCTCCGCGCCATAATACAGCCCCTCGAGATTTTCGCGAATGATCACGATGTCCACCTTCTCGAATCGCCCGCCGTGCAGGATCACATGCGCCGGGCGCACGTTCGCATACAGATCGAACGTCTTGCGCAGCGCCACGTTCACCGAGCGGTAGCCTTCACCGACTGGCGTCTCCAGCGGGCCTTTCAGCGCGATGCGATGCTTCTTGATCGAGTCGAGCGTTGCCTCGGGAATCGGGTCGTTGTAGCGCGCCGCCGCCGAGGCGCCGGCCATCTGCCGATCCCACACGAGATCCGCACCGACGGCGTCGAGCACGCGGATCGTGGCCTCGGTGATGTCGGGTCCGATACCGTCGCCGGGAATGAGCGTGACTGTCGTGGGCATGTCAGAAAGAATCAGGAAGAGATGATGCGCGAAATACGGGAAAAGTCGGACGAGGAGACTGCAGGTTTACGGCACGATCACGAGGTCGGCAAACTTCGCGGCGACACCCTTGAGCGCCGCGCGTTCATCAGCAGCGGGCGGTCCGGTGACGTCGGGAAACGAGAGGACTGTGGCCATCCGGCCGTCGAGGAACGCGATGCGCAGCGTGGCCTGACGCTGGCCGGTGGCGGTGATGCTCACCCGCGTCTCCAGCGGCAGCAGCACCAGGCGCGAGTCAGGCACGAGGGCGATGATCGCACGGAGCTGCGACGATAACGGTTCGCGGAGATCCAGGTCGTTGCGGCGGCGGCTCGGCACCAACCCGGCGGTCGAGAGGCCGCGCGGGTCGGTGCGGTGCATCACCTCACGCTGCGCCACGCGCGAGGTATTGGGCGGCAGCGACCAGGTGCCGTCGAGTCCGCGATCTCGGAACGCCTGCGTGAGCGCGGAATCGAGTTGCGCGGCGCGAGGGCGACCGGCCGTACCGGCGGCCGGCATCCATCCCGAGTCCGCCGAGGCGTAACGCTGCAGCGGGAAGACCACGACCATGCGCGAGGCGTACTCGCCAAAGATCGGTGGTCCGTCGCGCACGATCGCGGATGTTGCGACGGGCAATGGCACGGATGCTACAACTGCTGGTGCGGCGACCACCGTTGGCGACGGCTCCGGTGCGGGTGCCGGCGCCGGTGCGGGTGTCGGCGCCGGGCCGCCACCGCAGGCCGCGAGCAGCAGGGCGACGGCTGACGGAACGGCGAGCGACGGCATGCGGATCGTGAATCGCGTGAGCATCGTGGGAAGATAGTCAGCTCGCGCGCAGCGTTCGGCAGGTTGCCAGGCGCGGTGCTCGGCCGCCATGTCCGGCGTGCGGTCCCGGCGTGCGGTTGGGCGCGACGATGGGCACGGTCGGCCCACGCCGCCGCGCGCCGCGATGACGCCGGTGCCTTGCCGCGGACCGTGACCGGCGGGTACCGTCACGGCGCGTCGCACCAGCTGGCTTCCCGATTCCCGTCCCATGCGTTCTGCTCGAACCGTCATCCTCTGGAGCCTGATCGCCGCGATTGGCGCCGGCGCCCTGGGCCGCGTGGCCCTGTCCCGCGGCGAGAGCATCAGCGCCGCCTGGTTGCTCACTGCCGCCATCTGCACCTACCTCGTCGGTTACCGCTTCTACGCGCGGTTCATCGCGACCAAGATCTTCGTGCTGGACGACGATCGGGCCACGCCGGCGGTGCGGAAGTCGGACGGACACGACTTCGTGCCGACCAACCGGTGGGTCGTGTTCGGGCATCACTTCGCGGCGATTGCCGGACCAGGTCCACTGGTGGGGCCCACACTGGCGGCGCAGTTCGGGTACCTGCCGGGCGCACTCTGGATCATCATCGGGGTGGTGCTGGGCGGCGCGGTGCAGGACTTCGTGATCCTGTGCGCCTCGGTCCGGCGCGACGGTCGATCGCTGGGACAGATGGCGAAAGACGAGATCGGTCCCGTGGCCGGCATCACCGCGCTGGTGGCAGTGCTGGGCATCATGATCGTGCTGATCTCGGTGCTGGCGCTGGTGGTGGTGAACGCACTCAAGGCCAGTCCATGGGGCACCGTCACGATCAGCCTCACCGTGCCGATCGCGATGTTCATGGGCGTGTACCTGCGCTATGTGCGGCCCGACAAGGTCCTCGAGGCCAGCGCGATGGGCATCCTGATGCTTGCCGGGGCGCTATGGGCCGGTCAGTGGGTGGCCGCGAATCCGGCGCTCGCGCCGATGTTCACGCTCACCGGTCCCACGCTGGCGCTGCTGATCATGGCGTATGGCTTCGCAGCCAGCGTGCTGCCAGTGTGGCTGCTGCTTGCGCCACGCGATTACCTCAGCGCCTTCGTCAAGATCGGCGTCGTGGTGGCGCTCGCCGTCGGCATTCTGGTGGTGCTGCCGCCCCTGTCGATGCCCGCCGTGACGCAGTTCGTGGACGGCACCGGGCCGGTGTTCAGCGGCAAGGTCTTTCCGTTCGTGTTCATCACCATCGCCTGTGGTGCAATCAGCGGATTCCACTCGCTCATCGCCAGCGGCACCACGCCCAAGCTGCTGGCGCGCGAGACGGACGCGAAGCTGATCGGGTATGGCGCCATGCTGACGGAGTCGCTGGTGGCGATCATGGCGCTGATTGCGGCCTGCGTGCTCACGCCGGGCGTCTACTTCGCCATCAACGCCCCGGTGGCGGTCCTTGGCACGACGGCAGAATCCGCGGCGCTCGCCGTGCAGCAGTGGGGGTTCGTGCTGCAGCCCGGCGAGATGGATGCGCTGGCGCGGAGCGTGGGCGAGAGCTCACTGCTCAGTCGCACCGGTGGTGCGCCGTCACTGGCGGTGGGCATGGCGCACCTGTTCGATCGGGCGCTGGGCGGTGGCGGCATGGCGCTCTGGTACCACTTCGCGATCATGTTCGAGGCGCTGTTCATCCTCACCACGCTCGACGCGGGCACGCGGGTGGGCCGCTTCATGCTGCAGGATCTCGGCGGGCAGGTCTGGCCGCGCTTCCGCGACGTGACATGGCAGCCGGCCGTCTGGATGGCGAGCGCGATCTTCGTCGCGTTGTGGGGCTATTTCCTGTACCAGGGCGTGACCGATCCGCTGGGCGGCATCAACTCGCTCTGGCCGTTGTTCGGCATGGCCAACCAGCTGCTGGCCGCGGTGGCGCTCTGTGTCGGCACGACGGTGATCATCCGCATGGGCAAGGCACGCCATGCGTGGGCCACGCTGGTGCCGCTCTGCTGGCTGCTGGTCGTGGTGCTGACGGCCGGCTGGCAGAAGCTCTTCAGCGCCGATCCGCGCATCGGCTTCCTGGCGCATGCCGACCGGTTCAGCGCCCTGCATGCCGCGGGCACGCTGCCGCCGGGTGTGCCGTCGCTCGACGCGCTGCCGCGCATGGTGTTCAACGACCGCCTCGATGCCGCAGTCGCCGCCTTCTTCCTGGTCTCGGTGCTCGTGATTGTCTTCGAGTCGGTTCGCGTCTGGATCGGCGTGCTCACCGGCCGACGCCCACTGGCCAGCACCGAGGTGCCCGCGCAGTCGGTCACCCTGTTCGCGGCCGACTGATGGACGCCGTGCGGCAATGGATCACGGTGCTCCGTACCGTGATCGGGGTCCCGGATTACGACGGGTACCTTCGGCACATGCAGGCGCACCATCCGGGCGCACCGGTGAAATCGAGCGACGAGTTCGCGCGCGAGCGACTCGAGGCCCGGTACAGCCGCCCCGGGTCGCGCTGCTGCTGAGTCGCTCGATTGTAACGGTCGGGCGCGCTTGTCGACCATTAAATTTTCAACATCCGGCACCCGCTTGCCGAGTGCTGCGCACACGGTTTCCCTAGGGAAAATGCGCCCGGCTGGCGCGGCGGAGCCCTGGTTGGCCTCCAGATCCCGATGTTGCGCGCCGCGTTCTTGCGAAAAAGTTCCCCCCGGCGTAAACACCGTACCAGAACCACAGGTTCGGTGTCAGCCCGATGGCGGTCTGGCACAGGTTTGCCCACCCAGAGCAGGCAAGACGGAGATCAAGGATGCAACGTGTCGCGTGGGTTGGTCGTGTGCTGTCGGCAGCAGGGTTGGCGGTGGGTATGTCCTTCGGGGCGACCTCCCTCCAGGCCCAGGCCACGGCGATTATTGAAGGGAAGGTCACGGACGGTACGTCGAGCAGGGCGTTGGAAGCGGTGACGGTCTTCATCGATCAGCAGACCCGCTTTGGTGGACTGACGAACAATCAGGGTACGTACCGCATCATCGGTGTCCCGGTGACGGGCACCAAGACGGTGCTGGTGCGTGTGCGTGCGCTCGGCTACACGCCGGCATCCAAGTCCGTCGTGCTGACGGCAGGCCAGACGGTCCGCGCCGACTTTACGCTGAACACCTCGGCCATTCAGCTCAATCAGGTCGTCGTGACCGGGTCTGGCCAGGCCACGGAAACCAAGCGCCTTGGCAACACGGTGGCAGTCATCAAGCCGCCGGCCAACGCACCGATCAACGACATCTCCAACCTGCTCACCGCACGTGAGCCGGGCCTCGTCGGCGTCATCGGCGGCGGCATGACCGGACAGGGCGCACAGATCCGCATCCGCGGCAACTCGTCGCTCTCGCAGTCCAACGAGCCGATCATCTTCATTGACGGCGTCCGCATGAACAACGGCGCCGGCTCACAGGGTGCCGGTGGTGGTGGTGGTGCCCCGACGCGCCTCGACGACATCGATCCGAACACCATCGAGCGCGTGGAAGTGCTGAAGGGTGCCGCCGCGGCAACGCTGTACGGCACGGAAGCCTCCAACGGCGTGATCCAGATCTTCACGAAGGTCGGGTCGCAGGGTGCACCGCGCTGGACGTTCACCGCACAGCAGGATGCCATGCAGTTCCCGGATCGCATCGCGCCGAACACCGGCTTTGCAAAGGATACCGCGCAGGCACGCCGTGCGTCGGAGTTCTACGGCCGCACCTACGCGCCCTACGAAATCATCCAGACGGAAGTGTTCAAGAACAACCTGACGGAAACCGGTCTCGCCACGGCCCTCGGCGGTACGGTCACCGGTGGTGGCAACGCCGTGACGTACTTCGCCAGCGGGCGCCTGTACAGCGAGGACGGTCCGTTCGGTGGCAAGCAGTTCGGGCCGGCCACGGATGCCGTCCGCCGTATCCAGACCACGGCCAACCTCACGCTGACGCCGTTCAAGAACTTCCGGATGCGCTTCAACAACAATTACTACAACATCCTGAACAAGTCGCCGGAGACGAACAACAACATCTACGGCGTGAATTCGTTGGCGTTCATGGCACGTCCCGAGCTGGCGAACTGCAACCTGTCGACGATCCAGAGCCCCGGTGTCTGCAGCGGCCGCGGTAACCTGTTCGGCAACCAGGCCTTCATGACGGTCCGTGAAGCCATGGGCCAGATCAACGAGGCCGCCGCGTCGCGCTACCTCGGCTCGCTGGACATGTCGTACAACCAGACGACGAACCTGACGTACAGCGCGACCTTCGGCTACGACTACACGGCCGGCCGCGACATCGGCTTCTCGCGCTTCGGCTACAACATCGACGGCTTCACCTCGCAGGCGGTGAACGGCGATCGCACGGTGTTCAACGACAACACCCGCGTGCAGACGCTGGACGCCAAGGTGGCGTACAACCGCAACATCGGCTCGAGCTGGTCGACGGCCACCGTCGCCGGCCTGCAGGTGTTCAACACCAACCGCAAGACCACGTCGGCCGCAGCCCAGTCGTTCCCGGGCCCGGGCATCGAGATCGTGGGTGCCGGTGGTTCCGCCATCACGAACAACGAGTCGCTGCTCACCACGATCAACGGCGGCTACTTCGGACAGACCCAGATCGGCTGGCATGACTGGGTGTTCAGCACCGTCGGTGGTCGCTACGACTTCGCCAGCGCCTTCGGCGAAAATGCGCCGGGCGTGTTCTACCCGAAGGCCTCGCTCTCCGTCGTGCCGTCCGATCGCAAGTCGTGGAACTCGAGCACGCTGTCCACGCTGCGCTTCCGCGCCGCCATCGGTCAGTCCGGTCGCCAGCCTGGCGCCTTCGACAAGTTCACCACGTTCCAGCCGCTGACGTCGGAAGCTGGTGCCGGCCTGGCACCGCAGAACCTCGGCAGCCAGGACCTGAAGCCGGAAATCTCGACGGAAATCGAGGGTGGTTTCGAGGCCGGCCTGTTCGACAACAAGCTCGCACTCGAGTTCACATACTGGGATCGCAAGGTGCGTGATGCACTCATCGCGCGTCAGTATCCGACGTCGGGCGGTTTCCGAAATACGCAGCTGACGAACATCGGCGCGATCGCGGCGAACGGCATGGAAATCAACGTCCGCTTCTTCCCGATCCGTAACGCGACCAGCAGTCTCGAAGTGTTCGCCAACGCCGCGTACCTGAAGCAGACGCTGACCAGCCTGGGCGGCGCACCACCGATCAAGGTAGGCTACTTCCGCTATCGCGGCTTCCTGAAGGAAGGCGATCCGCTCGGTTCCCTGTACGAGCCGCTGCTGGCAACCGCCTGCCCGTCTGGTGGCCCGGCCACGAACAAGCTCAACAAGCCTATCGCCTGCTACGATCCAGCGACGCAGGCGCCGGTGAACTTCAACGGCCGTGGCACGCCAGCGACGCAGGCTGAACTGCTGGCTTACTTTGCGCAGCCGCGTGACCTGCTGAATTCCGGTGTGCAGACCACGCTGCAGCCGTTGCTGGCCGACTATCAGGGCACGGGCATCCTGTTTGAGCAGCGCAAGGGTGATGTGTTCCCTGACTGGACGGGCGCACTGGGTGGCACGTACCGCTTCAAGAAGAACTGGCGCGTCCAGTCGCTGTTCGAGTACCGCACTGGCTTCTCAGTGCAGAACCTGACCGACGGCTTCCGCCTGTCGCAGCACCCGTCGATCGGCTCGAACCGCCTGGAGTTCTCGCAGATCCATTCCACGCTGCTGAACCCGGCCTCCACGCCGGAACAGCGCGTTGCCGCAGCCAACCTGTACGTGACGAAGTACCGTCGCCTGCTGGAGCCGGGCCTGAACCAGAGCCAGGATGGCACGTTCATGCGCTTGCGCGAACTGGCCGTGACGTACGACTTCAGCCCGACCCTCGCCAGCAAGCTTGGCGCGCGCACCCTGAGCATCACGGGTTCCGGCCGTAACCTGCTGCTCTGGACCAAGTACGCCGGCGTGGACCCAGAGGTGAACGCCATCGACCGGTCCGCCTCAACGCTCGACCAGAACTTCCTGACCAGCACGGAAGCCTTCGGCCTGCCGATTCCGCGCCGCTATTCCTTCTCAGTCAACTTCGGCTTCTAACAGGGGGCGGACAGAAATCATGACGATTCGACTTATGCAGTACCTGAAGTACCGCACCCTCCAGCTTCGTGCCGGCGCCCTGCTCGTGGGCGCCAGCACGCTGCTGGCCGGCTGCGGACTGTTCGACACCGACGTGAAGAACGTCAACGCGGTCACCGAGGACGCGCTCAACGTCACGGCGGCGACACCGCTGGTCAACGGCCTTGGTGGCACACTGCACCTGGCCGTCAACGGCCTGATCGGTGTGTCCGGCGCCGCATCCGACGAACTTCAGTGGGCTGGCTCGCGCGAGTACTGGAACCTGCTCGACGGTGGCGACATCGGCGATCCGGTGAACGAGTACAGCAACGGCACCTACCCGTACATCAGTCAGGCGCGCTGGCAGGGCGACTACACCGTCACGAAGCTCGAGGAGTTCGGTGCAAACCTGACGACGCGGGCCGACCTCGCCCGCGCGTACATCTTCGCCGGCACGGCGTACCTGTTCATCGGCGAGAACTACGAGGATTTCATCATCGCCTCGAGTCGCGTTGAATCGGCAGCGTCGATCGGTCCAGCCAACATGCGAATCACATTCGACTCTGCGATCGCATACTTCGGCAAGGCGAACGCACTGGCCACCACGCTCGCGAATGCCGAACTGCAGCGGCAGGCACTCGGTCTGCGCGCGCGTGCACGGTTCAGCCGCGCTGTGTGGGGTACGCTGCGCGCACCGCGCGGCTTCCCGGCGAACCCGCTGATCAACGACGCCGGCGCGAACACCGATGCCGCAGCGGCACTAGCCGTGATGTCGCCGTCGTACCGGTTCCGCTCCACGTCCACGGCGCAGAACAACAGCGGCTACTTCAACACCGGCTTCGAGATGAACCAGCGTCTCGAGCTCCGTGCCGGAACCCCGTATGTGAACGGAACATTCACGCGCGTGGCTGACGGCATTGCCGGCATCAAGCTGGCCGATCCCGTCAGTGGCCAGCCAGATGCAACGCTGGCCGTCGCGATCAACGAGTGCTGCCGCCAGTCGTCAACCCAGTTCATCGGGTACACCCTGACGTCGGCACGCGAGATGTACCTGATCCAGGCAGAGGCAGCACTGGCGACGGCCAACACCGCCGGCTTCACGACCGCAATCAATGCGGCCCGTGCAATCGACGGCAAGCCGGTGTGGGCCGGTACCCCGACGGCGCAGGCGATCCTGATCCACGAGCGTCGCGTGGGCCTGTTCATGCAGGGACGTCGCCTGCACGATCACTACCGTTTCAACCAGCCGGCCGACAAGTGGCTGTCGCAGAACGCCGCCACGCGTCGTCCGTGCTTCCTGCCGATCAGCTTCGATGAACGGACCCAGAACAAGGTGATCCGCGATGCGCAGCCCACGATCGCAGCGCAGGACCGTCCAGAAGCCTGCAAGCCGTGATCACACCGGAGCGTTCACGCTCCATCAACGCCGAGTCGCGGAACATCGCGGCTCGGCGTTCGATCGCGGGCACATCTATTCTCGCGTGCATGCTGACCCTCAGCAGCTGTTACGCATTCATTCCCACGACGAATACCGCGCTGCCGGCCGTCACGCCGGTCACCGTACGTCTCACCGAAGCAGGCTCGCTCGCGCTCGTGCAGGTGCTGGGCAATGCCGTGACTGAAGTGGAGGGCACCGTGCTGCGATCCAGCGCCGACTCGCTCGTGATCGCGGTGGAAAACATGTACACGTCCAGTCGACAGAAATTCTCGTCGAGCGGCACCACGGCGGCCATCCCGCGACCGTACATCAACGAGGTGACGGTCCGCACCTTCTCCCGCAAGCGCACGACCCTGATGGTGCTTGGCGGCATTGCCGCGGCAGCAGCGGCCGGCGCGACGGTCAGTCAGGGTGGCGGCAATGCTCCCGGTGGCACCGGTGGAACCATCAACACCTCCATCAGGCGCCCATAGCGCCATCACGCTGGGCACCCTCCCCGGTGCCCATCACGCACGCTGCCTCGGAAACACCACGAGGCCACACACCAGCGCCGCGGCCGCGATCACGGCCCCGACACTGAACGCCGCCGTCGGGCCGCGCAACGTCCACACGGTGCCGAGCAGCAACGAGGCCGGCAGCGCCGCCACACCCATCGCCGCGTTGTACCAGCCAAATGCCGTACCGCGACGGTCCGGTGGCGCCAGGTCTGCGATGAGCGCCTTCTCCGCGCCCTCGACGAGTCCGAAGTACAACCCGTACACCAGAAACAGCAGCCAGGCATGCATGGCACTGCTCGCGTACGCGAAGCCGAGGTAGACCAGCGCATACAGCGTCCAGCCCAGCAGCATCACGCGACGCCTGCCGACACGATCACTCAGCGCGCCACCGGGTACGCTCGATGCGGATTTCACGACATGGTGTGCAGCCCACAACAACGGCAGCATGGCTATCGGCACACCGAGCTGTTGCGCGCGCAGCAGAAGGAACGCATCGGTGGAGTTGCCGAGCGTGAACAGCAGCAGCACGCCGAGCACCGCCCAGAAGCGGCGAGGCATTGCCACGACGTCGCGCGGTGATGGCAGTGCCGGTGCAGTCGGCACACGTGCCGACGTCGTTGCCGGATCTCGCACCGCGATCACGATCGTGAGCACCGCCAGCAGTCCCGGGATCACGCTCAGCACAAACACGGTGCGTAACGTGAGGTGCAGCTGCTGCAGCAGCAGCCACGCCACCACCGGCCCGATCACGGCGCCCAGATGATCGGCGGCGCGATGATATCCGAAGGCGCGTCCACGCACCGCCGGCTCCACGCTGGCCGCAAGCAGGGCGTCACGCGGTGCACCCCGGATGCCCTTGCCCACGCGGTCGATCAGGCGTAATCCGATGACCTGATGCACCGATTGCGCGACGCCCATGAACGGTCGCGTGACGCTCGCAATGGCATAGCCGATCAACACGATCGGCGTGAAGCGGCCGATGCGATCGCTGAGCGCGCCGCTGCCCAGCTTCACGAGCGCCGCGGTGCTCTCCGCCGCACCTTCCAGCAGGCCGAGCATCGCCGGCGATCCGCCGAGTACCGTGGTCACGAACACCGGCAGCAGCGGGTAGATCATCTCGCTGGCGGCATCGGTCAGCAGACTGACCAACGCCAGCGCACGCACCAGCGGTGGCAGTGCGCGCGTGGATGCGACAGCCCCGCGCATGTTCAGGTCCGTGCGGCGCGCGCGGTGAGCAGTGCGTCGGCCATGTCGCGCAGCTCGTCGTTGCTGGCCACGCGCTGCATCTGCTTCACGCGCAGCAACAGCTCGCGAATCAGCACCTGGTCGCCCGCATCGTATCCGTGCTGCGACAGCCACCATCGCACATTCGACAGGCCCGAGACCGGACCGACATCGATGCAATGCTCGGCGCCGACGAAGCTCGCAGGCACCGCCGATCCGACATCGTCCGCGAGTGACCGGGTGCTGTCGGAGACGTCGATCGCGCGCCGTCGCGCGGGCGGCGTGTTCCAGTCGTACAGGGCAGGCGGTATCTCGCCCGGCAGGTCGTCCGGCAGCGTCATGACAGCAGAATCTATGCGTGTCAGCAGGCAAGCGCTTACCGTTGCACACCATGACCAGCTTCCTTGCCGCATGGCTTTGCGTATGGTTGCCGCGCTCACGCGGCGCGAGCACGTGAACACCGCGCTGCAGCTCGCGTGTGGGTTTCTCGCCACGCACAACGCGCGCACGCTCGCGTGGCAGTGTGACGTGACCCGCATCGCCGCGCCGACGGGCAACGAAGCACGTCGCGGGCAGTGGATGGCGGCGCAGTTCGCGTCCATCGGCTGGAGTGACGTCATGACGGACCGCGTGGGCAACGTGATCGCGCGACGGCCTGTGGAGCCGGGCGCTCCGTCGCGTGCACATGCCGGCGCCGTCTGGTGCTGCGCGCATCTGGATACCGTGTTCTCGATCGAGTCGCCAGTAGTGCAGCAGGTCGGTGCGCGTCTCACTGGTCCGGGCATCGGCGACAATGGGCGCGGCCTTGCCGCACTGCTCGCGATCGGGCATGCCATGCAGCAGGCGTCACTCGTCACGCTGCACGACGTGGTGCTGGCCTGCACGGTCGGCGAGGAAGGACTCGGTGATCTGCGCGGCATCAAGCAGCTGATGCACGATGCCGCGCCGGCACCGCTGGCCGTGATCGCGATCGATGGTGCGGGCGACGATCGCATCGTGAACGCGGCGCTTGGCAGCACACGCTGGCGAATCACGTTTCGCGGGCCGGGTGGCCACAGCTGGGCCGACTACGGGCTCGTGAATCCCGTGCACGCCGCGGCATCGGCGACGGCGTTGCTGCAGGTGGTGGCGCTGCCACGCGAGCCGCGCACGACACTCACCGTCGCCCGCATTGGTGGCGGCGACAGCATCAACAGCATTCCGCCGGATGCGTGGCTCGAGGTGGACATGCGCAGCATCAGCGCGCCAGTGCTCGCGGATCTGGAGCGCACGCTGCGCCAGGTTGTCGCGCGCGTCGAGCGTGTGGAGAATGGGCGCCGGTTGCCCGACACACCGGCGCTCACGAGCGAGATTCAGCAGATCGGCGCGCGTCCCTGTGGCGTGACGTCACCCGATGCACCACTGCTGCGCATTGCACGACAGGTGACGCGCGACGCCGGTGGCACACCGCGCCTGGCCACGGCAAGCACGGACGCCAGCGTTCCGATCGCGATGGGCGTTCCCGCGATCGCGATCGGCGGTGGAGGTCGTGGCGGTGGTACGCACACGTCACAGGAGTGGTATGACGACACCGATGGCGTCGCCGGGCTGCAACGTGCACTGCGCATCATTGCCGGCGCGGCGGGCTGTCGAGCGTGACAGCCGCACCGCGCGCCGCGATCAGCCTGCGCTGACTTCCGCGTCGTTGCCGAGCGTCATGCTGCCGGTGATGCCCGTGACCTTCACGTTGTCGCCAAGCATGCTGGCATGCATGGCACAGTTGCTGATCACGCAGTGGTCGCCGATGACTGAGTTGCGGATCGTCGAGCCCACGATCGTCGTGCCGGTGCCGATCGAGACGTTCGGTCCGATGGTGGCATCGCTCGCCGTGACGCCATCCTCGATGTAGACCGGCTCGATGATCGTCGCACCCGTGAAGTCCGCGGGAATGCGCGCAAGATGCCGTGTCTCGAGCATCGCCTGGTTCGTCTCCAGCAGCGTGTCGAGCTTGCCCGCGTCATGCCAGCCCTCGACATCCACGACGCGGATCTTCGCGCCGTGATCGATCATGTACTGGAATGCATCGGTGAGATAGAACTCGCCTTTGTTCGCGGGCTGCGCCAGCACATGCGCAATGCCATCAGCAAGCAGCTGCCAGTTGCGGATGTAATACAGCCCGATGTTTGCCCGCTTCGAGATCGGCGTGCTCGGCTTCTCGACGATCTGCGTCATGTTGTCATCGGCATCGGTGACGACCACGCCGAAGCGCTGGTAGTCCTCGACTTCCTTGACCCAGATGATGCCATCCGCGTCGGTCGTGTTCACGATCGACAGGTCGGTATCGAAGATCGTGTCCACGAAGATGATGAGGATGGGGCCGTCGACGTACGGCAACGCGAGCTTGACGGCGCCAGCGGTGCCATCCTGCACGGCCTGCTGCACGAAGACGCTGGGCACGGGATACGTGGCCGTCGCGTACGCCTCGACCGTCTCCTTCAGGTGACCGGTGATGTAGACGACCTGCTCGATGTTGCCAAGCTTCATCACGTCGTCCATCACATAGCTCATCACGGGGCGACCCGCGACCTTCAGCATCGGCTTCGGTACGAGGTGCGTATGCGGTCGCAGACGTGTTCCCTTGCCAGCCAACGGAATGATGACCTTCATGCGCCTCGTGGAACGATGGGGTGGATCGTGTGGACCGTCGGTCGCATGGTCCGTGTCTGCCATGCTCCGCAAATCAATGCAGGTGCATTACGCCGCGCTGGTGCCTTCGCGACCGTACCGATCGGTGAGCCGCACCACGTCGTCCAGGTCGGGCGTCGAGACTTCGAGCACATCGCAGTCGGTGACGGCTTCCATCTGGTGCACGGTGCCGGGTGTGATGCGGTAACTCTCACCCTGCTTCAGGTGCACGTCGGTGAGCACGTCGTCGATCTGCACGCGGTACAGCAGGTGCCCGCTGAGCAGGTGCACGGTCTCGTCCTTCACGTTGTGATACTGCACGCTGAGCGCCTCGCCGGCCTTGATGTGCAGCACCTTGCCGCAGTAGCGGTCGGTGAGCGCCCAGATGGTCTCGTGGCCCCACGGCTTGGGCACGGTGCGGATGTCGACAGGTCCACTCATGAGCGTTCGTCGGTTCAGGTCAGGGAACGGGTGGCCAGCGCTGGCTGTCCGCCCGCATGTCGTCGGTCAGCGCCAGCGGATCGAGGCGCACGAGGTCAGGCTGCTCCGGCGTGGTGATCGTGAGCCGCTGATCGTCCTTCATGGGATCAGCGCGCACGAACGTCCAGCCGGTGGCCGTCCGGATGCCGAGCGGCATTGGATGGCGATACGCACCCACACGAACGAGGCGCACATTGGTCACCCACTCACCCGGGCGCTTCTGCGACACCGTCACGTCCTGCAGCGAATACTGCACCTCACCCACAGTGTCGAGCCACTGATCGAAGAACCATGCAAGCGACGCGCCATGGACGCGCTCGACACTGGCCTGCAGTGATACGCGATCCACATGCTTCAGCGCCCAACGACTGTAATACTCCGACCACAGCCGGCGGAAAGTCGCATCGCCGATCACGTCGCGCAGCGAGCTGTACATGTCTTCGGCGCGATTGTACACCATTGTGTTGTACACGGTGAACGATCGGAACAGGTCAGCGCTCGTGCTCACCGGCTCAGCCGATGCCATGAGCTGCGCGCGTCGCTGCAGCGCGGCAGGTGCGGGATCGGGTGCCATCCATCGCGGATCGGTGGAGAGTGCGCTCGCCGCACGCTCCTGCCGCGTGGTGCCGAGTCGCCACGAGGTCTGGTAGCTCGTCAGGCCTTCGTCCATCCAGCCCGCGCGCCATTCGTTGTTCGCGAGGATACCGTAACTGTAGATGTGTCCACCTTCGTGTAAAATCAGCTCGAACGACGGACTGTCGTTCTGCATCATCATCGGGAACTCGGTGCCTCCACCGTCGAGGCGGTGCACCGCACTCACCTGCGGATAGGCATACGGGCCATAGACCTGCTCGAGCCATGTGAGTGCGTCGACCGTCCGCCGCACGACCCGCGCACCGCCCCATGTGGAGTCATCACCGGGGCGATACAGCACGTGCACGGCGACCGTATCCCACACCGGAAAACTCATCTTCGCACGCGGCTGCGCACGTACGTATGACCCACCTTCGTAGCGATACTCGGGATCCACCGTCCACGCGAAGTGATGCACATCCTTCGCCTCGAACACCACGGTCCGCATGCCGGCCGGCGCGACAGGCACTGCGACCGCGCCGCGCGCACCACCGTACGCGGCCCGCTGCAGCAGCGGCACCGACCCACCCTGCTTCACGCGATCCCAGCCCGGATCACCGCTCACCGGCACGCCCGTCGCACCCACCACCTGATCCGAGGCAAGCACCAACGTCACGCGGAAGTCGCCGAACTCGCCGTAGAACTCGCCCGCAGGCACCAGCGCGTTGTGCTGCCATCCACCACGATCGTAGACAGCCACTTTCGGATACCACTGCGCCATGTCGTAGTGTCGCCCGCGTCGTCCCTGCCGACGCGGCGTAGTGCTCGCGCGTGCCTCCCACGCGAACGACACCGTGATCGTCTGGCCGGGCCGCAGCGGCCGCGGCAACGCAAAGCGCGCCACGGTGCTGTCCGGCGCGCCGGGATACTCCACGTTCACCGGTACGCCATCGACCGTGGGCCTCGATGTGAATCGTTCGAAGCCGAAGTCGGGGTCCTCCAGGTTCTGGAAACGAGTGCGGCCTTCACGCTCGTCGGCATCACTCCACTTGGAAAATGGCCGGAATGCGTTCAGATACTGGTGCACGTACAACTCGGACAGCACGCCCGGCGAGTTGTTGGTGTAGCGCAGCGTGCCGCTGGCGACGACGGTGTGCCGTTCCTCGTCGAGACGTGCAGTGATGTCGTAATTCGCGCGCTGCTGCCAGTAGCCGATGGTGTCGCCGCTGACAGGCGAAGTGCCGGTGCCGCGCTGTGCACGCAACAGCGCGGGACAGATGACGGCAAGCAGCAGCGCAACTCGTGCAGACGTTCTCATCGGCGATACGAATGTGCGGAAGGTGAATGAACCCTCCGCGGCGCCGTCCAATCGCGGCGCCGCGCGTGACAGCGCAGTCTACTGACTCAGCGTGGCCTGCTGCACCAGCTTGGACTTGAGCACGCCGATGCGGCGACGCACCGAACCATCCTTCACGTAGTCACCGACGCGTACGATCACGCCGCCGATGATGTCCGGGTTCACCTTCACATGCGCCACCGCGGTCCGCCCCAGCGTCTTGCTGAGCGACGCGGCAATGGCCTCGAGCTCGCCCGGCTGCGGCTCGCGCGCCAGCGTGATCTCGGCGCGCACACGACCCAGGCTTTCGTCCACCAGCGTCGCGTACTCCTGCGCGATCTGCGGAATGAGCAGCTGACGACGGTTCTGCACCAGCGACTCGAGGAAGCGGACCATCAAGCGCGGCATGCGATCCTGAAACGCCTTCTGCAACATCGCCTTCTTGGCGACGACGGGCACGCGTGGCGACTCCAGGTACCGACGGACACGAATGTCGTTCGTCACCGATGCCGCGACGTCGTCGATCATGCGACCCCACCCATCCAGGTCTCCGGCGCGCTGTGCCAGCGTGACCAGGACCTCGGCATAATTGCGGGCAATGGTGGAATCGCGCATCAGCGCGTGCCCTTCGGCGCGTCAAGGCCGGACAGGAATGATTCGACCAGCGCTCGATCGGTGGCGCTATCCAGATTCCGACCAATCACCTTGCTGGCACCGGAAATAGCGAGGTCCACAGCCTCCCGACGCAGCTCGGCAACCGCCTTCTCCTTCTCGGCCTGCATCTCGCGGCGAGTGCGGTCGAGCATGTCCGCACCTTCCGCCTTCACCTTCTCCAACATCTCCGCCCGCAGCGTCTCGGCCGCCGCACGACCATCGTTCAACGCCTTCTGCATCTCCGCGCGCGCCTCCGCCAGCGCCTTCTGCTGCTCGGCAAGCAGGAGGGCCGCGGCATCGCGGTCACGCTTCGCGTCGCCCAGCGCCTTCTCCAGCGCGGCCTCGCGAGCCTCGACCGCCGCCAGCAACGGCTTGTAGGCGAACTTCGACAGCACGACGAGCAGGAACACGAAGATGATCAGAGTCCAGAACATCAGACCGACCTTCGGATCCAGCAGGTTTGCGCTCTCGGCGGACGCAGCATGCTCCTCCTGCGCGAGCAACGACATCGCGGAGGCGAAAGACAGGGACAGGGTGGCGAGGGTGCGGCGCATGGAAGGCAGGAGCAAGAAGTGTGGGATCCGGATCCATGCCGGAGCGGCGGTCACCGCCCCGGCACGGAGGGATGTGCTGCTTAGAACGTCACCTTGCCGGCGATCTGGAAACCGATCACGGCGCCGAACAGTGCGGCACCCTCGACAAGGGCGGCCAGAATGAGCGCAGCGGTCTGGATGCGACCAGCGGCTTCAGGCTGACGGGCCATGCCCTCGACGGCGCGGCCACCGATGTTACCGATGCCGATGCCGGCACCAATGACCGACAGACCTGCGGCAAGACCGGCGCCGATCATGGCGAGACCCTTCGTGTTGGACTCGATTTCTACAGCGGCCTGGAGGAGCGGAAGAATTGACATTGCGGTGTAATCCGAAAAAGATCGTTGAGTAGCTCGCGCGGTCATGCGGCTGAAGCCACATCACTGCCCGTCACCGAGCACAGGGCTCGACGGGCTTCACCAGTCATTCGACCGGCTACGGTTCGACACAGGTGCACGCGAGCACACCGGCATCGTGACGCGACACCTAGTGGTGCGCCTCGCGGATCTGGCCAATGAACACGCTGGAAAGCAGCGTGAAGATGAAGGCCTGCAGGAACGCCACGAACAGTTCGAGCATGTTGATCGCGACCGCCATCAGAAAGGGCGCGCCGCTGGCAATGCTCTTGAAGCTGAAGATCATGCCGATCAATGCCAGCACCACGATGTGCCCCGCCGTCATGTTGGCGAAGAGGCGAATGGTGAGCGCGAACGGTTTCGTGAACTTGCCGAGCAACTCGATCGGCGAGAGAATCAGGAAGAGCATGACGCGCAGGACGATGTTCAGGTCCTTGTTCCAGTAAAAAATCGTCCCGAGATAGCCAACGCCTTGCGCCCGGATGCCGGCGATTTCAACGACGAAAAACGTCATCAGTGCCAGCGTGGCGGTGACGGCGATGTTGCCCGTGGCCGTGCTGCCCCAAGGGAAGATGCCCCAGAGGTTGCAGAAAAGAATGAAGAAGAAGAGTGTCAGCAGAAATGGCACGAAGCCGTTGCCATGGTGCCCGACATTCGGAATGATGACTTCGTTGCGGATGTAGAGCACCATCGCCTCGATGCCGCCGGCGAAACCCTTCGCGTGACCCGCGGTGCGCGTCTGCCGGTTGGTGGCATTGGCTGCGAAGATCAGCAGACCACAGATGGTGAGGGCGGCGATCAGCATCCAGACCACATGCTTGGTCGGCGACATGTCGACCTCGATCCCGGTACCCGGCAGCATGAAGGTCGTCACGCGCGGCAGGTGCACGACCTTGTGCATGGTCGGCCACGTCGGCCACGGGATCTCGATCTCGTGGGCGTCGGTGATGTGCGGCGTGATGATGTCCACGTCGGCGGCCTGCGCCTGCGCGGGGAGCGCGAACAGCAACAGGGCGGCGGCGGTCGTCAGAAGGCGGAGCAGTCGCGTCATCGTCATACGTTGACCAGCAGTGGTTCGATCAGCATCGAAAGGAAGAGAAAGCAGGCGAGGCTCACGAGGGCCGTGTTCATGTCCAGACCAAGCACGTTTCGGGCGATGGCAGCATAGACGCCAAGGCCGCCGAAGCGCAGCAGGGCACCGAGTCCCCACCCGGCCATCACGTTTCTCGTCTTGAACAGTTGCAGCAGGACGAAGGCGACGAGCTGGATAGCGAGGGCAATGAGGGCACTGGTGACGATGGCTTTCTGGCCAACGGCGCCCGGATACACGAGAAGGAGGACCCACCCTGCAGCGACCGTAAGTATCACGGCAACAAGGAGATAGAGTACGGTTGCGCGGATCATTTCCTGTCTGCCTCCTCCTCGTCGCGAGTCGCCCGCATGAGCTGCCGGTAGAGCACCGTCATTCCACCGATGGCGCCGACTGCGACACCGAGATACAAAAAAACCGGCGCCGCTGTGTAGCGCCGGTCAAGCCACTGACCACCATACAAACCGATGATGAGCGCAGCGGCGAACTGCACCCCTGCTCCGGCCATCCGGAGCCCGCTGGAGCCGGGTGTGCCTGACATGCGAGGCGAAGGCTAGCCGCTTGTGAAAAATTTCGCAAGCGAATTTCAAGCGTACTCGACTACGACTGCACTGACTGCGGAACCACCTGAGGCGCGCCGGTAGAAATAGATCGGCTCCCTTGTGTTAAGTGACCGACCTGCCGAGACTTGCGGGAGGCGGAGCCCCGGCTCGTGCACACCGACCGCGTGTGACCGGCGGGTGCAGTGCGTCGTCACTGTTCGCTGGCCTGCTTCAATTCCTTTCAGACCCCTCGGATGCCCCGCTTTCGCGCGCTTGGCGCGCTCGCCATCGCAGCCCTCGGCTGCGTCGCCTGCTCAGATCGCTCGTCCTCGCTTGCGCGGACGAGCGCATCAGGGTCGGCACTTGCCTACGCGGGTGTGGATGGACAGACGCAGTCGCTGTCACTCCCGGCGCGTGGCGAAGCGGCGGCACAGCGGACATCCGCAGGCACACCGATCTCGGTGAACCTGCGCGTGACCCCGGGGCTGGACGCGGTGACCTTCGAGCTGATTGCCAACAACGGCGGCGACAAACGCCACGAGCTCCGCTTTGCCAACGGTCAGGAAGTGGACTTCGTAGTGCGTGATGAGCGCGGACGTGACGTGTGGACGTGGAGCGATGGCCGCCTGTTCACGCAGCCCATGCGCACGCATCTGCTGGAGCAGCACGAGTCGCGTGACTACGAAGTCGCGTGGCAGGATCCGTTGCTGCACGGCACCTTTGTGGCAATCGCCCGCTTCCGCAGCGAAAACCATCCGGTGACGACGCAGGTAGTATTCACTCTTCCGTGACGCGAGCGACGGCGATGCTGTCGCCGTCGTTCTCTCTTTCTTCGCGCGTCACCCGAAGGCAATGACTGCACCAGTCCAGGCAGGATCGCACGACGACATCGCACTGCTGGAACGGCTCGGTGCCGCACGCAGCGCTCTCGTCGGGCAGATTGCGCAGCGCATCGTCGGCCAGGAAGCGATCGTCGAGAACCTCGTTGCCACCATGCTCGCCGGTGGCCATGCGCTTTTGGTCGGCGTACCGGGTCTCGCGAAGACACTGCTCGTGCAGACCGTCGCACAGGCACTGGACCTGAGCTTCAACCGCATCCAGTTCACGCCCGACCTGATGCCCAGCGACATCACGGGCACGGAACTGCTGCAGGACGATGCCGCGACCGGTCGACGCGTCTTCACGTTCATGCAAGGTCCGGTGTTCGCGAACATCGTGCTGGCCGACGAGATCAATCGCGCACCGCCGAAGACGCAGGCCGCGCTGCTGCAGGCGATGCAGGAGCGTGAAGTGACGGTGTCAGGCCAGACGCACACGCTGCCGAAGCCGTACTTCGTGCTCGCCACGCAGAACCCGATCGAGCAGGAAGGCACGTATCCGCTGCCGGAAGCGCAGCTCGATCGCTTCATGGTGGAGCTGCGCATCGGTTATCCAACGCGCGACGAGGAAGAGCGCATCGTGCACGCAACGACAGGCGGCGCACAGGGTCCCGTGCGCGCCGTGCTCGGTGCCGCGGAGCTGGTGCAGATGCAGCAGCTGGTGCGCCGCCTGCCTGCGCCGCCGACACTGATCCAGCACGCCGTGCGCCTCGCGCGCGGCACACGTCCGGGCAGCGACGAGGCTTCGCCCGAAGTGAACAAGTACGTGCGCTGGGGTGCGGGTCCGCGCGCCTCGCAATATCTCGTATTGGGCGCCAAGGCGCGCGCAGCACTGGCGGGTCGCGCCGTGCCCGATCTGGATGACCTGCGCGACATGGCGCTGCCGGTCCTGCGCCACCGCATGGTGCTGAACTTCCAGGGCGAGGCAGAGGGCATTCGTCTCGAACAGCTCCTTGCTCCGATGCTTGGCAAGACGGCCTGAGTTCGACGGCGATCGCGACTCCACTCACACGGAGGCGCGGTGGCACGGAGCACTGCAAACGCAACAGCCACAGCAACACTGTTCACGCAGAGCAACGAAGCAGCAGAGAAGAAAGAGAAAAGGCTGTGGGAAAGCCGATCGGACCACGCAGTTCCTACAGCCTTTCTCCTGTCCTTCGTTGCTTTGCGGCTCTGCGTGAAAAGAGTTGCAGTGGCTGTTCTCCGTGCCAAAGCGTGACACTGGCCG
>ENA-OFCX01000360-OFCX01000360.1-metagenomes-genome-assembly--contig:-NODE-360-length-24619-cov-10.258956_pt1 | contig 24619 bp, 22 predicted proteins | sample MGYA00153384_OFCX01 | MGnify analysis MGYA00153384
GTCGGGGTTGGCGACGAACGTGAGCGCTGGCGGGCCGGCGGATTTCTTGAGCTTGGTCGGCGATGCCTCGACCCGCCAGTCGGCGACCGCGGCAACGAGGATCGCGACGTCGGCGGGGAGGGCGTGGGCGACGGCCTCGGCCATTTGCTGCGCGGTCTCGACGTCGATCCGCGCGACCCCGCCGGGGGTGGACAGCGACACCGGGCCGGCGATGAGGGTGACGCGCGCGCCGGCCTGCGCAGCGGCGGCGGCGATGGCGAAACCCTGTTTGCCCGAGGAGCGGTTGGCGATGATCCGGACCGGGTCGATCGGTTCGTGGGTCGGGCCGGCGGTGATCAGGATGTGGGTGCCCGCCAAAGATCCGTTTGTCCCGAGCGAAGTCGAGGGACATTCTTGCGGCGCGAAAGGTGTCTCGACTTCGCTCGACACGAACGGGGAAGAGAGGCCTAATTGTCGCAAAATCGCCTCGGGCTCGGGCAATCTTCCCGGGCCGAACTCGCCGCACGCCATCGGGCCATCATCGGGGTCGATCACCGTCACGCCGCGCGCCCGCAGGGTGGCGATGTTGGCCTGGGTGGCTTCGTGCTGCCACATGCGGACGTTCATGGCGGGGGCGATGACCACCGGTTTGTCGGTGGCGAGCAAGAGGGTGGTGGCGAGGTCGTCGGCAATCCCCGCGGCCATCTTGGCGATGAGGTCGGCGGTGGCGGGGCAAACCAGGACGAGGTCGGCCGCGCGCGACAATTGGATGTGGCCCATCTCGGCCTCGTCCTTTAGATCCCACAGCGAGGTGTAGACCGGGCTCTCGGCCAAGGCGGCGAGGCTCATCGGGGTGACGAAATGCGCGCCTCCCGCGGTCAGGACGGGGGTCACCGAATGGCCCGCCTTGCGCGCGCTGCGGATCAGCTCGGCGGCCTTGTACGCCGCAATTCCGCCGCCGACGATGAGGAGGATGCGTGCCATCAGCGCCGCCTTGCCCGCCGCGAGGGCCCGAGTCGAGACGGGCGGACCGCGTCGGAACCGAACAAAGTGAACACCACGTACCCGCTCAATGCCCTTCCCCACGATCGATGCGGCGGATTGTGCAAGAAAACTCGGGCCGGGTCAGCGCCATCGGACGAGCGTGACAGATGAAAACCAACATTGGAAGCCGCGAGTTTTTGGCCTAGCGTTGTGTCGGGCGGATGAACCGGGGCGATCATGAACCGATGGCTGATGACATTGCTGTTGCTGCTGCTCGGGGCCTGCGCGCGCAACGTCGCGCCGCCGCCTCCGCCTCCGCCGCCTCCGCCGCCCCCGCCGCCGATGATGGTCGAGCCGATGATGGCGTCACCACCGCCGCCGACAGCGATCGCCGGTTTCTCGCGCCGGATGGTGGTTCACACGCCAACGCTTTCGCGGCCGACGCCAGACCGCGCGGCGCGAACGGCGACCCGTTCGTCAGCAACCACTAGTTCGTCGCAGTCGCAGCCGGCGCCGCCCGCCGAGGGGCCCGCCGACGATGGCGTGCAGCAAGGCAAAGCCGCGTTCAACGTGCCGCCGCCGATGGAGGTCGGCCATACCTACCAAATCGAATTCGTTGCCGGGCCAACCGATGAATTGATCCGCGCCGAAACCGAGGGGCGAGCGTTGACCCAGGCGCGAGACGTGCTGGTCGGGCGCAAGATGAGGGTGGTTCTGCTCCCCAGCTCATCGTTCACGATCAAGCCGCTGAGCGACGCGGAGCAACTGACCGGGCTCGATAAGACCGCGACCTGGCAGTGGGAAGTGACGCCCAAGGACGCCGACGCGACCGAACTGAAGGCGCGGATCAACGTGTTTCGCCAATTGCCCGACGGAAGCTTTGCCGAGGTCGATGGCTATAACCGGACCGTTCCGGTCAAGATCCAGGTCGGCAAGATGAAGCGCACACTCGCCGCGATCGACGATGCGTCGACGCTCGGCAGCAAATTGACGGGGCTGTTCGGCACCTGGCAGAAAACCATCGCCGCGCTGGTGGCATTGCTTGGCGCGTTGGGGTTGCTAGCGTGGAAGCTTGGGTTGCGGAAGAGCAAGCCGGAGTGAAACGTGTGCTCCGGCGAAGGCCGGAGCGCTGGCCGACGCAACGCTCCGGCCTTCGCCGGAGAACAAGATCAGCACTTCTTGCGCTTGAGCGCCGCGGTCGGCTTGGCGCGGTTGCCGCTATAGGGGCGGCCAGTGGGCGCGCCGGGCGGCTTGCCGTGTTGCGGGCGTCCCTGCTGACCCGCGCGCGGGGCCAGCGTCGGGCGGTTGTGGTGGCTTGGCGGGGCCTCGCCGGGGTTTTGCGCCTGCTCGATGATCAGCCCCTGGTCCTCGGGCGCAATCACCGCGCGGCGGAGCGCGGCGAGGAAGCCAGCGGTGGCGCGCTGGGTGACTTCGAAATAGCTATCATTGGCTGCGATGCGGATCGCGCCAATATCGTTGCGCCCGACGTGGCCGTAGCGGCAGATGAGCGGCAGCAACCAGCGCGGATCGGCGTTATGGCGGCGGCCGGCATTCATCCGGAACCAGGTCGAATTGTCGAATCCGGCGCGCGGGCCGGCATCCTGGCCACGCTCGGCGCGGTCACCTTGGGTCAGGATATCCTCGGGCGCGGGAAGTTCGCTCTTGAGCGCCTTGGCCAGCGCAAGCGCCATCGCCTCGGGGGTCAGCGCCTCGGTCAACTGCCGGGCGAGCTCGAGATCGTCATCCTCGGGATCGGCGGGCATGGCGAGCTGGGCGAACAGGCGGTCACGATCCTTGGCGCGGATGTCGTCGGCGGTCGGGGCGGGCATCCATTCGGTGTCAATGCGCGCGTTGCGGAGCATCATCTCGACCCGGCGGCGCGCCTTGTGCGGGACGATCAATATTGCGGTGCCCTTGCGACCGGCGCGGCCGGTGCGGCCCGAGCGATGCTGCAAGCCCTCGGCATCGCGCGGCAACTCGACGTGGACGACCAGCGACACCGACGGCAGGTCGAGTCCGCGCGCGGCAACGTCGGTCGCGACGCACACCTTGGCGCGCTGGTCGCGCAGCGCCTGGAGCGCGGCGTTGCGCTCGTTCTGGCTATGCTCGCCCGACAATGCGACTGCCTTGAACCCGCGCTCGGTGAGGCTGGCGTGGAGGCGGCGAACCGCGTCGCGTGTGGCGCAGAACAGAATCGCGGTTTCGGCATCGTGGAAGCGCAGCAAATTGACCACGGCATGTTCGATATCGACCGGGGCGACGGTCACCGCCTGGTACGCGATGTCGGCGTGGCCCTGCTTGTCGCCCAATGTCTCGATCCGCAGCGCATCCTTCTGGTAGCGCTTGGCGAGCGCGACGATCGGGCGCGGCATGGTGGCGGAGAACAGCAAGGTGCGGCGTTCGGACGGGGTCGCGTCGAGAATCTCCTCGAGCTCCTCGCGGAAGCCCATGTCGAGCATCTCGTCGGCCTCGTCGAGCACCGCGACCTTGAGGTGCGACAGGTCAAGCGCGCCGCGTTCGAGGTGATCGCGAAGCCGGCCCGGGGTGCCGACGACGATATGCACGCCGCCGTTCAACGCGCGGCGTTCCTTCATCGGGTCCATGCCGCCGACACAGGTGACGACGCGGGCCCCGGCGTCTGCGTAGAGCCACTCGAGTTCCTTGCTGACCTGAATCGCGAGTTCGCGGGTTGGGGCGACCACCAGAGCCAGCGGCTCGCGGGTCCAGGCAATGCGCTCGCCGTCCATCAATTGCGGGGCGAAGGCGAGGCCGAAAGCGACGGTCTTGCCCGAGCCGGTCTTGGCCGAGACGATCAGGTCGCGGCCCTGCGCTTCGTCGGCAATGACGGCGGACTGGACTTCGGTCAGCGTGTCGTACGAACGCGCGGCGAGCGTCGCGGCGAGCGACGGGTGGAGGTTCGGATGTTGCATATGCGAAGGCCTCTACAGCAAGGCGGGCTTGCGCGAAAGGGGCGGTGGATCAGCGGCGTTCGGCCTGCTCGGCTTCGATCAGGATTGGCGGGACAATCCCCGACTCCAGGATCGCTGCAAAGGCATCGGCAGCGACGAACGAGCGATGCTCCTGCTCGGCCCGGTGCGAGGCCAAGGCGAGCAAATGATCGAGCTGCGCCTTACCGACAATGTAGCTCGGGCCGTAGCCGGGCTGGCGAAGGTAGAGCAATTGCTCAAACCCGACGAGGCGGCTCGATGCGTCGGACCAGCCGCGCGGAGTCCATATCGCGTGGAAGCGGCCGGCCTCGGCAAGGTCGATCTCATTGGCCTGGACGCGCAGCGACGCAAGGCCGCGCGCGGCGCGATTGGCAAGCATCGCCCACACCAGTTCGCGGCCATGCGGGATGTCGTCGTAGAGGCCGGCCTGCATCACGACTTCTTCCATCGCGGTGGCGAAACCCTCCGACCGGTCCTCGAAGATGTTGAACAAGGGCGGGGTCTGGCGAATCGGGCTGGGGTGCGGATCGAACCGCAGCCGCGCAAGCTCGATCCAGTGGGTCTGGTGGCTCGCCAGCGGGAGCGGATCGAGCGCGGTGATGTGGGTGAAGAAATTACGCTCGGCGGGCGGGGTGAAGACACCAATCTGCGCGGCGAGCGCGGCGCGATAATAGGGACGGTCCGCGATGAATCCGGAATCGACCAGCAGGCGGTACAATTTCTCGGTCCGCGCCTCGGCGAAGCGGCGATAGGCGGCGGGGTCGCTGATCTCGGCAATCGGGGGCGCCGTGCGGTTGCGGACTTCCTCGAGCCGGAGAGAGGCGAGCGAACGGTCGAGCTCGCGCTGGAGCAAGGTGACTTGCTGGTCGAAATTGTACGGGCTCAATGTGACGTGGGTCAGATACCAATCGTAATTGGCCTTGCCGATGCCCGACGAGCCGACCCGGCGCGGGGCTTCGGCCTTGATCCAGCGGGCGAAATCTTCGGTCGCGAGGCGGGCCGAACGGATGGCGGAACGAAGCGCGGGGCTGGCACCGTCGAGCGTAGCGGGGCGTTTGCCGCCAAGGTCGTTCATCACCAACGTCCCGGCTTCGAGATGGGCGAGGACATCGGCCTGCTCGAGGAAGGCGCGGTCGCCATAGGCCCACAGGTCATGGGCCTTGCTCGGCGCGAGGTTGCGCTTTGCATCGCCGAGCATCGCCGGAACCGCGCCGATCAATTGCGTCAGCCGCGCATCGTCGCCAAGCGACAGCGGATAGGTGAAATTATGGAGGTCGATATTGGGTTCGGCCGAGGGACCTTCGTGCGCCGGGACGTCGCTCATCTCGGCGAAGATCGTCTGGTAGAAACCGGGATCACGCGCCCACGGGCGAAGCACGCGGTGGAAGAAATCGAGGCCGTTCATCTCGGCCTCGACCAGCCGCCAGTCACCCGTTTGCGCGGCGTTGAAACCACGTCGGTCGATCGTGCCCAGGCGACGGCGGAAGTCGGCCAGGCGGCGCGCTTTGGCGGCCATGGCGGTCGCGCTATAGTCGGGGCGGCCGGCAGTGATCGCGGGGTGGTTGAACGCGCGCCAATCGGCGAACAAGCGCACCAAAGCAATGTGGCCGGGCTGTTCGACCTGGCTGGCGGGAGCGGCGGGGGCGGGCGTTGCAATCAGCGTGGTGCCCCACAGCGCCAGCGCGGCCAGTTTCACTCGAGCGTGTCGCATGTGATCGTCCCCTTATGTGCCTGTAACCTGGTCGTACCATCTTGCGCGGATCAGCGCAGCAGCAACGCCGCCGTAATCGCCGCGCCGGTCGCTGCAGCAAGGATCGCGGTCAGCGCGCCGGCCAGCCACGCGGGCCGCTTGATCATGGTCACTTGCGACAGCGGCGGCGGCGGCGGGGCGGCGCTGGGGTCGGGGTAGCTGGCGTCGATCTTGCGGATGATATCGGGCAGGCGCTTCAACGCGCGCACCGTCTCGACCATCTTGTCGGCGAGGAACGCCTCGGGCCCAAGCTCGGAACGCAGCCATTCCTTCAAGAACGGCTCGGCGGTTTCCCACATGTTGATGTCGGGATCGAGCGCGGTGGCGACTCCTTCCTCCATCACCATCGTCTTCTGCAGCAGCAGCAAATGCGGCTGGGTCTGCATGTCGAAATCGCGGGTGATCGTGAACAGGCTGTCGAGCATCCGGCTGACGCTGATTTCCTTGACCGGCAAGCCGCGGATCGGCTCACCCACGGCGCGCAACGCGGTGGCGAATTCCGCGACGTCATGGTGCGAAGGGACATATTGCGCTTCGAAATGGATTTGCGCGACGCGGTCGTAATTGCCGGTGATCAGGCCGTAGAGAATCTCGGCGAGCCACATCCGCGCCTTGCGGTTGATCCGGCCCATGATCCCGAAATCGATCGCGGCGAGTCTGCCGTCGGGCATGGCAAACAAATTGCCCTGGTGGAGATCGGCGTGGAAATAACCGTCGATCACCGCCTGGCGAAGAAAGCCGCGGACGAGGATTTCGGCGAGCGCCTTGGGGTCGTGCCCGGCGGCGATCAGCGCGTCGCGATTGGTCAGCTTGATCCCGTCAAGCCATTCGAGCGTCAGCACGCGGCGCGCAGTCCGGCGCCAATCGATCTCGGGAATGTAGAAGCCCGGCTCGGCGATCATATTCTCTTTGAGCTCGGAGGCGGAGGCGGCTTCGCGGGTGAGGTCGAGTTCGCGCCGGACCCATTGGCGGAAGTAAGCGACAACGAGGCGCGGGCGGAGGCGCTCAGCCTCGCCGCCCAACAGTTCGACGTGTGCGGCAGCCCATTCGTAGGTCTCGATCGCGCGGTCGAACTCTTCCTCGATGCCGGGGCGCAAGACCTTGATCGCGACGTCGCGGCCCTCGGTGGTCACCGCGCGGTGGACCTGCGCGATCGACGCCGCGCCAACCGGGACGGGGTCGATCGAAGCAAAGAATTGCTCGACCGGCCCACCCAGCGCGGCTTCGATCGCGGGCTTGATCCGGGCGAACGGCTCGGGCGGCAGATTGTCCTGCAGCTGGCGTAAATTGTCGGCCGCATCGACCCCGACGAGGTCGGGTCGAGTGGCGAGCGCCTGGCCAAGCTTGATCGCGGCGGGCCCGATCTCCTGCATTGCCGCGGCATAATCGGGGACGGCGGGCATGCGCAGCCCGAAACGCGCGACGCGGACCAGGCGGCGGACGTTGGGCGGGGTCAGCGAGTCGCGCTCGATCCCCTGCAACGCGCCGTGCCGGGCCAATGTCCGGCCCCATTTGAGGAGGCGGAACAGATGCGTGGTCGAACTGGTCAAACTTTCCACCCGCTCCAGATGCACACCAAGCCGCCGAGCATCGGTTCGGCCTTGGCCTGCACAAACCCGGCCTCGGCTATCATCGCCCGGAAGCGGTCGGGCGAGGGGAAGCGGCGGATCGATTCGACGAGGTAGCGATAGCTTTCCTCATCCTTTGCAACGACCTTGCCGATGCGCGGGATGATGGTGCTCGAATAACGTTCGTAAAGCTTGCCGAATCCGGGCCATTCGCTGGTCGAGAATTCGAGCACGAACAAGCGGCCGCCGCGTTTGAGGACGCGATGTGCTTCGCGCAAGGCGGCGGGCATGTCGGTGACGTTCCGGATGCCGAAGGCGATGGTGTAAGCATCAAACGAATTGTCGCCGAAGCTCAGCGCCTCGGCATTTTGCTGCTTCCAGGTCAGCCCCTCGATCCGCTTCGACGCGGCGCGCTCGATGCCGACGTCGAGCATGTCCTGGTTGATGTCGCTGACCGTGACTGACGCCCCGCGCGCCACCATTCTAAAGGCGATGTCGCCGGTGCCGCCGGCCATATCGAGGATGTGCTCGCCAGCGCGCGGCTTGATCCGCGCGACGAAGCGTTCCTTCCACAGCCGGTGCATGCCCCCCGACATGAGGTCGTTCATCACGTCATAGCGCTTTGCGACTGACGAGAAGACCGCGCCGACGCGCCGGGTTTTTTCCGCGGGGCTGACCAGCTGGTCGCCGAAATTGACCGTATCACTCATGATGGCGGCTCTAGCGGGGAAGGCTGCGGCTTGCCATAGGCCCGACATGCCAGAACTTCCCGAAGTCGAAACCACCGTTCGCGGGCTGGAGAAAGTGCTCGACGGGCAGGTCATCCGCTCGGTTGAGCTTCGCCGCGCGGATTTGCGGCGCGCATTTCCCGATGACCTTGGCCAAAGATTGACCGGCGCGCTGGTCACGGGGCTTGGCCGCCGCGCCAAATATGGGCTGATCGCGACCGACCGCGGCGACACGATGATCTTCCACCTCGGCATGTCGGGGCGGTGGCGGATCGACCCGACCGAGATTGGCGCGCATGACCATTTGCTGATCGAGACCGGGGATGGGCGGCGATTGAGCCTCAACGATCCGCGGCGGTTTGGATCGGTCGACTTAGTGGCGACCGACGACTTGCACGAGTGGCCGACATTCAAGGCGCTTGGACCCGAGCCGCTTGGCGGAGAGGTCGACGGCAAGTGGCTCAAGGCGCGGCTGGCCGGGCGCAAGGCGGCGATCAAGCTGATGCTGCTCGACCAACGGATCATTGCGGGTCTCGGCAATATCTACGTGTGCGAGGCTTTGTTTCGGGCGCGGATCAATCCGAAGAAAGCGGCGGGAAAGGTGAGCCGCGCCAGGCTGGATGCGCTAGCCGAGGCGATCCCGGCGGTGCTGAGCGACGCAATTGCGGCGGGGGGATCGACCTTGCGCGATTTCGTCAGCCCCGACGGCGAGCTCGGCTATTTCTCGAAGCAGTTCGACGTCTACGACCGCGAGGGCGAGGCATGTCGCGGCGGGTGCGGGGGCGTGGTCAAAAGGATCGTGCAGGGCGGGCGATCGACGTTTTACTGCCCGGGGTGCCAACGATGACCTGCCCAAGTGCCTGCACTGTTGACCCGAATCGACCTTGGCGTTAGGGGGACGGCACGCCGGTGCGGCCCCAAAGGGTGCGCGCCGCTTTTCTTTATACCGCAAGACATTCGAGGAATATCCATGGCGAACACGCCGCAAGCCAAGAAGCGCATCCGTCGCAACGCCAACCGCGCCCTGATCAACGGCGCCCGAGTCAGCCGTATCCGGACCTTTATCAAGGCTGTCGAAGCAGCGCTCGAAGCTGGGAACAAGACCGACGCGCGCGATGCGCTCGATAAGGCGCAGCCCGAGCTTGCTCGCGGCGTCGCCCGCGGCGTCATCCACAAGAACACCGCGAGCCGCAAATTCTCGCGCCTGACCAAGCGCGTTTCCGCGCTCGGTTAAGCGATCGGGCCCCACCGGGGTCCATTCAGTAGCGACATGATACGGGCCTCCGGAGCGATCCGGGGGCCGTTTTGTTTCGGCTCCGCTAAAAGTCGAATGATTCCCGCGATTCGCATTTTTCTGTCTCTCTACTGTCATGGAAATATGGCGGTTTTTAGCCATTTACCCGGATTTCCTCGCCTTTTCCATGTCAAGAGACTTTATTTCACTTTTTTGAAAAAAAGTCGCTTGAACCGCGGTTCGCATGGTCTCAAAACAATTGGCTCCGCAGTGATTCTGCTGGGGGGACACCGCGCAGAAGCAATTTGGGGCGTCGCGACTCGCAGTCGGGCGCAAAGTTAGGCTTGTGCCTGCGGTGATGAGGGTTTGGGAGGCGCGATTTGTGCAGGGGGTGACGTCAGGATCGGTGGTCGAGGGCTCGTTTGAGGCTCTTGAAACCCCGCTGGCGGCCGCCTGGGAGCAAATCCGCACTGGCCTTCGCCGTGATTGCGGCGCGCGCACCTTCGATGGTTGGCTCAAGCCCGCCGAACTTGGCGAATTCGACCCCGATTCGGGCGAACTTGCACTGGTTCTGCCATCCAAGTTCATGGCCGACTGGGTCCGCTCGCATTTCGGTGAACGCCTCGCGCTGGCGTGGAAAACGGTGCTACCGATCGTTCGCGATGTGCGAATCGCCGCCGCCGAGGGTGGGCCGCGCCCGTCTCCGTTGCTGATCCTCGAGGATATTCCGGCGCCGGTCGCCAAGGCCGGGCCGCGCGATCCCGATGCGCCCAATTTCGACCCGCGCTACCAGTTCGAGACGTTCGTCATCGGCAAGGCCAATGAAGTTGCCGCGACCGCCGCCAAGACGCTGGCGAGCGCCGACCAGGTCGCGTTCAACCCATTGTTCATCCACGGCGGCACTGGGCGCGGCAAGACCCATTTGCTCCACGCCATCGGGCAGGATTTCCTCGCTCGCCGACCGACCGCGCGAGTCGTCTCGATGTCGGCCGAGAAGTTCATGGTCGAATTCGTCCGCGCGCTACGCGAGAATGACACGATCGGGTTCAAGGGGCGGCTGCGCTCGGCCGACCTGCTGCTGATCGACGACGTCCAGTTCATCGCCGGCAAGGATTCGACCCAAGAAGAATTCTTCCACACGATGAACGAGATCATCACCGCCGGACGGCGGCTGGTGATCACCTCCGACCGCGCGCCGCAGGACTTGGACGGGATCGCGCCGCGCATCTTGTCGCGGCTGTCGTGGGGGCTGGTGGCCGACATCAACCCGGCCGAATATGAGCTGCGGCTCAATATTTTGACGCTTAAGCTGGCGGCGCTCCCGGGGGTCAGCATGACCCAACCGGTGGTCGAGTTCCTCGCGCGGCGCCTCACCAACTCGATCCGCGAGCTGGAAGGCGCGCTCAATCGCATCGCGGCTTATGCGATGATGACCGGGCGGACGATCGACTTGCCATTCGTCGAGGAAGTGCTGGCTAACGTCCTTCGCGCCAACCAGCGGCGGATTTCGATCGACGAGATCCAGACCCAAGTCGCCGAGCATTACCGCATCCGCAAGGCCGAGATGACATCGGCGCGGCGCGCGCGCGAAGTCGCCCGGCCGCGGCAGGTGGCGATGTATCTGTCGAAGCAACTCACCCCCAAGTCACTGCCCGACATTGGCCGGCGGTTCGGCGGGCGCGACCACACCACGGTGATCCACGCGGTCAAGCAGATCGAGAAATTGCGCGCCGCCGACGCCGAGCTCGACGCCGACATCCGGCTGCTGACTCGGCAGCTCGAGGGCTGAGCCACAAGGTTTCGGCGCCCCGGCGCCGACCTCCCCTGCCACCATCCCCGGCAGGGGAGGACCAGTATCCAATCGCGCGTACCAAGCAAAAGCCCGCCCGGATCGCTCCGGACGGGCTTTGATTAGCGCAGCTGTTGCTTACCTAGCTCGCCCGGCGGGCAGGCGGGACGGTGATCTTGACCGTCTCGCCGTTGCGGCCCGGAAAGCCGGTGAACATCGCTTCGATCAGATTGGGCACCAGCACGCCGAGATTGTCGGTTTGCGAGCGCGCCTTGGCATGACCCTCGAACAGAGCGACATTGTCCTGGCGGCGACGGATCGTGACGTCGAGGAAGCTCTTGTAGACGGTGTAATCGTCGAGCCCGCCATAGGGGCTGCCATACGGCGAACCCCAGAACGGATCGCCCCAGCCGTAATAGAATGGCGAGCGGCCGCCGAAATAGCCGAACCGCGAATAATAAGGGTTGCCGTAATAATTGCTGCGGAAGAACGGGTCGTAATAATTGCCGAAGCCGGACCCATAAAAGCCGCGATCATAGGGATCATGCAGGGTTTCGCGCTGGCCCTGGTCGACTCCGTAATTGACCGACACCAGCATCGTCGCACTGCCCGGCGCAGCGGCAGGGACATAGCCCTGCGCCTGCATCGCCTGGGCGACCTGGGTCGCGTAACGGCTATATTCCAAGCCACCGGCCATGGCCGGGTTGGCGGGAACGACGAAGAAGCTTTCGCCCTGCGGCGCTGGCATCGCCTGGAAGCGCGAGACTTGGGCGGGAAAGCCAGTGACGCAGGCATTGAGGCTAAGCGCGGCAACGCCGAGCATGGCGGCGGCGACTAAACGATTGATACGCATTTCACTCATTCCTCTGCAGAGAATTGATCAACGCCCCAATAGCACGTTTCGCCGTGAACGCGAGATGAAGCGTTGCCTCAACCGGTTAGGCCGACCGCGCGATAAGCCTCGGCGAGCGTCGGTGCGGCCAGCGCGCGCGCCTTGTCGGCACCGGCGGCGAGGATGCGATCGATCTCCGCGGGGTCGGCGCGAAGCTCGACCAGCCGGCCACGCAATGGCGCGATCATCGCCATCAGTGCGTCGGCGAGCGCGGGCTTGAATGCGCCGAAACCCTGCCCGGCGAATTGCGCGGCGACCGCCTCGACGGTCGACCCGGTGACCGCCGCATAAATCCCGACGAGGTTCTTCGCCTCCGGCCGGGCGTCAAGCTTGGCGGGATCGGCGTCGATCGGGTCGGGATCGGTGCGTGCCTTGCGGACCTTCTGCGCGATCGCCTCGTCGCTGTCGGTCAGGTTTATCCGGCTCATGTCCGACGGGTCGGACTTGCTCATCTTAGCCGAGCCGTCGCGCAACGACATCACCCGCGCCGCGGTCCCGCCGCCGATGAATGGCTCGGGGACGGTAAACAGCTCGACCTCGAAATCATTGTTGAACTTCAACGCAATGTCGCGGGCGAGTTCGATATGCTGTTTCTGGTCGTCCCCGACGGGGACGTGGGTGGCGTTGTAGAGCAACACGTCGGCGGCCTGAAGCACCGGATAGGTGAACAGCCCGACGCTCGAGCCTTCCTTGTTCTTGCCGCTCTTGTCCTTGAACTGGGTCATTCGATTGAGCCAGCCCATACGCGCGGTGCACTGCAGGATCCACGCCAGCTCGCTATGCTCGCGCACCTGGCTCTGGGCGAACAGGATCGACTTGGTCGGGTCGATCCCGCTGGCGATCAGCGCCGCGGCCATCTCGCGGACATTGCCGCGCAGCGTCGCAGGGTCGCCGTCGACGGTCAGCGCGTGAAGATCGGCAAGGAAGAATAGGCATTGTGCCTCATCCTGCATCCGCACCCAGCGCAGGATGGCGCCGAGCAGATTGCCGAGGTGAAGATCGCCGGTCGGCTGGATCCCAGAGACGACTCGCATCGCGGTCATACCGAATCACTGCCCTTGCGCTTGCGGCGTCTGATCAGCGCCTTGAGTTCGGTAGTGTCGGTCCCGCCGAGCAGCAGGACGAGCGGGAAGTACACCGCCATCCCGCCGCCGACCAACGCCGCGACGCCGATCATGCGATGCGCGACATTGCCGTCGAAGAAGTCGCGCAGGACATATTTGATCGCCAACAAAGCGACGACCATCGCCGCGCCGGCAATCGCCTGGCGGATGATCCGGCTGAGCAACACGCCGTCGATGCGGAAATGCCCGCGGCGGTGGAGGATGACGTAGAGTATGACGCAATTGAGCCAGCTCGAAATGGCGATCACCGCAGAGAGGCCCGCGATTCGATCGACCGGGTCCTTATACACCGCCTGGACGACGAAATTGAGCACGACATTGACCACCAGCACGAAGATCGCGGTCTTGACCGGGGTCGCGGTGTCCTGCCGCGCGTAAAAGCCGGGGGTCAGCACCTTGACCAGCACATAAGCGGGCAGGCCGAGCACGATCAGCGACAGCACTATCGCGGTTACCGATGCGTCATTGGCGGTGAAGTGGCCGCCCTGGAACAAGGCGCCGATCAATGGGCCCGCAGCGACAAACAAGGCGAGCGCGGCGGGCAAGCACAGCAGCATCGCCAGCTCGGCGGCCTGGCTCTGGACCGCGGCGGCCTGCTTGGGATCGCCGGCCCCGACATGGCGGCTGACTTGCGGCAGGATTGCGGTTCCGAGCGCGGCCCCGATCACGCCCAACGGCAGCTGGTTGAGGCGATCGGCATAATTGAACCACGACAAGGATCCAGTGCCGATCCGCGCCAGGAAGAACGTGTCGATGAACGCGCTGATTTGATAGACGCCGGCGCCGAGCGTGGCGGGGATGACGACGCGCCCGAACTGGCGCACGCCCGGCGTCAGGCGCGGGCGGCGCAGCTTGAGCGTGATCCCGGCGCGCTTGGCGGCCCACCACAAAAATCCGATCTGCATCACCCCGCCGATCGTCACCGCGATCGCCAGCGCGGTGGCGCTAATCTCGCCGCCGTTGCGAACGAAGATCAACGCGCACAGCATCGCCAGGTTGAGCAGGGCAGGGGCGAACGCCGCGGCGGTGAATTTGGCAAGGCTGTTGAGGATGCCCGAGAACAGCGACACCAGGCTGATCAGGATCAGATAGGGAAAGGTGATCGAGGTCAGGAAGGTCGCCAGCGCGAGCTTCTGCCCGGTGTAGCCCGAGATCGCCGCGACGAACGCCGGCATGATGATCTCGAATACCAAGGTGAACAGGATGAGCGTCGGCAGGAACACCGCCAGCACTTCCTCGGAGAAATGGCGGGCGCCGTCCTGCCCCTCTTTGCCGTGGAGTCGCTGGCTGTACAGCGGCACGAACCCGGCCGAGAATGCGCCTTCGCCGAACAAGCGGCGAAAGGTGTTAGGCAGCCGGAAGGCGACGAAAAAGGCGTCGGCCTGCCAGCTTGCGCCCATCACCCGACTCATCAGCATTTCGCGGGCGAAACCGGCGATTCGGCTGACCAGAGTCAGCCCGCCGATGGTGCCCGTCGCCTTGACGAGGTTCATGCGCTGGGGCTCATCCCGCGGTTGGAGCGGGGTCGGCGGGGTCGCTATCGTCGCTTAGGGCGGGGTCGAACCCGACCGGCGCCGGGGCAGTGCCCGATCCGTTGGGGACCGCACCGGCTTCGGCCTGCGCGGCCTCGACCTGCGCGACGAATGCTCGGCCGAAGTCGATCGGCTCGAGCAACAACGGCGGGAAGCCGGTGTTCTGCACCGCCTCGGCGATCACTTGGCGGGCGAACGGGAAGATCAGGGTCGGCGCATCGACCAGCATGAACGGGCCGAGCGCCTCGTCCGGGAAATTGCGCAGCCCGAACAGCCCGCCGTAGCTCAGGTCGACGAGGAAGTGCGTTCCCTGATCGGACTTGGCGGCGACGTTGATCCGAAGCACGATCTCGTGGACCTCGTCGGCGATTCGATCGACGTTGATGTTGAACTGGACATCGACCTGCGGCTGGGTCTGCCATTGGAACACCTGCGGCGAATTGGGGCTCTCGACCGACAAATCCTTGATATATTGCGCGATCGCCGCGGCCTGCGGCTCGCTGTCGGGACCTGCGCCATTGGGGATGATCGGGGTCTCGTCGGCCATAAAATCTAGTCCTTGTCAGAGCGAATATGGTGCAGCGGCAAGCGCTTGGCACGGTGCGAAAAATCGATGCCGCGCGCCTAGCAGCCGTGCTTTTCGGGCGCAATGGCGCACCATATTTGAAGCGCCCTTTGAATCCACGCGTTATGCAGCTTATGTTAGGGCTCCCTAGGAACGGATACGAATCTTGACCGCCATAGTCATTCTCGCCCTCGTCGCTTTGTTTGTCGGCCTTCGCTTGTACTCGGTACTTGGCGAACGCACCGGTCATGAACAGCAACCGATCGTCAAACCGGTCGATCCCGAGAAGCGGATCGAACAGCCCAAGGTCGCCGCCCCGCGTGAAGCCGCTGCGATCACCGACAATGGCGATCTTGCGTATCTGCCGACGGCCGGTCCGGGGGTTCGCCAGATCCTCGCCGCCGATTCGGCGTTCGACGTCGCGCGCTTCCTCGAAGGCGCGGGTGCGGCCTATCGCCTGATCCTCGAAGCGTTCTGGAAGGGCGACCTCGAGACGATCCGCACCCATGCCGACTCCCACATTTACGATTCGTTCGCCGAAGCGGTGGCGCAGCGCGAAAAGGACGGCCAGACGCTCGACAACCGGCTGGTCGCGCTCGATCCGCCGGTTATCGTCGAGGCGGGGATGGAGCATGGCGCGGCCGAAGTAGCGGTGCGGTTTGAAGCCGACATTGCCGCCGTCACGCGCAACAAGGATGGCGAAGTCGTCGCCGGGTCTATGACCGACGCAATCCAGACCCGCGAACGCTGGACCTTCCGCCGCGACCTTAAATCGCGCGATCCCAACTGGCTGCTGATCGAGACCGACGAAGAGGAATGAGGTCACTCGTCCGCGCGGTGGCATTTTCCGCCGCGATGGCTCTCGCCGGTTGCGCGACGAAGCGGCCCGTGCCGCCTCCGGTCCAGCCTGCTCCATTGCCCGCGCCGCCCGCCAACGCCGCCGCTCTCGGCGTCTTTGCAGAGCCGCCGCGCCTGATCGACCCTGCCGCAGCCGACCGGGCGCTGACAGCATTTCGGCTGTCGTGCCCGGTGCTCGTCAAGCGCAGCGACGGTTCGGGGCTGACCCAGCCTGCTGACTGGACGCAACTGTGCGCGGAAGCCGAGACCATCGCCCCAGGCGGCGCAGTGGCCTTCTTCCAGACCCGTTTCGCCTGGCTCCGCGTCGGCGACGGCAAGACCTTTGCGACCGGCTATTACGAGCCCGAGATTCGCGGCAGCCGCACCCGCCAACCGGGTTTTGACGTCCCCGTCTACGGCCTCCCCGCCGACCTCGTGAAATGCACGCGCGCCGATGGCACCGACGCGCGCGGGATGATCGACCCGGCGGGGCAGTGCGTCGCCTACCCCGATCGCGCGGCGATCGAGGACGGGGCGCTCGCGGCACGCCGGCTGGAGATTGCGTGGGCGGCCGATCCGGTCGCACTGTTCTTCGTCGAAGTCCAAGGATCGGGCCGGCTCTCCTTGCCCGACGGATCGGTGATGCGGATCGGTTATGCCGGGCAGAACGGGCGTGATTATGTCGCGATCGGCAAGTTGCTCCGCCAGCGAAACCTGCTTGCGCCGGGCAAGGCGACGATGGCCGGGATCGTCGAGTGGATCCGCGGCCACCCCGCCGAGGGCAAGGCGCTGATGCGCGAGAACCCAAGCTTCGTGTTCTTCAAGGAAGTCACCGGCGCAGGGCCGCTCGGCTCGCTCGGCATTCCGGTGACCGCGCGAACGTCGATCGCCGCCGATCCCAGGTTCATTCCGCTCGGGGCGCCGGTGCTGCTCGAACTCGACCGGCCCGAGGCAAGCGGCCTGTGGATCGCGCAGGATGTCGGCGGCGCGATCAAAGGCAGCAACCGGGTCGATACTTTTTGGGGGGCAGGGGCCGCTGCCGAGGCCACCGCCGGCGGAATGAGCGCATCGGGCCGCGCGTGGGTGCTGGTGCCGCGCGGCATTAATGTGCAAGCATATAGCGGTGCGCAAACTAACCCCTGATGAGTCCGACCTGTGGGCCAAGGTAACCGCCTCGATCCGGCCGCTGTCGCGCGAGCCGATCGAGCAGGAAAAGGCCGCCGCCGCGCCGCCGCTACCGCCCGAGACCAAGGCCGCCACCGCCAAGCCGCGCCCGCCCGCGCCGCCGCCGCGCCGAATCCCGCCGCCGCCACCACCGCGCCGGGTGATCATGAACACGCTCGATGGTGGGTGGGATCGGCGGCTGAAGGGCGGCACGGTCGAGCCCGACCGGATCCTCGATCTCCACGGCCACAACCTCGACCAGGCATGGGATGCTATCGACCGAAGCCTCGAAACCGCGATCCAGCGCGGCGAACGCGTGCTGTTGCTGATCACCGGACATGCCCGCGCTGGTGATCCGCCGGTCGAACGCGGGCGGATCCGCGCTGCGGTCAACGATTGGCTGACGGTGTCGCGCCACTCGAGCCGAATCGCCGCGGTTCGCCAGGCTCATCGCCGCCACGGCGGGGGCGGTAGCCTCTACCTAATATTGCGTCGTTAACCCTTACCCGCGACGCATTTTTAACCCCGACCGTTTAATCGCAACATCGTGAATGGCGGGTGGACCGTCCAGAAATCGAAAGATTCCGCGCGGCGATGACCAACGGTAATGCCCAGAAGTTCAGCAACGTCCTCCTGTCGACCCTGGCAGGCGTGGCCTCGTTCCTGTTTTCGCTCGTCGCCTTTCTGTACATCACCGAATTCGACACGCAGATCATCGCCTCGCTCGTCGCCGGCGGCTTCTGCCTGCTGATCAGTTATGTCGCGTCCGAGCGGCCCAATAGCGAAAGCGCTCGATCGCTGACTGCATTGGCCGAGCGGCTGCTCGCGGTGCAGGAGGGCGACTACACTTCGCCCGCACCGGCGCTGCTGCGCGAATCGAACCCCAAGCTGGCGGCCGCGGTCGATAGTCTGTTCCAAGAAGTGCGAACCTCGATCGAGAATGCCCACGCGTTGGGTATGTACGATCCGGTAACCTCACTTCCTAACCGCCTCCATTTCCGGTCCGAGGCCGATAAATTGCTCAGCGCCGCCAACGGCAGCCGCTCGGCGATGCTGTTTATCGATCTCGATCGGTTCAAGTCGGTCAACGACTGCCTCGGCCATGCCCGCGGCGACCAGTTGCTGGTGATGGTTGCCAATCGCCTGCGCGTCGTCGTCACGGCCGAGATCGGCGACAACAACCTGCCGCGGCCGTTGCTGGCACGGCTTGCGGGCGATGAATTCACGATGTTCTTCCCGCAGATCGCCGGTCTCGCCGAGATCGAGATGATCGCCCGGCGAATTGCGCTGGCGGTGTCCGAATCGTTCGAGCTCCAGGGCCACAGCATCGATATTGGTGCGTCGATCGGGGTCGCGGTGTCGCCCGATCATGGATCGACCGTCGAGTCGCTGATGCGCGCTGCCGACCTCGCCATGTACCGCGCCAAGTCGCGCGGCGGCGGGCAGCATTATTTGTTCAGCGACGATCTTGCCAAGGAGCATCAGCTTCGAGTCGAGACCGAAAATGCGCTGACCGACGTGGTGCCTCGGGGCCAGTTGCGCCTCGTGCTCCAGCCGCAGATGAGCCTGACGACGGGCGAGACAACCGGGGTCGAAGCGTTCGTTCGCTGGCTCCACCCGCGCGACGGAGTCCGCGCCCCCGCGACGTTCATTGCGATTGCCGAGCAAACCGGCATGATCGGCGAGATTGGCGATTGGGTGATGGACCAGGTCGCCCTCATCCTGAGCGGCTGGCATCGCCAGGGGATCAACCGGCGGCTCGCGTTCAACATCAGCCCGCGCCAGCTCGACCGGGTCGATTTCTTCACCCGCCTGCGCCACACTTTCGCTGCGCAGGATGTGCCGTTGTCGATGGTCGAACTCGAATTTTCCGAAACTGCAGCAATGCAGTGCAACGAGGCTGATCTCGCTGAAATCGCCGCGCTGCGCGCCGAGGGTGCATCGATCGCGATCGACGATTTCGGTACCGGCTACTCCAACCTCGCGCGGCTCCGCTCGATGCCGCTCGACCGGGTCAAGCTTGACCAGCAACTGATCGCCGATATCGAGACCAGCGAGAAAGCGCGCGTGGTCGTCCAGGCGGTGATTCACCTGATCAAGGGTGTCGATTGCCAGATCGTCGCCGAGTCGGTCGAGAATAGCGCGCAGGCCGACATCCTGCGCGCAATGGGCTGCGACACCGTCCAGGGCTATGTCTTCGCCGAGCCGATGTACGAGGATGATTTCGCCGCGTGGATCGCCAATGCCGACCGCAAGCGCTCGGTCGCCTGATCAGGTTAGCGCGCGTTCGATGACCCGCTGGTAGATATTGGCAAGCGTCTCGATATCGCTCACCGCCGCCGATTCGCCGACCTTGTGCATGCTCGCATTGGGCAGGCCGAAGTCGACCACCGGGCAGAGCGCGATCAGGAAGCGCCCGTCCGACGTTCCGCCACCCGTCGACAGCGCCGGCTTGACCCCGGTTTCGTCCGCGATCGCCGATACGACCAGGTCGTAAAGCGCGCCGGGCGGGGTGAGGAATGCCTCGCCGCTGATCTTGGCGGTGACGCTCGCGCCTGGTGCCTCGGCCAAGACCACTTCCTCGGCCATCCGCACCAGATCCGACCCGCGCTGGAGATTGTTGAAGCGGATGTTGAGCCGCGCGCTCGCCGTCCTGGGGATCAAATTGGTCGCACCGGGCGGGCAACCGATATCGGTGAATTCCAGGTTCGACGGCGGGAAGCTGTCATTGCCGGCGTCAAGCACCAGCGCGTCGAGAGCGGCGACGATCCGCGCCAGTTTGCCGACCGGATTATCGGCGCGGTGCGGATAAGCGACGTGGCCCTGCGTCCCGGGCACCTCGATCCACAAATTGACCGACCCGCGCCGCCCGATCTTGATCGTGTCGCCAATCGCCGCCTCGCTGGTGGGCTCGCCGATCAGGATCATGTCGGGCTTCAAATCATGCTCCGCCAGCCAGTCGATAATCGCCGGCGTGCCGAACGTCGCCGGTCCTTCCTCATCGCCGGTGATGAGGAAGGACAAGGTGCCGCGATGCTCGGGAACGCGGCTCGCGGCGGCGGCGAAGGCGGCGATCGCGCTTTTCATGTCGTTCGCGCCGCGCCCGATCAGCCTTCCGCCCTCGATCACCGGCACGAACGGATCGCTCGCCCAGTTGTCGCCCGGCGGGACCACGTCGAGATGACCGGCGAACCCGAAATGCGGCGCGCCGGTGCCGCGCATGGCGACCAGATTCTCGACCGGCCCGTCGGGCGCCTCGCCAGTTACAAAGCGATGGACGTCGAACCCGATCGGCAGCAGTGCCTCCTCAAGTTCATCAAACACCCGCCCGCTCGCCGGGGTGATGCTCGGGCAGGCGATCAGCCGCTTGGCCAATTCAATCGGATCGATCATGGTCATGGGCGTTGGACTAGCAAGGAGCGGGCAATGCCGAAAGTCGATCTTTCCAGCATCAATGAAACCAACGCCACCGGCTATCCCGAGCCCTACGCAAGCGACGTCGCGCGGCGGCGCTATCGCCGGGTAGGCGCGGCAAGCGGGCTGGCGCGGCTCGGCATGTCGCATTGCACGCTCGAGCCCGGTGGTTGGTCGAGCCAGCGCCATTGGCACCAGGGGATCGACGAGATCGTGATCATGCTCGACGGCGAGGCAATGCTGGTCGAAGACGATGGCGAAACCCTCCTCCGCCCGGGCGACATCGCGACCTTCGCCGCCGACGTCGCCAACGGCCACCACCTCATCAACCGCAGCGACCGCAGCTGCAGCTTCGTCGCGATCGACAATGCGCAAGGCGAGGGCGACTGCCAGTATCCCGACGTCGACCTAAAGTGGAACATGGCCGAGGAACGCTACACCAAGAAGGACGGTGGCGCGGTTTAGGCGGCGATATCGCGGTCCCTGAGGGTCCGTTGGGCGATATATCCCGAGCGGCTTTCACCGGCCGCGCGGGCCAAGGCATCGAGGCGCTTGAGCACGCGGCGCGGCAAGGTAATGTTGACCCGTTCGATGGTGTCGTCGAGCAGCGCCGGATCGAGCGTGATGATGCCGAATGTCCAGCCTGCATAATCGCGCGACTCGCGCAACGTATCCAGGCTCGACGCAGCAGGAATGGCGCCACCGGCATCAAGCTTTGCATCAATCCACGCCGCAGCGGCTTCCTCCGCCGCGGTCAAAGCTTCGTCGAGCGTATCGCCGGCCGAAAAGCAGCCCGGAAGATCGGGGACGATCACGCCAAAGGCCTGGCTTTCGTTGCCAGTTTCGATCGCAACGGGATAGCGCATGGTCAAATTCCTGCCTGCTTGGGGATCGCGCCGACCAGGCCCTCGCCGAGCTTCTTCTTGGGATGCGGCACGACGATCAGATCGGGTCGATCCGGATGCTTGAACACATGATGCGATCCCCGGATTCGATCCAGCTGCCAACCGGCCTGGCCCAACAACCGGATAAGCTCCGCACGTCGCATCGTGCGCATCATACACACTAGTCGCCAAAAGGCAAGTGCGGTCTAGATCGCCTTCTCGCCCTCATATTGCTCGATGACCCACGGTTCGTCCTGCGCCAGTTCGATCCATTCGACCACATCGCCGCGGTGGAGGACGGCTTCCATGTAGGCGGCGGCGAAGGGCGGGACTTTGACCCCGTAGGTGACGAAGCGGGTAACCACGGGGGCAAACATGATGTCCGCCGCGCACCAAGTGCCGAACAGATAATCGCCGCCGGTGGCGAACCGCGCGCGGGCCTGCGCCCACAGGTTGAGGATACGCACGCACTCGGCCTCGACCTCGGGCGAAAGCGCGGTCTCGCCATAATTGCGGCGCACGTTCATCGGCAATTCGCGGCGCAGATTGCCGAACCCCGAATGCATTTCGGCGGCCATCGATCGCGCCATACCGCGCGCGCTTTCGTCCTCCGGCCAGAACTTCTCGCGGCCGACGCGGTCGGCGAGGAATTCGATGATCGCCAAACTGTCCCATACCACGCAATCGCCGTCCCACAGCACCGGCACCTTGCCCAGCGACGGCGCAAACTCGTCGCCCTCGCGGCGCTTTTCCCAATGTTCGTCGAACATCGGGACGACCAATTCCTCGAACTCGAGCCCCGAATGCTTGCACGCCAGCCAGCCGCGGAACGACCAGCTCGAATAAGCGCGATTGCCGATGATCAGTTTCATGAATTGACCGCCTCGAGAATCGCGGTGCGCAACTCGGCGATGCCGCCCCCGGTCTCGCTCGACGTGGCCAGGATGAGCGGATGCGCCGCCGGGTGCTTGCGCGCTTCGGTGCGGACGTCCTCGATCACCGCGTCGAGTGCGGTCGGCTTGATCTTGTCGGCCTTGGTCAGCACTAGGTGATAGCTCACCGCCGTGGCGTCGAGCATCTTCATGATCTCGAGATCGACCGGCTTGAGCCCATGTCGGCTGTCGACCAGCACCAACGCCCGCTTGAGCACCTGCCGCCCGCGCAGATAATCGTTGATCAGGAAGCGCCAGCGCTTGACCATGTCCTTGGGCGCTTCGGCAAAGCCATAGCCCGGCATGTCGACCAGCCGGAACACCAGTGGCCGCCCGACGTCGAAAATGTTGAGCTCCTGCGTCCGCCCCGGGGTGTTCGACGCGCGCGCCAGCTTGCTGCGGTTGGTGATCGCGTTGATCAGCGACGACTTGCCGACGTTCGAGCGCCCCGCGACCGCAATCTCAGGCACATTGGGCGGCGGCAAATGCTCGAGCTGCGGGGCCGATTTCAGGAACTCGATCGGCCCCGAAAACAATTTGCGCGCCTGCTCCGCGATATCGTCGTCGGGCTCGCTCACTTAGTTACGACCGCGCTCGCCGGCTCGGTCTTCTCCAGATCGTAGCGGTAATAGAGCCACTTCTGCTGCGCGATGGTCAGGATGTTCGACACCACCCAGTACAACTGCAGCCCGGCCGCGAACGGCGCCATGACGAACATCAGCACCCACGGCATGATCGCGAAGATCTGCTGCTGGGTCGGATCGCCCTGCTGCGGATTGAGCTTGAACTGCATGTACATCGTGATCCCGAGCAGGATCGGCAGCACGCCAAGCGCGAGGAAGTGCGGCGGGGTGAAGTGGAGGAAGCCGAACAGATTGACCGGGGTCAGCGGATCGGGCGCCGACAAATCCTTGATCCACAACGCAAATGGCTGATGGCGCATTTCGACCGACACCATCAGCACCTTGTACAACGCATAGAATACCGGGATCTGGATCAGGATCGGCGCGCAGCCCGCGGCGGGATTGGCTTTCTCCTCCTTGTACAGGTTGAGGATCGCCTGCTGCTGCTTGGGCTTGTCGTCCTTGTGCTGCTCCTGGATCGCCTTCATCTTGGGCTGGATCCGCCGCATCACCGCCATCGAGCGGAACTGCTTGTCGGCGATCGGGAACATCAGGCCGCGAACGATGAACGTCAGGCAGATGATCGCCACGCCGAAATTGCCGGTGACGTGGAACAGCCACTGCAGCAACAGGAAGATCGGGCGCATGAACCATTCGAACCAGCCCCAGTCGATCGCCTTGCTGAGCTTGGGGATGCCCGCGCTTTCATAGCGATCGAGCCACATTTTTTCCTTCGCACCGGCAAACAGGCGGGTTTCGCCGCTCATCGCCTTGCCAGGTGCGACCGTGAATGGCTGCCCGGCGTAATCGGCCTGGTACGCGCCACTGGCGCTCTTGCGGAAGCTTGCGCCGATCGGGGCACCATTGGCCGGAACCAGAGCTGTCAGCCAATATTTGTCGGTGAAGCCCAGCCAGCCCGTGCTCGACTGATATTCGTTCGTTCCGCCGTGGGCAGTTGATCCGAACAGCTTTCCGAAGAAACCGGGTTCAGCTCCGTCAAGGTTGTCGAACGTCAGGTCATAATTGGCCGCACCGTTGTACACGCCGACTGGCCCAACATGGCTGGTCCAGCTCGACACGTCCTGGCCCTTGTCGGCGCGGCTGACGAGGCCGTAGCTGCGCAGCACCACCGGCGCAGTGCCGAGGTTCGAGACGCGCTGCTGGATGGTGAACAGATAGCCATCGTCGACCGAGACGATCTGTTCGAACTTGAGGCCGCTCGGGCTGGTCCAGCTCAATGTCACCGGGTGGCCCGGGGTCAGCGTCGGTGCGCTCGCCGTCCAGACGGTGTTGGCATCGGGGACTGCAACCCCCTGGCCCGACCAGCCGAACTGGCTGAAATAGCTTTCCTTGGTGCCCGCCGGCGACAGCAAGCGGATCGGCTTTGCGTCGCGCTTGATGCTGTCGAGCTGGCGGACCAGCTCGAGATCGTCGAACCGCGCGCCCTTGAGCCCGATCGAGCCCTTCAGGCTGGGGGTGGTGATCGCTACGCGCGGGCCATCGGCGAGCGCCGCTTTTACGCTTTGCAGCGCGGCCGGGGAGGCGGCGGCTACAGTGGGCGCGTCCGCCGGCTGGGCGATCGGCTTGACCTTGCCGTCCACGACCTTGTGGGTCTGCGGCAGTGCGGTCGGGAAATATTTTTCCGACACGATCGACCAGCCGAAGATCACCA
>ENA-OFCX01000361-OFCX01000361.1-metagenomes-genome-assembly--contig:-NODE-361-length-24610-cov-4.793158_pt1 | contig 24610 bp, 22 predicted proteins | sample MGYA00153384_OFCX01 | MGnify analysis MGYA00153384
TGGGCAAGGAGTCGGCTGCGTGCCGGTGGCTACGGGACCGATGGAAACGGCCTGGCGACAAGGGGCAACCCGTAGACGGCACCCGGAAAGACGCATTTCGGCTGGGCCGTCCACGCCCAACAGATCGCAGCCTGCATCCAAAGACAGGTTCGAGCGCTTCGGGCGCTGCGTTCCTCCCCTGCGCTGCCGTGTTCGGGGTGCCGTCGGGGAGGAAAAAGGGCGTTTGAAAAATCTATCCTTCCACGAGCCCTTCTTCTTTGAAGGCGACGATCCGATGTGCGTGCACCAAGCGCTGGCCGGCACGTTGGCCACGGTGCTGGCCCGGATACGCCAGTTTGAACACGAGGCGCGATCCCTCAGTCCGGGCCAGCCACCGCAGAAGCCGACGCACCCGCGCCAGCTGATGGTCGTGCCGTGCACCTCAAAAGGTTCAACGCCCGCCGTACTTGTGAAACCCGGCCACGTTCGTAGGACCGGCCGGTGCCGCACCATCATCAACCGCACCGCGGTTTGCGCCATGGGCCTGGAGCCGTCGCGTACGACTGAGAAGTCTAGGTTGATGATGGCGAAGCTGCCGCCGGACCTTGCTGGACTTCCAACGCATCAGCCGAACCCGGCGACGCAGCCGAAGCTCGTCTGCCCCGGAACCGTTCGGCCCGATCGACAAGGCTGATCATCTCGGCGGCCGCATGGATCGTGAGCCGATGCAGTGTGAAACCCGGTCTCGGCAAGATGTAGGCTGCCATTTCGCGAATGGCTTCAAGCTGTCGTCCGTCGGCTTGTACAAGCAAGGCGATGACCAGGTTTTCCAGCGCGATCAGGCGCACTTGAAGCTGCACCAGCTCGGCGTTGATCAACGGTGGCGAGTCGTCCTTCGGCTCGCGAAAGCCCGAGCCCGAACCTGAGTCCGGGCCGGGGGGGCCTGCGCCGCCCTCGCTGTCCCAACGTGCGAGCGCGAGCTCTCGCCAGTGTCGTGCCGAACCGGCGACGTGGTCGGGCTGTCCGGTCAAGTTGAAGGTCATGTGTGCGACGCGCTGGCAACCGCTTCTGAGCCAGGTTGCTTGATGGCGCCATCAGTGACGCCGTCGACATGCACCTGCAGCCACCACTCCAGCAGCGCCAGGTGCCAGAGCTTGCTGCCCTGGATCCGCGTGAAATGCGCCTCCGGGTCGGCCAGCAGCTTGTCGACGTAGGCGCGCTGGTAGAGCCCGCGCCGTATGCAGGCTTCCGACTGCAGAATGCCGCGCATCAATTCAAGGAACGGGCCGCGCACGTGTTTCAAGGCGGGCACTGGAAAGTAGCCCTTCGGCCGGTCGATCACCGCATCCGGGATCACACCGCGCGAGATCGCCTTCAAAGGAAACTTTCCCCCTTCCTTGAGCTTCAGTTCGGGCGGCATCCGCGCCGCCAGTTCGACCAGTTCGTGGTCGAGGAAGGGCACCCGCACTTCCAGGCCCCAGGCCATCGGCATGTTGTCCACGCGCTTGACGGGATCGTCGACGATCAAGGTCGTCACGTCGAAGCGCCAGACCTCGTCGAGAAAGGTGTCGGCCTGCGGCTTGGCCAGTTCGCGCGCCACCAGCTCGGCCGTCACGTCTGCAGCATTCGGTGGGTGCCAGTCCGGCGCGATCATCTCCAGATACTCGGCCTGGTCGCGGTCGAAGTAGTGGCGGCCGAAGCGTTCTACGGCCAAGCCGGTCTCGGCGTCCATCAACGGGTACCAGAAGTAGCCGCCGAACACCTCGTCGGCGCCTTGCCCCGCCAGTACGACTTTCACCTCCTTCGACACCCGCTCACTGAGCAGATAGAACGCAATCACGTCGTGACTCATCGTCGGCTCGGTCATGGCCGCCACGGCTTCGGGCAAGCGCGCCAGGACCTCGCTGTTGGGGATCAGGTGCTTGTGGTGACGGGTCTTGAACTGCGCGGCGATCAGGTCCGAGAACTCGAACTCGTCGGCCTTCTCCGCGCCCACGCTGACGCCGGGTATGCCTTCGAAGCCGATCGAGAACGTCAGCAGGTCGTCCACATGGTCGGCGAGCATTCCGACCAGCAGGCTCGAATCCAACCCGCCCGACAACAGCACACCCACCGGCACGTCGGCGGCCAGGCGATGGCGGTCGAGTGCGCGCGCCAGCACCTCGCGCGTCTTTGCAAGCCATTGCGCTTCCGACAGCGGCTCTGCCGGGCGGGTCGCATCCAGGGTCCAGTACACCTTCTGCGCAACGGACCCGTCGATGCCGACCGTCATCGTGCTGGCCGGCGGAAGCTTGCGCACGCCGGCCAATATCGTGCGCGGTGCCGGCACCACGGTGTGCAACATGAAGTGGTGGTGCAACGCGACTGGGTCCAGGCGCGTATCGACTCCGCCACCGGCCAGCAGCGCGGGCAAGCTTGATGCAAACCGCAGTCGACTGCCATCCTGGGTCAAGTACAACGGCTTGATGCCGAAGCGGTCGCGCGCCAGAAACAGGCTGGCGCGGCGCATGTCCCAAATGGCAAAAGCAAACATGCCGTAGAACCGCTCCACGCACTGTTCCCCCCACGCGGCATAGGCCTTGAGGATGACCTCGCTGTCGCCTGCCGAGACAAAGGTGTGGCCCATCGAGATCAACTCCGTGCGCAGCTCCCGGTAGTTGTAGATCGTGCCGTTGAACACCAGGGCCAGCTGCAACGTGGTGTCCACCATCGGTTGATCGGCATTCGCCGACAAGTCGATGATCGCCAGGCGCCGGTGGCCGAAGGCCAGTGGCCCGTCGGCGAAGGTGCCCGCGTGGTCCGGCCCGCGCCGAGCGAGTTGCGCGGACATGCGTTCGATCATCGCCAAGTCAGGTGACGTGGCGTCGAAATTCAGTTCACCATAGATGCCGCACAGGGAAGGTTTGGCGCAGGACGGGTGTTTCGTTCATCGAAATGGTCAGGCGCAACTGCCGGGCGCCTTGCTCGAGCAGTGAGATCCAGTGATGCTGGTTGCTGCCGCTGAGGGCGATGCGATAACGGTCTTGGCATCGGCAAACAGCAGCTCCCGCATTCGGTCGCGCTCCGCAGCGCTGGGCCACGCAGCGTTGTCCAGAACGGCCGCTTCTGTTTGCGCTGAGGTGGGTGCATGCGCCAGGTCGACGCGTCCTTGCGCGTCGAAACGCACCAGGCTGTAGGTCTCGTTGATGACAACGTCGGGTGCACCGCCTTTCAAGCGCACAAACCAGTCGGCCAAACGCAACGTCTGCCCCGCCATGGCCTCGAGCGTGGCCTCGCCCCGCGTCATTGCAACGTACAAGGCAGGCGGGACCGCGTGCACACCACTGCTTTCGTCGAGCAGGAAGCCATAGGACGCGTGCTCGGCGGCGGCGCCGGCTTCAGCATCGCCCGTGCAGGTCAGCCCGTTTTCGCGTGATGAACATCGACCGAACCCATCGGCCGGGCTGTACACCGGCGCAAAGCCACCACCCGGTGTGCGGAAGTTGGTGGTCTGCCCCTGGTACATGCGGGCGGCCACCCACTGCACCATGCCGTCGTAGGTGTAGGCGCGAAGGTCGTACTTCATGGCCTTGGTGGTCTGCTCTGCCGCCATTGCCTTCGGGTCATCGATGATCCGTTCCCCGGGTGCCACGATGGCCTGGGCCACGTAGTCGCCAGCCAGGATGTCCTGCCAGACCCGCTTCGTCAGCTTGTCTCCCCGATAGGCCGCGCGGCTGCCAAACCCTGCCACGGGCTTGAAGAACAGGCCGCGGCGCGCATCCCACAAGCGCTGCGCATCGGCAGCGTCCACCACCTCGGTGCGAGGCACGTGCTCGAGCAGTAGTTGCTGCGTGGCCGGCGGCACGCCCAACGCTTGCAGCCGCGCAGCATCGCTGAACAGCGCGAGGTGACGCTTGTCGGCGTACAGGGCATGGGCTTGCGGGTGCGGCGTCAGCACCACGGCGTGCTGCAGGTACGCTTCACGAAGTGCGCTGCTCTGCGGTTGATCCAGGTAGAAATCGGTCAAGCGGTTGTAGACCAGATCGATGGCCAGGTCGCCGTGCCACAACACGCCGTCGCGCCAATCGAGCGCAGCCGGATCGGCGATGACGGCTTGCAGCCCGTGCCGTTCGAACAATTGCTGGAACAGCAGGAACTCGGGGTACAGGTACTGATCCTCGGGTGCCACGTCGACGATGGCAATGCTGGCCAGTGGTCGCATGCTTGAAGACGGGCCGGCCGTGAGGCCCGCCGCCACCCCAGCCATCTGTCCAGCCAACAACCATTCGTGCCGGAACATGGCGACGATCTGCTGCTCGAACTTCACCACGCTGGTCAGCGTGGGCACCATGGAATCCACTGCTGCGCAGCAGGCGTGCTGGGCCCGCGCCAGCACGGCGTTGAGCATGGCTCCACCCGCGTTGGTGTTGATCTCGATCAGTCCCAGATGTCCCTCACTCAGATGGAAGTCGTAGCCGAAGAAGGCACCGAGCGGCCCTCGCGTCCCCAGCCTGGCGATGGCGGGTGCGGCGCTCAGCACCTGCTCCCGGTAGGCCGGTAGCGCCACCACCCATTCAACGGCCTGCATCACCTGCGCCATGCGATGCAGCTGCGGCGTCGCGACGAACACCGGCAATGCTGCGAAGAGGAACGGACAACGCTGCCGGACCATCTCGGCAAGGCCGGGCTGTCCCAACTCCGAATCGAGGGCACGCGCCAGCGCCTTCGTGTCGAGGCTGAAGCAGAAGCACGCGCTGTTGAGCAACTCGATGGCGCTGCGGCGCTCGGCGGGCGGCGATGGCTGCAGGACGGCGTTCACGGTCGGTCGTTGATCGGGTTGTGGTTTGGGTGGGTTCGGCGATTGGCCATCGGTGGCGAGCAAACTGACGAGTCGCTACACATTAGCAATCGCTTTCTTGACTGTCAGTGCGGTGGCCGACCCAGCGATCAAGCCTCTCGGGCGGGCGTCGCAGGCAGGCTCGACGCAGGCAGCCACGACAGGCAGACCTGCAACAGCGACTCGGACTGCCGGTCTGCGGTGTGTGCAACTGGCGTGGCTGGCGGACTCGGTCCTATTTTTTCCGCCGGCTATGAAGCACTCTAGCCAGCGCTGCAGGTGCTTCTGGCGTGCCTTGAGTCGATATTGCCGTGCGCCAGCGCGGATGTAGGCGTGTCGCTGCAGCAAAGTTCACTTGGCGGGCTGAATGTCGGTGACGGTGAATTTGCCACCGTCGTTGATGGCCTTGAACATCACCTTGTCGCCGGCCTTCAGCTTGTCGAGCATGGCCTTGTCTTTGACGACGAACACCATCGTCATGCCGGGCATGTCGAGGTTTTTGATCGCGCCGTGCTTGAGCGTGACCTTGCCCGCGTCGGTGTCGATTTTGCGAATCTCCGCGTCGGTCATGTCGGCGGCAACGGTCGCGGTGGCCGCCGTCTTGTGGTGCGCATCGTCGGCCCATGCGGACAGCGGCGTCAACAGGGCGAGCGAAACGCTGGCGAGCAGTGTCTTCAGTTGCGTGTTCATGGTCAGTTTTCCTTGTGGAGTAAAAAATGAAATGGTGATGCGGGAATCATGGTTCGGATGGTGTCTGCCGCCTTAACTTCCCGCGGTCGATGCCACGACCTTGACCTTGCCCACCATACCGGCCGAGTAGTGACCGGCAATCAGGCAAGCGAAATCGAAGTCACCGGCGCGGTTGAAGGTCCAGACGATCTCGCCGGTCTTGCCGGGCGGCACATGCGCCATGTAGGGCTCGCTGTGTTCCATGGTCGGAAATTTGACCATCAGCGCTGCATGCGCTTCGAGTTCCTTCTTCGTGCCGAGCACGAACTCGTGCATCACGGCGCCGCTGTTCCTGAGCACGAACTTGACGGTCTCACCTTGCTTGATCTCCAGCTTGTCGGGCGTGAAGCGCATGTTGTCGTTCATCCTGAATTCGACGGTACGGATGCCGGGCTTCGCATCGCCGGCGATGCCCCAGTCTTTCTGCTCCTTCTTGACCGGGCCGGCCTTCTGGTCGTGCGGCTTGTCGGTGTGGGCCATCGCAATCCCGGGGATGGCCAGCGCGGCAGCCACCAAAAGTGTCTCGATGAAATTCATGAAAGTCTCTTTGGGTAGGTTGTGAATGGATAAAAGTCGGTCATGGGTTCAGTGGCCGGAATGGCCGGCGCCGGGCTTGCGAACCGTGACTTCCGTGGCAGTGGCCGGCTTGGCCAGCGGCGGCATCGAGCCCAAGCCCGCGCCACGCTCGGCCTTGAAGCGAGCCGGGTCGGGCAACGCGCCCGTCCACTCGTAGGCCACTTCACCGGGTGGGTGCTGGTACCAACCGGGATCCTTGTAGTCGCCGGCTTTCTGGTCCTTTCGCACCTTCACAACGCTGAACATGCCGCCCATGCCGACAGCGCCGAAAGGCCCGGTGCCGGTCATCATGGCCGCGGTGTTGTCTGGCAGCGGCATCTCCATCTCGGTCATGTCCTTCATGCCGCGCTCGCCCATCACCATGTACTCAGGAATCAGCTGGGTGATCTGCTTGGCCACACCGCGGTGATCGACGCCAATCATGGTGGGCACGTCGTGGCCCATCGCGTTCATCGTGTGGTGGCTCTTGTGGCAATGAAAGGCCCAGTCTCCTTCTTCGTCGGCCAGGAACTCCAGTTGCCGCATCTGACCCACAGCCACGTCGGTGGTCACCTCGTATTGGCGGGCGCTCTTGGGCGTCGGCCCGCCATCCGTTCCGGTGATCAGGAACTCGTGTCCGTGCAAATGGATCGGGTGGTTGGTCATCGTCAGGTTGCCCACGCGGATGCGCACCTTGTCGTTCTTGCGCACCACCAGCGGGTCGATGCCGGGGAAGATGCGGCTGTTCCAGCTCCACAGGTTGAAGTCGAGCATCGTCATGATCTTCGGCGTGTAACTGCCGGGGTCGATGTCGTAGGCATTGAGCAGGAACACGAAGTCGCGGTCGACCTCGTCGATCAGCGGGTGCTTCTGCTTTGGATGAGTGATCCAGAAGCCCATCATCCCCATCGCCATCTGCACCATCTCATCGGCGTGCGGGTGGTACATGAAGGTGCCGGGCCGGCGCGCCACGAACTCGTAGACGTAGGTCTTGCCGGGCGGGATGCCGGGCTGGTTGAGTCCCGTCACGCCGTCCATGCCGTTGGGCAGGCGCTGGCCGTGCCAGTGAATGCTGGTCAGTTCACCCAGCTTGTTGGTGACGAAGATGCGGACTCGGTCGCCTTCCACCACCTCGATCGTCGGCCCCGGGCTCTGGCCGTTGTAGCCCCACAGGTGGGCCTTGAAGCCGGCGGTCATCTCGCGCACCACGGGCTCGGCGACGAGGTGGAATTCCTTCACGCCGTTGTTCATGCGCCAGGGCAGCGTCCAGCCGTTGAGCGTGACCACCGGGTTGTAGGGCCGGCCGGTGTTGGGCACCAAGGGCGGCATGGTGTCGGGCTTGGTCTGCATGACCGGCTCGGGCAGCGCAGCCATGGCCACTTTACTGACCGAGGCAGCGGCTGCAACAGCGGTGATGGTGCCGATCCTCGCTGCAGCGCCGAGCATCTTGCGTCGTGAAAGCAGGTGCTCTTCATTCATGTGAACGTCCTTCATGTTCAGTGGGGTGCGCCGGCGGCTTCGGCTGCCATGGCGGGACCTGCTGCCGCGCCTGTGGATGAAGCAAGGCTCGGTTTGCCGATCAGCGCCATGTCGAGATCGGCCTGCGCGATCCAGAAGTCGCGCAGCGCCTGAATCGAGCCGTTGACGCTGGCGATCTGGGTGCGAGCATCCGCCAGCAGTTCGAACACGCCGATCAGCATGCCGTTGTAGCGAAGCATGTTTTCCTCGGCAATGCGCTGGTTCAGCGGCACCACTTCGTCGCGCTGGTGGCGGGCAATGTCGTAGGCCGAGCGGTAGCCGGTGTAGGCCTCGCGCACTTCGGAGCGTGCGTTGATGGCGGTCTCAGCCGCGCGGTGAACGGTCTGCATGTACACGCCTTCAGCCCGCGCCACGCGTGCGCCGCCCCAGTCGAACAGCGGCAACTCGAAGCCGATCTCCCAACCGCGCTGGGTCGGTGCTTCGTTCGAACTGTTGCGCATCAAACCGAGTTCGAGCACGTTGACGAAGCGGGTGGTGCGCGTCAGGCCCAGATTGCGAGCCGTTTGCTCTGCCGCCAGCTTGGCGCCTTGCACGTCCAGCCGCTGCGACATGGCCACCCTTTCGATGTCCGGCAACTCCAACACGTCCTTGGGCAGGTCGGGCAGGCGCTCGGGCAGCGCGAACTGTGTCTGCGTTCCCCAAGCACCCAGCAGCCGTGTCAGGCGCTCGCGTGTGGCGCGTTGCGCCTGCTCGGCCCGAGCCAGGTTCAGCGCGGCATCGGCATAGAAAACCTGCTCGCGGGCGCGCTGCAGTTTGTTGAAGTTGCCCACCTGCTCCATGCGGCGCGCCAGTTCGGCACTGGCATCGGCGGTCTGTTTGACCTTGCGCAAGTAGCGCACGGTCTCCTCGGCGGCCAGGGCGTTGTAGTACGCCTTGCGCGTGTCGGCTGCAAGCGTCAACACGCTCATCGCGACCATGGCCTTGGTTTGCTCGAAGCGCCGGGCTTCCATCCGGCCGATCAGCGGCATGGCGATCAGGCGGGCGATGTTGAAGTGCAGCCCCCGCTCGATTTCCCGCTCGTCGCCCCGGCTCGACCGCCCGAAGCTGAAGCCCGGATTGGGCAGGCGCCCGGCCTGCACCACCTCGGCCTCGCTGATGCCCAGGTCTTGGAATGTGGCCTGCAGGCCGCGGTTGTTCAGCAAGGCCACCTGCACCGCATCGTCCACGGTCAGCGGCCTGGACAACAGTTCGCCGACACGCTTGGCGATGCTGTCCTGGTCGGCATCAGAGCGGGCCCATTGAATTTTCACGTCCCTGCCAAGTCGGTCCTGGGCGGTCTTTTCCACCGCTGCAAAGCCGCCATCGGAGCTGAACGAGGCGCAGCCGCCGAGCACGGCGGCGCCGACGATGAGGGCCGGCAAAGCCAGGCGTCGAGAAGGCGCCCTCATGGCGGGTGGTGGCCGCCGTGCCCGGCGGGCATCGGCTGGGCCGTCTCTTTGGAGGCGGCTGCGGGCGGGGTGGCTGCAGGCTTCGCTTCTGGAACTGGATCGGGTTGCTGTGCCTCGCGGGCATAGGCGCGCCAGCCACCGATGCGGGTGACGGTGTCGTTGGCGTCGCGCCAGGAAACCGGCTTCTCGTCGCTCAGCAAACGGTACCGTGAAAACGCCGACTGGTAGCTCGGCGCGGGCACGCCGGCATTGGGATCGAGCGGATCAGGTTGGGCGGCTTTGACATCCGGCTGTGCCTGAGCAGGCAGTGAGGCAAGCAAAGCGGCCGCGAGCAGTCCGGATGGCGCCGTGCGCCGGATGCGCCAGCGCAAATACGCTGCAAAAACAGGAATCAAATGGAAACGGACCATGGTGTCCTCGCGTCAAAGTCTGGGTGCTCCAGTGCTGTATCCACAGCGCGGGAGAGACAGGACCCGGCGAAAACGCGCGTGTCAAAACACGCGGCGAATTCGCCAGCTAGGCGAGAACGATTCGAGGCGGGCGGTCGGGGCCGTCAGCGGAATACGTGTCGACGCTGGGCACCACGGCGGAAAACACCGTGGAGGTGTGTGCAGCGGCCGAAACCGCCAGCACCATGCTCAAGATCGCCGCTGCCGAGCAGCAAGAAGCGCAGGCGCTGCACGTGTGCGGGCTGACATCGCCAGCCTTGACGGACGACCTTGCTTCAACCGAGGCCGACGTGTCTTCATTCGCCTGGGCTGCCCGGTCGTTGTGCACGTGCGTCGAGGCGTGGTTTTCGTCCTGATCAACGCGCTCGATCGATTCAACGGATGGCGACTGTGCGGCTGCTCTGGCACCAGCGTGATTGGGACCACACACCGCCATCGTCACGCCCGCCATTCCCTGTGCAGGAACGGCAAGCACCAACAACCAGATCAACAGAGTTCGTATGAAAAAATTCACCGCCAGAATGTACCGCAGCGGGCTTCCCTGTGCTGAGAACGACTTTTCGGTCCCCACGATGTGAAAAACGTCATCGAAGCCAGGAGTTTCAACGCAGCAACTTGACTGTGAGGCGACGCGTATTTGCAGCAGTTCGTCAGCGACATTCGCTATGACGGAGAGCGGAACATGATGGCCGGCAGGGAGGACGTGCAGCTCATGACTGCGCTGGAAAAAAAGAAGGCCCCGGAAGGGTGCCCGCTTCTGGCCTATCTTGGCTCCCCGACCTGGGCTCGAACCAGGGACCTACGGATTAACAGTCCGGCGCTCTACCAACTGAGCTATCGAGGAATAGCCTTGGATTGTAGCTTGAACAGGTGTGTTGTCGGACAGTCTGGGTGCGGGTGAGGTGCTGGCGTTGCATGGGAATAAACGCTCGCGATGTCGCGCCAACTCGATCGAAGTTCGTTGTCGGCACGCCGAGTACCGAGTTGCAAGCTCCTGCAGGCAATAACGCCGAGCTTGGGTGACAGGCTGAAAAAACCAGCAATTCCCCCTGCGGGACTACACGTGCCGCTGCATCGGCGCCAGTCACCTACGATCCAGACTGCCGCCCGCCGGTTTCTTCGATGCCGGTGGCCTGTCAGACGATGAAATGCATTGCAAGCGCATTGCACAGAACGCGCATCTTCGCGACGCTGGCCGGCGCGGCTTTGAAATCGTTTCGCCGGGGCAGCAAAGTCATGCTTTCCGCGCGATACCAGCGGTCCCTGGCGAATTCGAGCGCCCAGTCGAGCGCCGATTCACCACCGCCCACGATCACCAGGTTCTTGCCGGCGAATCTTCCGGGGTCGGTGACGCGGTGAGGAACCTGCCGGTCCTGGTGGGCTGACAGTCCATCCCTTTTCAGCAAAAGCGGCTGGAACAATACGACGCCACCGGCGATGAAAATCGTACGGGTCAGAAAAAGCGTGCTTCGCGACGTCTGCACGCGAAAACGCCGGTCGGGCTGGTGGTCGACACGAGTGACCTCCTGGTCCGATTGAACGTGGCATTGAAGAGCTGGATTTGTTGCAGCAATCGGTCGATCAGTGAATGCTCGGTGTTGCCCGGTGCAGACCGGCACGGCCGGAATGTTGTAAATCGGCTTGTCAGGGTCAACCTAGACACACTGTCCGCCCCGGCTTTACCGACTGCGTCGGCGTTCAGCGGATCAGTTCGTTGAGCTTGCCAGTCTTGTCTTTCCAGTCGTCCGCATCGGGCAGCGCGGGTTTGCGTTTCGTGATGCTGGGCCAGCCGCTGCGGGCCAACTCGGCGTTCAGCTTGATCATGTGCTGCATGTCGGCAGGCACGTCTTCTTCGGGCACGATGGCATTGACCGGGCATTCGGGGATGCAGACCGCACAGTCGATGCATTCGTCTGGATCGATCGTCAGGAAGTTCTTGCCCTCGCGGAAACAGTCGACAGGGCACACGTCGACGCAATCGGTGTACTTGCAGCGGATGCACGATTCGAGGACGACGTGGGTCATGAAAATGCTCGTTGATGAGTTGATTCTGCGAAGCAATCTGCAGGCCGGTGTTCAGGAGCAACCGGTGCGGCAACCGCCTGGGCTTTTACGACCCCAACCGGTGATTTTATGGCAGCGGGCCGCGACCTTGCGACGTATCAGCCTCGCAGCAAAGGGCCGATGCCGATGCAGGAGCCGGACGCATCAGCGCGACCGCTCCGGCACCGACCGTCACCACCGTGGGCCGACCAGCGTGCAGCATGGCCGCCGCGGCCAGCTGTGCAAGAACGTGGTCGCTGTGCAGCTGATCGGACCAGCCGGCGCGCGACACGACGCTGACGGATGTGTCGGCCGGCCAGCCGCTGGCCAGCAGCCGGCGCGCCAACGCGGCCAGCTGTTTGCCGGCCATGTAGTACACCTCGGTGTCGGCAGTTCGGCTGGCGTGCAGCGTGCCTTCCTGCGTCATCGCCGTGGTCAGGCTGACACTGCGGCCGCTGCCGCGACGCGTCAGGGGTCGCTGTGTGGCGGCCGCCGCCGCCAGCGCTGCCGTCACGCCGGGGATGATTTCGCTGGCAATGCCGGCACGTGCCAGCGCGCCGAGTTCTTCCTCGAGCCGACCGAAGATGCTCGGGTCGCCGCCCTTGAGCCGCACCACCAGCTGCGATTCCTGCGCGTGCCCGACCAGCAGCGCGTTGATCGCGGCTTGGCCCGTGCTTTGGTAGTCGCGTGCATCGGCGCCACGGCGCGGCCCGCGCATGCCCGTGAAGCCGCGCTTGCCGACATCGATCCAGCGCGCCTGAGGTGAGAGCTTGCGCAGCGCCGGGTCGGCCAGCGCGTCGCACAACACCACGTCGGCCTCGGCCAGGCAGCGCGCGCCGCGCAACGTGATCAGATCGGCCGCACCCGGCCCGGCTCCGATGAAGACGACCCTGCCCATGCTCAGCCCAGCGCCTTCACCAGCAGCGCGCCGCTGGTGCGGTTGCTGGTCGGGTCGACGATGATCAGTGCGCCGCCGACGCGGTTGGTCTCGAACGCTTCGAGTGGCAGCGGCTGCTGCGTCTCTATCAGCACGTGGCCGATGTCGTTGACGGCCAACTCGTGCGCGTCGGTGGCGGCGAGTGTGTGCACGTCCAGGCGGCTCTCGATCGAGGTGATGCGCGCCTGCACCCAGCGGTGGCCGTGGCGCACCCAATACTTGCGACCGACCACGGCGGGTTCGGTGTCGAGCCAGGCCAGCGTGGCGCTGAAATTGCGCGTGTCGCGCACTGTCGACGGCGTGGCGATCCAGTCACCGCGCGACACATCGAGCTGCCGGTCCAGCACCAGGCCGGCCGATTGACCCGCCGACACAAGCGGCGCCGGCGCGCCCGCCAGGCGCACTTCGCGCACCTGCGCGCGCTCGCCGCTGGGAAGCAACTGGACCGAGTCGCCGACGCGCACCTGCCCGTGGGCGATGCGGCCCCACAGCGTGCGCTGCGGGTTGCCACTGTCTTCCATGTCGCGTGCGACAAACTGCACCGGCATCAACAGATCTCCCTCCTGCCGCTCCTGCATTGCCGGCAGACTTTCCAGCAGCTGCAGCAGCGACGGACCGCGGTACCACGGCACGTCCAGCGGGGTCGTCACGTTGTCGCCGCGCAGCGCCGAAACCGGCACCACGCCAGCAACGGCCATGCCGGCCTGCTGCGCGAATTCGAGCAGCGCCGAGCGCACCGCGTGGTACGCCTGGCCCGGATCGGCAACGGCATCGAGCTTGTTGATCGCAAACACGATGCTCGGCACCCGCAGCAGCTGCGCCAGCAGCGCATGCCGGCGCGTCTGCGTCAACAGCACCACCGGCTGCGCCAGCGTGTCGAGCTTGGTGATGTCCACCAGCACCACCGCAGCGTCGCTGCCGGCGGCGGCCGTCACCATGTTGCGTGTGTACTGCTCATGGCCTGGCGCGTCGGCGATGATGAATTTGCGCTGGCGCGTAGCGAAGTAACGAAACGCGACGTCGATCGTGATGCCCTGTTCGCGCTCGGCCTCCAGGCCGTCGGTCAGCAGCGACAGGTCGATCGGCGCGCCGGCCGCGCGCTGCTTCAGCGTGTCCAATTGGTCGGCCAAGATGGCGCGACTGTCGTACAGCAACCGGCCGATCAGCGTGCTCTTGCCGTCGTCGACGCTGCCCGCCGTAAGGAAGCGCAGCGCGCGATGGTCTTGAATGGTGGTGGTGCTCATTTCAGTCTTGCGGTGGCGTCTCGCGACGCTCGATTCCACGGTGGGTATAACTCAAACAGCTGCGGTGAAAGCTCGCTCCGCCAGTAACGGGCACCGAACTGCCTTCATCAAGCAGCGGCCGTGAAATTGGCTTCGCCAAGCCACCAGCCGCGCCCCCTCGACGGTGAGGCGCGCAGCGCCGCCAGGGGAAGTCAAAAATACCCTTCCTTCTTGCGCCGCTCCATCGATGCTTCCGAGGTGCGGTCGTCCATGCGTGTCGCGCCGCGCTCGCTGACAGTCACCTGCAAAGTCTCGGCCACCACATCGGCCGCATTCGCGGCATCGCTTTCCACCGGGCAGGTGCAGGTCATGTCGCCGACGGTGCGAAACCGAACCTGCGCGATCTCCACCGTCTCGCCATCGACGGCCGGCGTGACCTCGGTCAGCGGCACCAGCAGGCCCTTGCGACGCATCACCGGTCGCTGGTGCGTGTAGTACATGGCCGGCAGCGGGATGTTCTCGCGTGCGATGTAGAGCCACACGTCCAACTCGGTCCAGTTGCTGATCGGAAACGCGCGCATGTGCTCGCCGGGCCGGATGCGTGTGTTGAACAGCGTCCACAACTCGGGCCGTTGCTCCTTCGGTTGCCACTGTCCGAAGCTGTCGCGGTGGCTGAAGATCCGCTCCTTGGCGCGCGCCTTTTCCTCGTCGCGTCGCGCACCGCCGAGCAGCACGTCGAAGCGGTGCTCCTCGATCGCCTCGAGCAGCGCCACCGTCTGGTGGCCGTTGCGCGATTCGAGCTGATGCGCCAGCCGCACCGTGCCACGGCGGATCGAATCTTCGAGGTGTCCGACCACCAGCCGCTCGCCCATCTCAGCCACGCGTCGATCGCGGAACTCGATCACTTCAGGAAAGTTGTGGCCGGTGTCCACATGCAGCAGCGGGAACGGCAGGCGGCCCTTGAAGCGTCCATCGCCCATGCTGTTCTTGAAGGCTTTTTCGGCCAGCCGCAACACCACGCACGAATCCTTGCCGCCGGAAAACAGCAGGGCAGGGCGCTCGAACGCGGCCACCGATTCCCGCAGGATGAAAATGGCTTCCTCTTCCAGCCAATCGAGGTGGGTCTGGTCGAGGTCGGGCAGCATCTGCCCGATGTCCGCGGCGGCGTTCATCAGCGGGCTCCGGTCATCGAACTCTGCGGCTCGTCGTCATGCACGTGCAGCCCGCATTCCCTGGCCTTTTCGTCTTCCCACCACCAGCGGCCGGCGCGGAAGTCTTCGCCCACCGCAATCGCCCGCGTGCACGGCGCGCAGCCGATGCTGGGATAGAACTGGTCGTGCAGCGGGTTGTACGGCACGTCGTTCGAGGCGATGTAGTGCCACACGTCGGCCCAGCTCCAATCCGCCAGCGGGTTGAATTTGGCGCGCCCGTGGTCGTCGCGTTCGATGAAGCCGACCTCGCCGCGGTTGGCCGACTGCTCGCGGCGCATGCCGGTCAGCCAGGCGGTGCGGCCGGCCAGCATGCGCGACAGCGGCTCGAGCTTGCGAATCGCACAGCAGCCCTTGCGCAGCTCGATGTTCTGGTACATCGCCTTGTCGCCGTGGCGACCGACAAAATGAACCACCGCATCGGCCACTGGCTCGTAAACCTCGACCGGCAGCGCGTAGCGGCTCTCGATCGTGCCGATCAGCGCCACGGTATCGGCATGCAGCATGCCAGTTTGCAGGGTGCCCAGCGCGATCGACAGAGAGTGGCGCGCGATCAGGTCGGTGACGACCATGTCTTCAGCGCCCAGGCTGGTGGCCTGCACCACCGTGCCGGGATGCCCCGCGGCGGCCTGACGCAAGCGCTCGGCGGCGTGCGCCACGCGGGCCGCGTGACCCACGGTTTCGCGTGCATAGAGCGCGACGGCAGAACTCATATCGATGCTCCGGCGTTGATGAACTCGTCGGCGCGCGCGTGTGCCAGCGCCTCGGCGGTGCCTGGCGGTTTGGCGAACATCGGCAACGGGTCGGCGCTGTCGCCTTGGTAGTGCCCCGGAAAGAAAGTCAGCGCTCGGTGCGCGGCTTCGAGCGACTGATCGGCGCGCAGCACCGCCGCGTCGAACCCGTTGCGCTTGAGCAGCAGCACCATGTCGACCAGCACCTCGCCGGTGGCGCGCACTTCGCCCTCGAAGCGATAGCGCGACCGCAGCGTGTGCGCCTGGCTGTAGGCGCGGCCGTCGACCCATTTGGGAAATTGCAGCGCCACCAGGGTCAACTGCTGCAGGTCCGCGGCAATCTGCTTGACCTCGGCATCGTTGGCCAGATTGACGCCCACCGGCATGCCCGCCGGCCAGTGCGCCCGAAAGGCGTGCCACTGTTCGACCGTCAGCAGCAGGTGCGGTGCCGGGTCGATGCACGCCGCCGGGCCGTCTTCGCCGCCGAGCGGATGCCACTTGTCCTTGTGCAGGTCGACGAATCTCATGCCGATGCTCCTGCGGATTGCGTGACGGCCGGGGCCGCCGCGGTGCTGCGGCGGACCGCATTGGCGGAGCGCTTGAACGGCTCGAGGCCGACGCGCTTGACGGTGTCGATGAACAACTCGGCCGGGCTGCGTTGGGCCAGATAGGTGTCGATCACCGATTCGACGACGTCGGCCACTTCGTCCGACGCGAACGACGGGCCGATCACCTTGCCGGGCACCGACGCGCCGCTGATGGTGGACCCGTCGGATCCGCCCAGCGACACCTGGTACCACTCCTTGCCGTCCTTGTCGACGCCGAGAATGCCGATGTGGCCGCTGTGGTGGTGGCCGCACGAGTTGATGCAGCCGCTGATGTGCAGGTCGATGTGACCGATGTCGCAAAGCTCGTCGATGTCGGCGTAACGTTGCGTGAGCTCCTCGGCCAGCGGGATCGAGCGCGCGTTGGCGAGCGCGCAGAAGTCGCCGCCTGGGCAGGCGATCATGTCGGTCAGCAGGCCGATGTTCGGGCTGGCGAAGCTGGCTTCGCGTGCGGCCTCCCACAGTGCCGGCAGCTCGCTGGCCAGCACCCACGGCAGCAGCAGGTTCTGGTCGTGCGTGACCCGCATTTCGCCGTGGCTGAAACGCTCGGCGATCGCCGCCGCGGCGTCCATCTGATCGGCCGTGGCGTCGCCCGGCGCCTGCCCGGCGCGCTTGAGCGACAACGTGACGGCGCGGTAACCGCGCAGCTGGTGAGACTGCACGTTGCGCTCGAGCCAGCGGCGATAGGCCTGCGGCGCATCTGCAGCGACTGCGCTGGCGCTGCTTGTCGCACTGCTTGTCGTGCTGCCAGTCGCACTGCCAATCGCCTCCTCGGCCAGTGCCTGCACGCCGGCCGGCAGCTGGAAACAGGCCGCCACGCGGTCGAACTCGGCCTGCGGCAACAGGTGCGCGCTGCCACCCACGTCGTGCTCGAGGATGTCCGTGAACTCGGCATTCACCGCGTCGATGAATTTCTGTCCCTCGGCCTTCACCAGGATCTTGATGCGCGCCTTGTAGGCGTTGTCGCGCCGACCGTAGCGGTTGTAGACGCGCACGATCGCCTCGATGCAGACGAGGATCTGGTGCCACGGCAGGAACTCGCGGATCGTCACGCCGATCACCGGCGTGCGTCCCATGCCGCCACCCACCAGCACCTTGAAGCCGATCTCGCCAGCTTGGTTCTTCAGCAGCTGCAGGCCGATGTCGTGCCAAGCGATCGCGGCGCGGTCTTCCGTCGCGCCGGTCACGGCGATCTTGAACTTGCGCGGCAGGAAGGCGAATTCCGGGTGCAGCGTGCTCCACTGCCGCAGCAACTCGCAATACGGCCGCGGATCGACCACCTCGTCGGGTGCGATGCCGGCCAGTGCGTCGCTGGTGATGTTGCGAATGCAATTGCCGCTGGTCTGGATGCCGTGCATGTCGACCGCCGCCAGCGCGTCCATCGTGTCGGCGCTGCGCAGCAGCGGGATCCAGTTGAACTGCAGGTTCTGGCGTGTGGTGAAGTGCCCGTAGCCGCGGTCGAAGTCGCGCGCGATCTGGGCCAGCGCGCGCAGCTGGCGCGCGTGCAGCTCACCGTAAGGCACCGCCACGCGCAGCATTGGCGCATGACGTTGCACGTACCAGCCGTTTTGCAGCCGCAGCGGTCGGAATTCCTCATCACTGAGCTGGCCGGATTGGTTGCGTTCGAGCTGGTCGCGAAATTGCGCGGCGCGCTGGTGGACGAACTGTCGGTCAAATTCTGAATAGGCGTACATGGGTTTTCAGGTCAGTTGCCGAACACAGCCGTTGCGTAAATTACTCGAAGGCCAATCGTCAAGAACGCGGTGCACAGCAGGTAGTGCCTCAGCCGCTCGGGCAATCTTGCGTGTCGATGGTGCACCCCGCCGGAGACCGCGAATCGAGCAAGCCAACAAGGCCAGCAATGCCAAAGCTCTGTGCAACGCACAGTGATGGCAAAAGCAAATCGACCCCAACGGCAGGTTCCAGAATGTAGGCGCGCAGCTTAGATCTCGAAAGAACAGTTTCGTAGGACGCATAGTCTGCCGATGCATAAAGATTTTGTCTCACACGACCCTGGCGCGCTCCGCCAACGGGACGATCCCGTGTGGAACCGACGACGCTGGTTAGCGGTTCCCATGGCGGCGGCCTTGAGTGCATGTCAGACGGTTTCCACGGCGCCGGTTGTCGACGATGTCGTGCTGCCGCCCGTCATGCCCGTGGCGCCCGCGGCGGTGCCACAGCCGGTCGTGCCTCCGCGCCCCCCGCGCATCGGCCTGGCGTTGGGCGGCGGCGCGGCGCGCGGCTTCGCCCACATCGGCGTGATTCAAGTTCTGGAAGAAAACGGCATCAAGCCCGATCTGGTGGTCGGCACCTCGGCCGGCAGCCTGGTGGCGGCGCTGTACGCATCGGGCAAAAGCGGCGCCGAGCTGGGCGCGATGGCGGCGTCGATGGACGAGTCGGCCATCACCGACTGGTCGTACCCGGGCCGTGGCCTGATCCGCGGCGAAGCGCTGGCGCGCTACGTGCGCGAACACACCGGTGGTCGGTCGATCGAGCGCATGCGCATTCCGCTCGGCATCGTCGCCACCGACCTCGCCAGCGGTGCGGCGGTGCTGTTTCAGATCGGCGATCCGGGCGTGGCGGTACGGGCCTCGAGCGCGGTACCGGCGGTGTTTCAGCCGGTGCGCATCGGCACACGCGAATACGTCGATGGCGGCCTGGTGGCACCCGTGCCGGTGCGGTTTGCGCGCCAGATGGGCGCCGAACTGGTCATCGCCGTCGACATCTCGGAGGCACCCGAGGGCAACCCGACGGCCGATTCGATGCAGATCCTGCTCCAGACCTTCGCCATCATGGGCCGCAGCATCAACAACTTCGAACTGCGCGAGGCCGACGTCGTGCTGCGGCCGATGTTGCCCGGCATGTCCAGCGCCGATTTCGCCGCCCGCAAGCGCGTCATCCAGGCCGGCCGAACCGCCGCGCAGGCGCAGCTTGCCGACCTGCGCGCTCGCATCGCCGCGAAGACGCGCTGAGGGTCAAAAGTTGCCAATCACCCCTGCCGATCACCGGTTGCCAATCACCAGTTGCCTGCCGAGTTGGTGAAGTTAGAACGGGACGCCTCAACGCAAACAGCCCGACAAAGCCGGGCTGTTTGGCGAAACCGTCCCGGCAAGCCGAGACGGTGGTCTGGCTCAGGCTGCGCGCTTGGCCTTGGTGACCCCTTGCGTGGCCTTGACGGCGCTTGACGTCAGCGCGGTGTAGTTCGCTTCGGCCACGTCGGTGGCCTGCTTGGTGGCCTTTTGCACGCTTTCGAATGCGTTGTTGGCCGCAGCGACAGCCGACTTCACCAGCGCGACAGCGTTCTCGCTACCGGCCGGGGCGTTCTTCATGGCCGCATCGACGGCACCCATGAAAGTCCGTTGTGCGTCAGCGGAGGTCTCTTCGGCCGCCTTGGTCAGGTCGGCGGTCGTGGAGGCAGCGATGTCATACAAGTGACGGCTGTAAGCGGCAGCCTTTTCGGCGGCGGGCTGCAGCAAACCGGCTTGCAGTGCCATCAGCTCCTGAGCGTCTTTCACCGACAGTGCAGCCATGGCGATTTCAGCGGCTTCGCCCATCGCGGTCTTGGCGACCTGCATGTTCAGTTCCACCAGCTTCTCGACGCCTTCGAAGGCCTTGTTCGTCATGCCGAACATCATTTCGACGTTGGCCTTGTGTGCGGCAAGCATTTGTTCTGCGGTCATCATGGGGTAGCTCCTAGGGTTGATGAGAAATCATCTCGAAACTTTGCATTTGCATGAATGGTGCACTGCAACATGAAAGGAAGTATAGCCACGCGAAAGTGCAATGCAAGAGGTTTTTGGTGCATTGCAGCAATCTAGGGGGCAGTGCCTAGAAGCCACTGGTGGCGGCTCGGCGCAAGGTTCGCGCATCAGCGGGTGAAACAGGCTCGGCGGCACAATTCGGTGACGCCATACAAATTCGATGCGAGCTTTTTACTCTGACCATTTCGTGCTGCCGTTGCCGGTGGGCCATCGATTCCCGATGCAGAAGTACCGGTTGCTGCGCGAAGCGCTGGCCCCGCTCGACGGCCTGACGTTGTGCGAAGCGGCGCCAGCGGCCGACGGCGAACTGGCGCTGGCACACGCGCCCAGCTATGTGTCGGCGGTGGTGAACGGCCTGCTCGATGCCGCCGCGCAGCGCGAGATCGGCTTCCCGTGGAGCCCGGCGATGGTCGAGCGCTCGCGTCGGTCGGTCGGTGCGACGATCGGCGCCGCGCGTGCCGCGCTGTCGGGTGGCGTCGCGCTGAATCTGGCCGGCGGCACCCACCACGCCAGCGCCGACAAGGGCGAGGGCTTTTGCGTCTTCAACGATGTGGCGGTGGCGGCTCGCCTGATGCAGGCCGAGTGGGGCCGGGCGCAATGCACGTTGCTCAATGTCGCCGTGATCGACCTCGACGTGCACCAGGGCAACGGCACGGCGCGCATCTTCCGCGACGATCCGAGCGTCTACACACTGTCGCTGCACGGGGCCAAGAATTTCCCGTTCCGCAAGGAGCCCAGCGACCTCGATGTCGAGTTGCCCGACGGTTGCCGGGACGACGAGTATCTGGCCGCGCTGGACCGCGCGCTGGAACAGCTTTGGCAGCGCCACGCCGACGAGGCGCTCGGGCTGGTGTTCTACCTCGCCGGTGCCGACCCGCACGAGGGCGACCGCCTGGGCCGCCTGAAGATCACCGCCGAGGGCCTGGCCGAGCGCGACCGGCGCGTGCTCGATGCGCTGCGCCTGCGCCGCATCCCGGTTGCTCTGTCGATGGCAGGCGGCTATGGCACGGTGATCGAGGACACGGTGGCGGTGCAGCTCCGCACCGTGCGCGAGGCATTGCGCTCGTGGCACCTCTGCAATGCCGGTCGTGGCTGGAATGCCCGCTGAGGCGCTGTCGGCACCGGAAGGCGGCGCACCCCCGAACGATCGACGCGAACCGAGAATCACCGTGACTTTTACCCCCGAACAACCCGGCTTGGTCGATGCTGCAGTCACCAGTCACCAGTCACCAGCCGCCGGTCGACCCGCGCCTTCTTGCCGACGTCGGTGCCGCAAACGTTGCTAGCGACATTCTGGCGGTGGCCTCGCGGGCGCCGTCTGGCACCAACACGCAGCCATGGAAGGTGTACGTGCTGACCGGCGATGCCAAGTTGCCGTTGTCGGCGATGCTGTTCGCTGCGTTCGACGAATTGTCCAGTGCGCCAGTCACACCGCGGACTATGCGCACTGCCCGGCCGAGTGGAAGTCGCCGTTCGTCGAGCGCCGCCGCAAGGTCGGCTGGGACCTGCACGGCCTGCTTGGGATCGGTTGGGCGGACAAGGAGCGCATGCATGCGCAGCACCGGCGCAACGACACGTTCTTCGATGCGCCGGTCGGCATGATGTTCACGATCGACCGCGTGCTCGGCCAGGGCAGCTGGCTCGACTACGGCATGTTCCTGCAAAGCGTGATGGTGTCGGCGCGTGCACCTGGCTTGCACGCCTGCCCGCAGGCCGCATTCACGCCGTTCCACCGCGGCATCACTTCGCACCTGGGCCCGCCCGACCACGCGCAACGGGTGTGCGGCATGTCGCTCGGCTGGGCCGACCCGCAGGCGGTCGAAAACACACTGTTGACCGAGCGCGAACCGGTCGAGGAATTCGCGCGTTTTCTGAGATCACGGAGCGGCGGGCCGCCCTAAAATCTTCGTCAAATTGGCACATCAGACTGCCTCGGTCGCCGGCCCGCCGATCCCGGTGGATCGAAGTCCGGCGTGGCGCTCGGTTGCCCCTTGCAGGCCAGGCCAGACCAGGTCATTCCCCCTACCCATTTGCCGAGGTTCCCATGCAAACCAAGCCCCAGGTCCTGGTGTCCCGAGCCGTCTTTCCCGAGGTGATCGCCCGCCTGGCCGAACATTTCGAGTTGTCGACCAACGACAGCGACGAGGTCTGGTCGCAGCCCGAACTGATTCGCCGGCTGCAGGGCAAGGCGGGCCTGTTCATCACCGGCAGCGAGAAGATCGACACCACACTGCTCGCAGCCTGCCCCGAGCTGAAGGCCGTTTGCAGCATGGCGGTGGGCTACAACAACATCGACGTGCCGGCCTGCACTGCGCATGGCGTGCTGGTCAGCAACGCGCCCGACGTGCTGACCGAGACCACCGCCGACTTCGGCTTCGCGCTGATGATGGCCACGGCGCGCCGCATCTCGGAGGGCGAGCGGTTCCTGCGCCGCGGCGAGTGGACGAAGTGGAGCTACGACATGTTTGCCGGCAGCGACATCCATGGCGCGACGCTCGGCGTGCTGGGCATGGGCCGCATCGGGCAGGCGATCGCAAAGCGCGGCGCGCTCGGCTTCGGCATGAAGGTGATCTATCACAACCGCTCGCGGCTGGATGCAGCTTCCGAAGCGAAATACGGTGCGCGCTACGTCAGCAAGCAAGACCTGCTGCGCGAATGCGACCACCTCGTCATCGTGGTGCCGTACAGCCCTGCATCGCACCACCTGATCGGCGCCACCGAGTTGGCGTTGATGAAGCCGACCGCGACCTTGACCAACGTGGCGCGCGGCGGCGTGGTCGACGACGCGGCACTGGCCCAGGCATTGGCTGAACGCCGTATCGCGGCGGCTGGCCTCGACGTCTACGAGGGTGAGCCGACCGTGCTGCCGGCGCTGCTGGCAGTGCCCAACGTGGTGCTCACGCCGCACATCGCCAGCGCCAGCCTGCCGACCCGGCGCGCCATGGCCGACCTCGCGGTCGACAACCTGATCGCAGTGCTGGGTTCGGCCTCGCCGCGCTTGCGCCCGCCCACGGCGCTGAACCCCGAGGTGTTGGGCTGAGTTGGTTGGTTCAGCTGCCGGACTTGGCGAACCCCGAGTTCCTCGATTGAAGCGGCCGTTTCAGTCGTCGGACGGGGCTGCTGGTGCGGCGGCTGGCGTGACGGGCGGCGCCACGAACGCCTCGTCGGCCCGCAAGTAGCGCCACTGGCCGACCGGCAGATCGCCCAGCATCAGCGCGCCGATGCGCACGCGCTTGAGGCCCACCACCTTGAGCCCGACGGCTTCGCACATGCGGCGAATCTGGCGCTTCTTGCCCTGGCGCAGCGCGAAGCGCAACTGGTGCTCGTTGACCCATTCGACGCGCGCCGGGCGCAGCGGCTCACCGTCCAGCTCGAGCCCGTGGTTGAGCAGCGCCAAGCTGAAGTCGGGCAGCGAGCCGCCGCCGGGAATCTCGACGCGAACCAGGTATTCCTTCTCGACCTCGGTGTCCTCGCCAATCAGCTGCTTGGCGATGCGCCCGTCCTGCGTCAGCACCAGCAGCCCGACCGAGTCGATGTCGAGCCGGCCCGCCGGCACCAGGCTTTTCAAATGCTCGCGCAGGAAGCGCGTGCCTGACTGGTCTTCGCGCCACTGGTTTTGCGGCGTCACCAGCACGAAGGCGGGCTCGTAGCCGTCTTCCGCCTGACCGCTGACGTAGCCCATCGGCTTGTTGAGCAGCACCGTGACGCGCTGCGCCTGCTGGTGGCGAGCCTGCGCGTCGATCGTGATGCGCTGTCCCGGCACGACCCGCGAGCCCAGTTCGCTGACCACCTGGCCGTCGACGCGCACCCAGCCTTTCGGTATCCATTCGTCGGCCTCGCGGCGCGACGCCATACCGAGCTCGCTCATGCGCTTGGACAGGCGCACGCTGCCGGGAAAGTGTTCCGCTGGTTCGGCATCGGGACGCGGCCGGACGGGGCGCGCCCTCGCGAGCGCGCCTCGCGGCGGCGCTGCAGGACGCTCGCTGCGCTGTGCCGGCCGCGTGTCGTGGCGTTCGTGGCGCTGCTCTGGTGGCGCGTCGGGCCGTTCGTTGCGCTGCGGCGGCCGCGGGCCGAAACGATCGTTGCGCTGCGCTGGCCGTGTGTCCGGGCGCTCACTGCGCAGCCCGGGCGGCTCAGCAGACCGCTCGCTGCGCTGGGCCGACCTCGTTTCCAAACGTTCGTTGCGCTGCGGCGGCCGTGCGTCGATTCGGTCGTTGCGCTGCGCTGGCTGCGGGTCGGTTCGATCGCTGCGCTGCCCTGAACGCTCGCTGGACCTCGTCGAAGCCGGCGCGGGTCGTGCTTCACGGGGCCTTTCGCGCTGTTCGTTCGGCTGCCACTCAGGGTGACGTTGCGACCACGCCGCGGTCGGTGCGGATGCGCGCTGCGATGCGTCCGGCGCTCCCCCACGCAGCGGTGCCCGCTGCGGATGATCTTGTGCCTGCGGCGGGCCCGGGCGCGCGTCGTCGCGTCGCCGCGGCGGCGAGTCGTCGCGTCGTTCCGGCATCGCCGAGGCCTGGCGCATCGCCGGCGCACCGAACGCGGTGTTGATTGACCGCGGATCCGGCCGCGAATCCGGCCGCGGTCCGTTCGCCCGTGCGCGCGATGGCGCGGGCGGGGCGGCGGCCAGCCGGCGGTCGCGACCGGCCG
>ENA-OFCX01000362-OFCX01000362.1-metagenomes-genome-assembly--contig:-NODE-362-length-24588-cov-5.030734_pt1 | contig 24588 bp, 21 predicted proteins | sample MGYA00153384_OFCX01 | MGnify analysis MGYA00153384
CCAGACCCCTCGAGCGGCTTAGAATCGCTGCTGGGACATAAAAGTTTGACGTGTCAAAACGCGATCACTAGAATGAAGCGTTAAACATGACAACGGTTCGGGCGCGGTACGCCGCTCGAGGAAAGCTGAGGAGTAAACGCAAATGGATTACACAACAGAGGTGACGGGTGCGCTCTACATCGGACTGTTCGCATTGATCGGTGCGGGCATCGTCTACATCACGCTCGAGATTGCGAAACTGGCGTTTGGCTACGCGGGCAGCGTGCGCTACGGCAGCAGTAAAGCTAAAGATTCCGTCTACGAGTGCGGCATGGAAACGATTGGCGACACGAACGTGCAGTTCAATCTGAACTACTACCTGTTTGCGATGCTGTTCGTGATTTTCGATGTCGAAGCCGCGCTCTTGTACCCGTGGGCAGTGGCGTTTGACAGCCTCGGCGTGGCGGGACTGGTAGCGGTGCTGTCGTTCCTGACGATTCTCTTTCTAGGATTCATCTACGCGCTGCGCAAGGGAGCTTTGAAATGGGTTTACTAGGCACGCAATCGCGTCCTGACAACGTGATCCTCGGGTCGCTGGATGATCTCATCAACCTTTCCCGCTCGAGGTCGCTGTGGCCGCTGACGTTCGGGATTGCTTGTTGCGCGATTGAGATGATGAACTCGTCTGCCACGCGCTACGACATGGATCGCTTCGGGGTCTTCTACCGCAACACGCCGCGCCAAGCGGATGTGATGATCGTGTCGGGCACGGTCAACAAGAAAATGGGCAAGATCGTGCGCACGCTTTGGGAGCAGATGTCCGAACCCAAATGGGTCATCAGCATGGGCGCTTGCGCCAACCAAGGCGGGCCATTCCGGCAGGGTTACAGCGTCGTCGAGGGCGTGGACAAGATCGTCCCCGTGGACATCTACGTGCCCGGCTGCCCACCGCGCCCCGAGGCGCTGATGCAAGCGCTGCTGCTGCTGCGCGACAAAATCGCCGATCCAGCCGCGCGCTATGTGCCCGGCACGCAGATGGAAGCGGACTTCGGGGTGCTCGAGGAGCCGGGCTTCGACGGTCGGGTGCTGCTGTGACGATGGAAGTCGCTGCGACACCCAAGTACGCTATCTCGCTGCTGCCCGCAGAATCGGTCTCGAGCCTGACGAGCGGGTTGAAGGTGCGCAGCGAAACTCAGTTCGACGAGTTGGTGCTGACGGTCGAAAAAAGCGATTACCGCACACTTTGCGAGCGCCTATTCGCGGCCGGTTTCGATTTCCCCTCGAGCATGACCGGTGTGGACATGGAATGGGGGCTGGGCGTCGTGCTGCACGTTCAGCAGCTCGAGAGTAAGCGCAAGGTCGCGGTTAGAACCTACCTGCCGTACGACGCGCCGACGCTGCCGACCGTATTGCGCGGTCTGCCATCGGAGCGTGTGCGTTATCGCAACGCCTTGGGCGCAACAATTTTGCTTTTGACTTTTTTGATCTGGATGTGCGCGTTCGGATTGTCCGTCTGGGTGAGCGGTCTTGTCGCCAAATTGGCGTTGACCACGCTAACAGGCGCTGCTATCGGCGTCGCCTTCGTAATTGGCCATGACGCATGTCACGGTGCGCTAACCTCAAACGCACGCTTTAATCGATGGGGCGCATGGCTCGCGTTTTTGCCTGCGCTACATCCGCCCACCAGCTGGGACTGGGGCCACAACCGCATGCATCACAGCTGGACGAATCTGCGCGGACGGGACTATGTTTACGCGCCACTGACCGTAGTCGACTGGGCAGCGCTAACGAGCTTCCAGCGAGTGCTGCGACGGGTGTATTACACGTTGCCAGGCATTGGACTCTTCTACTTTATCGACATATGGTGGAAGCATGTTGTCTGGCTTGATCGCGACGAATTGGTGCAGTTGCGATCACGTAGGGCCCACACCGCCGAACTGATCGCGTTGTCAACGTTTTTGATCGCATTGTGCGCGCTGGTCTGGAACTTTGGCGCGTGGCAAAGTGGCGGAGTGGAACCCCGAATCAGCGAGCTGGTGCTTTGCCTAGTCTGGCCGTTTTACGTGTGGAACTGGATCATGGCGTTCGTCACCATTCAGCATCACACGCACCCACGCACGCGCTGGTTTGATCGCGAAAGCGAATGGTCGTTTTTTCAGGCTCAAGTCGGCGGCACCGTACACATGAAATTTCCGCGCATCGTGGAGCTCGGGTTTGCCAACATTTTTGAGCACACAGCCCACCACGTTGACAAACGCACGCCACTGTACAACCTGCCCATGGTTCAGCGTTACCTTGAGAAAAATTATGGCGACACAGTCATCGTGCAGCAAGCGTCCCTCACGCATCTGCGCGACGTGCTTAAGCGCTGCCGACTTTATGACTATCGCCAATGTCGTTGGATGGATTTTGACGGGCGGTATACGACCTGACGGCAACCGCAATGGATGCACGCCGACGCTTCACCGCCATCAATGCGCTGCGCGATACTCTCGTCATCTGTGAGGTGACCATGATGAACCAACTTTTGCCCATCGTGCCCGGATTTGCGAAAAAGGCGTTCATTGTTGTTGCTATGCAGGCGGCGCGGGCTTAGTCGGATGTAGGAACGGCGAAAGCTGCGAACCCAATTTTCTTTCGTAGAGCGGTTTTTCGCGGCTTTCGCGGCTTTCGCGGCCACAGCCAACTCAGCCTGATTTAGCAACGCCCTATGCCTGCCGCAACAGCCGCGCGACTTCTGCTCTGTCATGCACGTTAAGTTTGATAAACACTTGCTTGACGTGATAACCCGCCGTGTTGACGGACACACCGAGCTTCTCGGCCATCTCCGCGTTGGTGAGGCCGAGAGAAACCATCAGCGCGACCTCCCGCTGCTGTGACGACAGCTTGAGACGCGCTGCGCCCTCAGTGAGTCGCACCGATGCTTCGGCCAGACGTGACACCACGAGTGCGGTGGCTATATCACCGGACACACCGGCCAGCTCATGATGGCGAAACGCGAATTGCCCCCATGCGGAATTCACCACGTGCAGTGACTTTTTCGCTGCGCGTGCAGAGATCACCACGCCGCGTAAAAATTCTCGTAACGCCTTAGGTTCCTCCCGCGCCTGACCCGGAGAAATCGTTTCGCCGCGTGCCATACGCGTCAAGCGCATCCACGCGTTGTCGGCAAAAATTACGTCGCCATGATCATCAAGCACGGCCATCGCCTCCTCCGCCGTCTGCTCGGCTGACACTCGGATGGGCGTATTCGATGTCGCGGCGAGCGCGCGCCCTAAGTAGTGCAGCACATCGCGCAATGCGTCCTGATCCTCAGCGGCGAACGGCGACGCGTCCATCCCGCGATACATGCTGAGCTGGCCCAACGGATCAAGCTTATTTTCTGATGAACGCACGACGCCGTACAGCACATGCCCCACGCCCAGCACGCCAAACACTTCACGGTAGTAATCGGTGTCACGCTCGGCCGCATTGATCGTTCGCGACGACACCGCATCGGTCGCTGCCACCCGCGCGAGGTACGCCTGAGCAAACGCGCCCACGTCGGCGCGATAGTGCTTTTCGTAATAGTTGGCCATCGCCTCCGGCGGCAACATGCGCTCGGCATACATATTGACCATCTGCCCCGCCGCATCGCAATAAAAAAATGCAGCATGCGTAGCCGGAATCATCGCTCGAAGCGCTGGCAATAAGGACGGCAACAACACCGGCGCAGGCAGCCCCAAATTGCAAAGCTGCCGCAGCGTGACGCGGGCGGATTGGGACGTGGATTTGGACATAACCCCGAACTTGATTGTTGTGCTTTTGTTAAGCGAACGTAGGGTGAAAGATGGCGTTGCGCACCACTAAACGAACTGCCCTCTCCCTCATGCCAATCGCTTCACGGAAATGCGACCGTACCCCGCAAGATTCTGGCCTGGTTTCGCCTCCCAATGCGGTGAGACTGCGTTCTCCGATGCCCTGGCTAGTGCCTCGACTATCTCTCTTGCGGTCGGCGCCCGATTGCCCGCTGCACGCTGGTTAAGTAGCAAACGAGCGACTTTAGGTGCTGCAATGCTGGTTCCGCGCAATCGCGAGACATCGCCCGACCGAGTGCCCGCCACGCGCTGTCCTTCAACCCACAGCGACTCTTCGCTAACGCCCGCCGCAATTGGCGCTAGTACTCCCCTCGAGTTTCTAACTGGCCCTGCGCTTGAATCTATGGCAACACGTCCGCGCGACGCGTCAAACGCTCCGACCACAACCGTTCGCTTACCGGTGGCGTAAGAATTTAACGTTGCCTCTCGCTCGATGAACGACTTTGTGGCAGGTGGTGGTTTGTGGTCGCGCCCGGATGGGATGTATTGTTCGTCAACAAAATAAGACTGCCGTCCGCGCGGTCGATTGAGGTCGTACATCGAATTGTCGCGTTCAATCCATGCATGCACATTTTTCACCGCGCGATTCGCTGTCAGAACTAACTTGTAGATTCCGTGCTCCGCATAACCTTCAACCGTCGGCGCTATTGCGACCAGAATCATCTGCCCGTTGCCGTTTGCAATATTTTCTGGGCGATAGATCGCGGCCAGAACATGGCCAGCTGCATTTTCAAGCACCTGCGAGTCGTTCCTTTCGTTCGCGGTACTGGCAACGTTCGACGGGGATATCAATGCGACCGTCACGTCAGCGTTCAGTGGTAGCCATATCTCAATGAATGACGGCGTAATGTCGTCGGGCAAAACGCGGAACTGAATCGACTTTGCTTTGGTGCTTAGATCAAATTTCGCATGGCTTCTCGCCTCTCGCGAGTTACCCGCTGCTAGGACTACGGCCAGACGTTCAACATGTGGCCTTTTGAAGCTGGTTAACTTTATGAGTTCATCGATTGCACGCTCAAGTATCGAGCTGCCATCATGCGGGCCAGCGTGCGTACCTAGACTTACATTGACCACAAGCTGATCCATCGTTCCGATCCGCGACAGCATCCATCGCAAGCCGTCGAGAATGTGAACCGCAAGTGACGCACGAGCGGAATAGCCAATCGTTGCACGTGGTAGCTGGACGGCAAGAATAGGCGTGGTGGCGGCCGCGTCGGTCAGCGACTTTCTAGCTGCGAAGCTACGTGTACCGGCAATTTCACCCAACACCGCTGCCCCATGAGAATTGCTGCGATCAGCGATATCTATCGAGAGGGAACGGTAGAGCCTCTCTTCACTCGAGACATCGGAGACGCCTGTGAGTAACTCTGACATCGTGAAGGTACTCAACGGCGGGGCGACAAACGACTCTGACCACTCGCGTCCGTAACCAAACGTCGGCGAGGCAGTTCCACCGAGCTTGCCATACGATTGATCCCACATCGCGAGCATGCGATTGATTGTGCATCGGCCCGGTAACGGCAATCGACTCCGATAATCACGATGGGCAAACGGAATGCCGATGTCAATAACTCCGGCAACAACGGCAGGCCGTCCGCTCTGAATGATTGGCACCGGTATGGTTTTTGGATCAATCTTGTTCGGAGACACGTTCGCCGCCAATTCGAAGCGAACGACGTGATGCCAAAATCCCGCAACATTTTTTTTAAGAAGGACTTCGAGTTTGTCACGCCTGATCTGCGCCGTACAAAATGTTGCTCGACCCAAATCAAATCGGATCGACTTGTACTCGAATGGAATCGCTATCCACGCGCGCGGTCCACGTGGGTTCGCCCACGCCCACAGAGCTGCCGCTGAAACCTTGCACTCAATGATGACCGAATAGAAACCAGCACCAGCCTGACCCGCATCCGATGAGTACTGGAACGCCGTATCGCGCGCCCACATGAGATACGGATCGACGGCAAACGTTTTAGAAACGGTCGACACCCTTTTCCACTTCGTCATGTCTAAGCCCACTCTGCCTTGGCTTTGCGCCACAGCCATTTAACCAACGGAACCTGCGGTGTACCAGGGGGTGGTAGCGTTTAATCTTCCTCCAAGTTCTCAGCGGTGTCGACCACATACGAATGACCCGAATCTGCCGATTGCGGGAAGTCAAAATCCTCCTTTGTATTGACGAATGTCCGAGGGTTCCACCGCTTGAGCGCGTCCGCTTTGGTAAGCAACATTTCGGCAACCGCAGTACCGACCCTCTTGCCGGCCTCGCTGTCCATCGGAAAGTGAACGCCAGCGATCGTTCGATTGATAGCGATGCGCGACGCTTGCGTGAACAAGCGAGTATGAGCGTTGCAGTCGCATCGTCCAGCCAATGCGGACAGGATGTTTGCAGCCGCGTAGGCCTCGGTGGCATGACCGCTTGGCAACGACCCGTGCTCCGGCACCGCGATGATCGGTTGAATGTCTGGCGAAAACGCTGAGGGCCGAGGAATTGCCAACACGTGTTTTATTCGAAACGATGTAATCGCGGCTACGCCTAAAGCAAGGTTGAGCAGCTCCATCGTCCACTTGTGGCGCTGCGGTTGCAGATTAAGCATCGAACTCCAATATGCGACCTGCGGAGCCATTTCGGACATGATTTCAGTGAGGCGATCATTTCGTAGCTCCGACCAGCTTTGCACTAATTTGCATTGGCCCTTCAAGACAACCGCGCTTGGTTGTGTAAGGGTGATGAGCTTGAGTTTTCCCTTGCAATCTGCACTTACTATGATCTCTTTTTCTTCGCTCGGCTCGAATGTCATCCCGCTCATCAACTCCGAGAGCAAAACATAAAAGCGAACGTTTGGATCCCACCGATTGAACACATAAGCAGAATTGAAAGGAAGCGTCGTTGCCGGATCCGGTTTGCGGTACGAGAGTTGACCATCAGTTGCGCCGATCCCAGCACGAGTCCGAATGATCGCGTCCGCCAGCATCGGATTCCCTGGCGCGGCGCCAACTAAGCCGCCCGCTTGAGGCCCGTCGCTCCAACCAGACCAACCGCTCCATCCACTCCAACCCGACCAGCCACTCCAACCAGAATTTGAACTCATTTATCGCCCCCCTATATTGATTAATTTGGAATACCGGCACTCATAAGCGCGTCGGCGAACGAGCGACCCATTTCCGTGGCACCACTTGGATGATTTTTTCGAAACTGCCGCACCGAAAAATTTGGATCGGCTTTAAGCAGGCGTTTGGCGGCATCGGTTGCTTGTGCGGTTTCGCCTCGCATCGCCAACGCGATTACCAGCACGCGATGTGTCGACATGTGCGCGGCGTTCAGCTGCGTCGATTCGCGTGCGTAGGAAATAGCTTGATCGAACTGCCCATCCGTCAGGTACGCCGATGACGCTAGCGATGTGAAGTAGTAACGCAAAGGATCAAGTGGCGATAACGCTAACGCTTTTTCGGCGGCGAGAACAGCATCTCTACCCTCCCCGCTAAACGAATGTAACGTTGACTTGAATATCCACGCCAGTGACTCGTTTTCGTCAACAGCAATTGCCTCGTCGTAAAACCGAGCCGCTGCAGCGTAATCTCTCTCGATGTGACTTGCAACGATACCGCGCACCGCGAGCGCCAACGCACAGGTAACGCCAGTTCGAAGCGAGCGCTCAGACGCCTGTCTAGCCATTTGTCCGTCTTCAGTTATGTCACCTGACCATCCGTGCATCGTTTTCAGCATATGCTGTTTGGCGGTCCACGCGTGAGGAAGCGGATGCCGAGCATGTCGTTCGGTCAGTACGCTTAACAGTCGCTCGGAGCGCTCGTAGCTTGATTTTGCATTCTGATGCATTAAGGTAACTGCCGACAACATGGCGCAATGGCTTTGCAGTGTCGGTAAGGGGTTCGTTGCAGATTTCTCCACCTCGTGACGTTCGACCGCTAAACTAACAGCAGCGCAAACAGCCAATGTAGCTTCGCTCTGCCCCAACAACAACGCGGTTACAGAATCAAGTTGTCTGCCTGACCTTACTACGCGCTGCGTTTTTGCATCCGACAACTCAAAGCGCACGGAAAGTTTGCCATCAACACACACAACAGAGCCTGCGACAAAGTAGTCTACGTCCACCAGCGCGGCTAGCCTCTCCGGTAATTTCTGTCGCCCCGCAAGCGATTGCGTTGTAAGGCGCGAAATCACACTAACGCTGCGCAGAGTAGCCAGTCCTGAAACGATGTCATCAGTAACCACAGCGCACGCTTTGAGTGAATCCGATTCACTGCCCACCGCCTCAAACGGAAGCACCATGATGGTGGGCCGCAAACGCATGAGTGGTGGCGACGCCGAAATACCGGTGCGGCTTACAGTCGAGTGACTGAGTCTGAACAATCTAATGGGTTTGTTTACGTTTTTTACGTAGCAATCACCCATGTCTTCCAAAACGCCGTCAAGTCCAGGAGCAAGTTGACTCCGGGCAAGTTCTGACAGCACTGTGCCGCCGGCATCGGCCAGTGCGGCAACTCGCGCCGCCAAGTTGATGCCGCTTCCGTAAATTGCGTGATCGTCTGTAAATACAGAGTCGGTATGTATACCTATCCGAAGTGTGATTGCAGATTCGACCATGCAGTCTGCGTTAGATAGCTCAACACTGTGGTGAATTGCCAGCGCACACGCTGCTGCTCGCGGTGCATCAGGGAAAGTTAAGAGCAAACCATCTCCTCTGCGTTCAAGCAATTCGCCGCAGTGCTGCGGAACTATCAACACGCTTAATTGGCTCAACAATGCACGAATACGATTGATGCTGCCGAGTTCATCCTGTTCAATCAAACGCACCGACTCAACCACGTCCGCGAACATGATGGTTGTCGTTTCAATGTGCAGTTCAGCGTCGAAGGACGGTGCCGCCACGATTGCCCCAAAGTGATATTTTTTATCTGCTTCGAAGAATAGCGAATGCTGCGCGGAATAGGTAGGGATTTGTGCGGCATGCTTGGTTGCCGCGTACGCTATCGGCAATAACCCGTTATTTGCGACACAGATTTGTCTGGCAGCGGGTGGGAGTGATGACGTGTACATGCACGTGAAGATAGCCAGTCTCGCGCCATTTGTACCCTACTTGTCCAGGTGGGAGTTGCGTTGAGAACGACGCTTTTTGCCTGTCGCCGCAGGTTGCAAGTTGGGGAGCCAGGTCTACAGTGGAAATCGTTAACTGTAGGCTGATTGTGGCCAGCGCCGAGGGTGCTTGAGACCCGGCTAGATCAACAATAGGGAAAACGACGCGATAAATCGGGTAGAGGCGGGAAAAAACGGGCTGAAAAGGGATGGCTGCGGAAGTGGTTTTGCAGCTAGGGAAAGCCTATTGTTCGAGTTGCGCCATCGCGGGAGTGGATTTGCGGACCAGAAGTCGAACATTTTGCGCCTGACTCCAACAATGGCTCGAAAACATAAAAAGCATGAGGGCGAACGCGAAAAAAAGCCAGTACGATGTGTTTCCTGCATTCTTTGGGATGTCACCTGCCAAGTAGAAGGCGAGCATACAAAAGCTGAAGGCTACGTAGGCTCGCAATTGATATTGAACTTCGCGCAGTGCAAACAGTGCTTTTACCTCTGGATTGGCAGCGAGCATCGCAACTTGGGTCACGAAAATTTGATGGTGATTTTTGCCCCAGGCGTCGATCCTGCGCGGAATCGCCCGGAAAAAGGCCGGAATCCATCCGGGTAATTTGGCTGCTCGGTAACCAGCCAAGATGGCCACGAAAAGGTTCTCGTGAAGCCAAGCCACAGACTGCCAGTCTGACACAATTTTTTCCACGCGTGCTTCCTTAATCTGGAGATAGACATAGGGCTAATCCAACAAAAGTGTACCCTGCTGCCGCAGCTTCTCCGCCTCGTTGACGCTTTTGGCGACGCGGTAAACGTGATTGCGGGCTATGCCGAACTCTCTTGCTAGATAGTTAGCGTCCTGGAGCACGCCACAGGCGTCTTTGCGGCCCAAGCGCTCGGCGATCAGCGCGTGGGTGCGTGCGGCTTTAAACACGCGGCCCTCGGCGACGTAGATCGTCTGTTTCTCGAACTTTTTGTGCGCGCGAACGGCCGCCTCTTCGCCCAACAGCGTCGCCGCATCTTCGCTCACGCCGAGCACCTCGCGCGCGGCCTCGGCCACGTGCGCTGCCAGCTCGTTCAAAAACTCGGTGCCGAGGTCGCCCGCGTTGCTCATTTCAGCCCTTCAACGCCACGCCTGAGCGCTTGGCCCAAGCCTTGAGGCTCTCGATCAAGGTAGAACACGCCTGTACGTCGCAGAATTCGAGCGCGCTCAAGCCGGTTTGACGTTGAACGAAGGCGCGCAGGCTGCGCACCTCGCCAGAATGCACTACGCCCGCCGATTCCAGCGTTTTCGACAGGGCAAACACCTTTTTTTTTGGTGGCGACAACGCCTTGCGTTCGGGGCGCGCCCCGCGTACCCCCAGCGAGCGTTTCAGCGTCACCAAGTGCGCCGCGATGCGCTCGCGCTCGGTGTGGTCGCAATCGCCCGAGCTCCGCGTGCGACCGTTGGTCAGCGTCTGGATCAGATCGCGGTACTCGTCCTCCGACAGGCCACATTCGGCCTTCAGTATGTGGATGCGCGCCAAGTGCTTTTATATTATTCGGAATTACATCCAACAACTTATCACTCGGAGCCTTGTTTATATTGGGCTTATTTGGTATTTATACTAAATACCGACTTGACGCATAAATTGGCGCTAAGCCCTCTTTCAATGCTCATTACAGCGTAGAGCTGTTCGGAGAAAAATTGTTGTATTGAAGACCGCTGCAACAAGAAATATTCGCCGCGAAGCCCCAGCCGTGAGGCAACGTGCCTGCACGACCGACAATACGATACGGGCGCCCAACAGCAGAAGGTCTGCGGCAGCTGCTTCAAGCCCATCTGACAAAACCTCGAACGACCTGCGTTTTGCTGTCGCAAGAACGTCCGTTGTCGCTTTAACAGTGACGGCGTTTGGCTCATCTTCGCACCATGCGAGAATCACCGCTCCGGACACCACTAGTTGCAGAGCAGTTCTCGATGACCGCTATCAAATCCTCCCCAGTTACAGACACCGCCGCTGCTGACAATGCGCAGCGGGACATCGATGCCTTGCCTACTAGTGAGCGGGTGCGCCATCGCATCAAGGCGTCGGGCAAACGTTTTCATGCCAACGACAACATCAGCGAGTTCATTCGTGAGGGCGAGTTGCCTGAGTTGCAGGTTGAGATTGCGGCCAAGTTGCGTGACGTATTGAAGAGTCTGGTGATTGATACCGAGAGCGATCACAACACGCAGGACACGGCCAAGCGCGTCGCGAAGATGTATTTGAACGAGGTGTTTCGTGGGCGCTATGTGCCGCCGCCGCCGGTGACCGAGTTTCCGAATGTGGAGCACTTGAACGAGCTGATGATCGTCGGGCCGATTACGATTCGCTCGGCCTGTTCGCATCATTTTTGCCCGATCATGGGACGGGTGTGGATTGGCGTGATGCCTAATCAACATTCCAATTTGATTGGCTTGTCAAAGTACGCGCGGCTCGCCGATTGGGTGATGAGTCGCCCGCAGATTCAGGAAGAAGCGGTGTCGCAGTTGGCCAATTTATTGCAAGAAAAAATTCAGCCGGACGGCTTAGCGCTGGTGATGGAGGCAGACCACTTTTGCATGCATTGGCGAGGCGTGAAAGACGTAAACGCCAAAATGATCAACAGCGTTATGCGCGGCTCATTCCTGAAAGACGCCAATTTGCGTCGCGAATTTTTAGCGCTGGTTGACAGCAGAAAGGCTTAAGTTATGTTAGTTCGTCTCACCTACGTTAGTCGCGCGCTCGGTATCGTCACGCAACCGATGATGGATTCAATCCTTCAGACGTCCCGGAAAAACAATCCGGCCAACGGCGTCACCGGCGTGCTGTGCACCAATAACTACATTTTTTTGCAATTGCTCGAAGGCGGTAGAAAAGAGGTGAGCGAAACCTACAACCGTATCGCTCGCGACCCGCGTCACAACGACGTGCAGCTGTTGCACATGGAAGAAGTCACTGAGCGTAAATACGCGGGCTGGTCGATGGGCAAAGTGTCGTTTGATCGCGTCAACATGGCTATCCTGCTCAAGTATTCCGCCAAGTCGGTGCTTGACCCGTATTCCGTGCCGGGCGCATCGTCGCTGGCGCTACTTGATGAGCTGATGGCTACAGCGAGCGTGGCGTCGAACGGGAATTCCTAATAGGCTCAATGTGAAATCGTCCAGCAGCGACGCGGCTGCGACGCGCGTTTATCGATTCGAGACTCGCCTTTAGCGAGCAATGTTGAGGGTATTTTGGCGCTCATCAGCAGCGCCCCGTGCAAGTCGTTAGCTTGTACGAGGGCGTTGATTTCCGCCTTAGCCGGTTCGTCGCGACAATTGAATTGTTCCGCGTCACTTCTGACGTTTTAAGCGCGAGCCTTTAAATGCTTGCGTCCGAGACCAACGGCCGCTGCGAGAGCAAGTGCCAACGCTATCAAACCGAACCGGTCAAGCGTTGGGATCGGATCGGGCGCTCTGACAGCGAACGTGGTGCCAGCACCACCACCCAGAATAAAGTTCGCACCCGTGCCGTCACGCGCAAGTACTTGCAGGCCACCGAGGTTTCCGCCGAACGTATTGTGGCAAGGTCCCGCGGTGATGTTTGCGTTAGTGATAGTCGGAAACGCCGCAATGCCCGCAGGCGTCAGAACCGCTGACCCGCTTTGGCAAGCCCCAAGAATCGTAATCCCAGGCACCAACGCCGAAAGCCATGTGTAAGCCCCAGAATGCGCTAAAAGTCCGCCACCATTGGCGACAAAGGCGGCAATCGTTGCTGCGCTCGCGGTCAGCGCTGCCTCTTCGGCCGTGTCTACGTCGTTACTTACCCCGCTTCCCGGATACAGCAAAACCGCTGGCCGATTTGCGCCGCTGGCAACACCGCCCAAGTATGCGGTGATCGCGGCGGCGCCGTCTATACAGGTCACCGTACGGCTGATTGCGAGCGCTGGCCAGTAGGCGGCACCACAGCCATTGTTGGAAGTCGGCGTCGATGCCGCAGGAACGGTCGGTGCAGAGCCTAAAACAACAATTGTTCCGTCGTTTCCCGAAAGCGTTACTTGCGAAACAAGATTGGACAGCGCGTTCTGAATGTACAGCCATCCTGAGGCATTGACCGTGCCGGTCCAGTTGCCGTGATCGTTAAGATCGTCGCCACCGATGACAACCGGGCCTGCGCTCGCCACTGTCGAAGTCGCTAGCAGGCCGCTCATGACCAGACTGTTTAAAAATTTACGCATATCACCTCCTTACGTTATTAAAAATTTTGCAACGTTGACCGCACATACCGCTTCCGCGTGCCAGCAACGAATTCAACCATTCCTTGGAAAGTGTAGACGGCAGTTAGCACAGCCGTCAAATTTATTTGTGGGAGATACTTGGGGGTGCCCTTAGGATCGTTTGCCATCTGATCTCATGGACTCAAGCTTAGCGACGTCAATCTTGCTAATTAGGGCCTTAACGTCGTTCATGTCAACGCCTTGTGCGTCGACTTCGATCATGAAGCGGTTGCCGACGACCATTTGAACCTCGGCATGTTTGCTGGATTTATTCCATTTTTCATGTAGCTTGCGACCACCGACGGTGGAAGTTTTTTCGTAGCCGCTGCTGGTTTCTTTGTCGATATCGATGTTCATCCACATGTTGGCCAACGCGAAAGGCCCTGCGAGGGAGCCCGGATCGGTGATTTCGAAGCGCACGCTTTTGCTGCCATCAGCGGTGCGGAACGACTGCTTTGCCTCAGAGACGGCAATGCCAAACGCGTTGTTCTTTTCGCCAGAACTTTCACCTTTTTCAAACCCGGCGAGCTCCTGCGGCAGCGCTTCTTTGAGCTTGCGGAAATCGATGGGTTCGAAACTGCCCGAGCCCACAACGCCGCCCGCAGCGCCCGCCATCGCGCCCAGCGCCTTCATCGCCTCGCCCATGGCGGCACCGACGTCCTGGCCACCTTTGGTGGTCGCACCTTCGATCTTTTTGCCCGCCGCCTCCATATCCTTCGCGGCCTGTTCCAGCTGCTTCATGGCTGGTTCGCGTGCAACCTGCTCCGGACTGGGGCCGCAAGCGGTGAGCAACGTGGCTATGCAGAGCATTGGGAAAAGAGATTGGCGAAGGCTGGTTTTCATGGGCTTGACGCGAAAAAAGGTTTCATAGGTCAGGACGTAATTGGCAATATGAATGCGTCAAATTTTTAACCTTAAACAGCGTACCGGTAGGCGACAACTTGGCGTCGCACGGTGCATCGAGCGCGGCCAAGTCCGCGTCTACGCCGCCCAGACTGCTTCAGCGCAGTTACGTTTCCTCATCCGGGCCGTCGGCCTGACTTCATCACCGTTAGGGTGACCGGGACTTTTCGTCTGTGGGAGTAATTCCACCAAAATAGAATTTATCTTAAGCCGATTCGCGGTGGAAGCGCTCCCACAAAAAACCGTGCTTACGCTGTGCCACCGACCGTCAAGCCCTCGATCCGCAACGTCGGCTGACCAATGCCCACCGGCACGCTTTGCCCTTCTTTGCCGCACACGCCGATGCCTTCATCAAGCGCCATGTCGTTGCCGATCATGGTGATTTTGGTGAGCGCGTCAGGGCCGTTGCCGATGAGGGTGGCGCCCTTGATCGGATACATCAATTTGCCGTTCTCGACCTTCCACGCTTCGTCCATGGTGAACACGAATTTGCCGCTGGTGATGTCGACCTGCCCACCGCCGAAGTTCACAGCGTAGATGCCGTTTTCGACGCTGGCAATGATCTCCTGTGGATCCTGCGTGCCACCCAGCATGTAGGTGTTGGTCATGCGTGGCATCGGCAGATGCGCGTAGCTCTCGCGTCGGCCATTGCCGGTAGGCGCATGGCCCATCAGGCGCGCGTTCATTGTGTCTTGAATGTAGCCCTTAAGAATGCCGTCTTCGATCAGCACCGTGGCGTTGGTCGGCGTGCCTTCATCGTCGACCGTCAGCGAACCGCGACGATCAGTGAGCGTGCCATCGTCGAGCACGGTCACGCCCGGGGCGGCAACGCGCTCTCCGATCCGACCGCTGAACGCAGACGAACCTTTGCGATTGAAATCGCCTTCGAGCCCGTGGCCGACCGCCTCGTGCAGCAGCACACCGGGCCAGCCGGGTCCGCAGACAACGGGCATCACACCCGACGGCGCAGGACGCGCGTCCAGTTGCAGCAGCGCCATGTCCACGGCTTCATGTGCGCGTTTAGCGATGAATGCAGCATCGAACCGCTCAAAACCGTAGCGACCACCTCCACCCGAACGGCCTTGCTCGCGTTTGCCATTGCTTTCGACGATGGCGGTGACATTAATGCGGCACAACGGGCGGACGTCCGAGGCGACCACACCATCGCTGCGCATCACCAGCATCACCACGTGTTCGCAGGCGAGATTGACCATGACTTGCGTCACACGCGGATCGCGGGCACGAGCGATGCGCTCGGTTTCGCGCAGCAACGAGATTTTTGCGTCGTCGCTGATGGAGGCGAGCGGATCGGCAGCGGTATAAAGCGTTGCCCCGCTACCCGTAGGTTTCACCGCGACTGAGGCGCTTTGCCCCGCGCGACCGATCGCTGCGACCGTGTTTGCCGCAGCGGTTATGGACGCAAGCCCAATGTCGCCAGAATATGCGAATGCAGTTTGCTCGCCGGTGATAGCGCGCACGCCAACGCCCGATTCGATGGAGAAACTACCGCTTTTGACAATGCTTTCTTCGAGCGACCAACTCTCGCTTTTGTGGTGCTCAAAGTAGAGATCAGCGTATTCAACGCCGCGTGACGTTAAGCCACCGAGCGTAGTGGCGAGAAGGTCAAGTGAGAGATTAGCGGGCGTGAGAAGCAGGGATTGCGCGGTGGCGAGTGAAGCAGACATCAAAAAACGTGATTAAAACGAGATTTGATGAGGGTAGCACACGGTCGGGTGCGCGACGTATTGACTCAATTCTTGTAGGAGCGCTGGCTGGCGCGAAAGCGGTTCCACGCGGCAACGGGGATCGCGGCTAGGGCCGCTCCTCCAACGTGGAACACTAATCGCGCTCTGCGGGCTAAACCAAATATTTCTTGAAATGATCCATCGTGCGATCCCACGACAATTTGGCTGCGGCTTCGTTGTAGCGCGGTGTGGAATTGTTGTGAAAGCCGTGCTGAGTGTCTGGATACGTGTGCGCCTCGTATCGGGTGCCCGCTGCTTTCATCGCCGTTTCGTACGCCGCCCACGTGCCGTTAACGCCAGGATCGGTGGCTGCAAAGTGAATCAGCATGGCGGCCTTGATCTTGCCGACGCTGGCAGTCTCAGCGCCTGCGCCGTAGTACGGCGCGGACGCCTGCAAATCGCTACCCATCGCGGTCGCGAGGAAATTGCTGGTGCCGCCGCCCCAGCAGAAGCCGGTGACGCCGAGCTTGCCATTGGAAAGCTTGTGCGCTTTGAGCCAATTTGCGCCGTTCAACATGTCCGTGCGCAGCTTCGCCTGATCGAGCCTGGCTTGCATGGTGCGGCCATCGTCGTCGTTCCCCGGATAGCCGCCGAGTGGTGCGAGCCCATCCGGTGCCAGCGCTAGATAGCCTGCTGCTGCAGCGCGACGCGCAACGTCTTCAATGTAGGGATTCAGGCCGCGATTTTCGTGAATGACGAGAACCGCCGGAAAGGGCCCTGTGCCTGCGGGTTGCACGAGATAGCCGCGCATCGTGTCGCCATTTCCGCCGGGGGACGGATACGTCACGTAGCTCGCTTTGATGCGCGGATCGGTGAATGAAATGGTCTGCGCCTGCGCATACTGCGGCAGCAAGGCGCTTGCCATCGCGAGCGCCGGAATGCCCAACACCGCAAGTGCGGAGGCTCGCTTTAAGTATTCCCGCCGATCAATTTTGCCGTGGCAATATTCGTCGTAAAGATCGTAGACGCGTTGATCGATCTCGATTTGGGTGACGGGCTGGTGATTCATGGGGTGGACTCCGTGGAAAAAAACAAAAAAAGCCTGAGCCGCAAATGTAGCGCGTCGGACTGAACTCGGCTACCCGTCGGTTCGATCAGCCACGCCGGTGAAGGCCGATGCCCGTCCAAGGGCACTCCTGTAAATCCGTTGTTTGGGCGAATTGCTTCGTTGTGAGGTGCTCGCAATCCTCATGTGAGCTGCGCGTACATTCCGGTTGCTGCGCGCCTCACCGATGTTGCCAAGTTCGGCACTTCATCCCAAAAAACGAATGTCTAGAAGTGCCCTAAACGAATTCTCCGGCCCGCATCCACTTGGTCGCCACATACTTCTCCCCCAACGTCACGGGCATGCCGCCGTGCAACGTCTTGGTGTCGGGATGCGGACGGTCGTAAGTGAAGAAGACCGCTGAGCCTTTGATCGGGGCGACCTCCAAGCCAATGTCCGGAAAAATGGTTGCGCCGCCGCGTTCGGGGGTGCGCAGATACATCACGATGGTGGCAACCCGCTGGCCGCCACGTACGAGGATTTTGGGCGTGCCCGGTTGCACCGGGTCAAAATAGTCGTAATGCGGCACGTACTGCGCGCCGTGTCGATAGCGCAGCACTTGCAGGCCCTCGCCGTTTTCAAACGGCCACCGCAGCAAGTCGGCCAACCGACGTTCGACGCGCTCGACGACCGGATGCTCCGCGCGCGTAAAAAACATGCCGTCGCTCGTGCGCGCGCTGTTGACTTCGTCGCCACCGGTCTGATTATCAACGGTGAGCGAACGCGTCAATTTTGCCGAAGCTAGTTCGATCAGCGCGTCGCATTCTTCGACCGACAGCACGTTGCCAAACACGATGACGCGCGGATGCTTGACCACTGTCCACACGTCCACGCGGCGATCCGCAGTATCAACAAACGTGGGCGATTGGGCAAGGTCCGGACCCGGCAGGGCGACGGCACGCGAAGTGGTTGTGGCCACGGGTGCCCCAGCCCGATGCGCGACCAGTTCGTTGCCGACCGCCTCAGCCATGGCGGCACGCACCACATCAGGGTGCCAGCCGGTTTGTAGCGCAGAGGCAGTGAGACTTTCCGGCGAATGCCCACGGGCGAGGCATTCATTGAGCCATTTCAGAAGGTCAGGATTGGCGTTCATGTCTGTGGTTCAAAGTACGGTGATTCACTCAAGCAAAAGCACCGGGCAACGAGCACCCGTGCTGATGCGAATTTCGTTTTCGCCGGAACGCGTAGCGACCCACAAAGCGGGCTGGCCGACGGTAACATCCGCGCAGTTTCGGGTGATCCATGTGCGTACGTCCCGACCGTCTGTCGCGCTGAAACGGTCGGGCGCGGTTGCTACGACGCTGGTCATTGCAACGTCTTTGTCGCGGTTGGCATTGGCAACGGCCTGCACGCCTACTACAACGAGCGTTCCTGCCGCAACCGCAGTGCTGACTGTCGCGCTGGTGACTGATTTGGCAGCGCTGGCCGCAGACACGGCGGCGCTACCGGCAACGACTGTTGTGCCGACAACGGTGAACGCGACGCCGACGGTCGCGCTCGCGACCGTTGCGGTCGCCTTGACCACTGACGCGCCCGTCTCAACGACGGCGCAACCTGAAATCAGCGCCAGCACAATCACTGCGGTAGCACACGAGAAAACGTGAAGGTTTGAACATGCCATCTCCGCATTATGGCAAGGGCGAGCGACCCCTGCTTATTTTGCGAACGCAGCCCGGATTTGTGCCAGTGCCGCTGGATCCTCAAGGGTGGTCAAATCGCCGGGATCGCGGCCTTCGGCGAGCGCCTGAATCGAGCGTCTCAACAATTTTCCTGACCGTGTTTTTGGCAACATCGTGACGAGGTAAACCGCAGTCGGACGGGCGATCGCGCCAATCTCTTTGTCCACCGTTTGCGCAATCGCGACCTTCGTCGCGTCGGAAGCAAGGCTCGGGTCCTTCAACACCACGAATGCAATCGGCACCTGTCCTTTAAGCGGGTCAGCCACCCCTACCACCGCGCATTCTGCGACCATGGGATTGGACTGCAACGCCTCTTCAATTTCGCGTGTGCCAAGCCTGTGGCCAGCCACGTTAATCACGTCATCGGTGCGACCGAGGATGAAGTAATAGCCGTCGGCGTCCCGCGTTGCCCAGTCGAAACTGGAGTACACCTGCTCGTCGGCAAAGGTGGAAAAATACGTGCTCACGAAACGCTCGTCGTCACCCCACACCGTGCTCATCGCACCGGGCGGCAGTGGTGGCACGATGGTCAACACGCCCTTCCCATCCGCAGCCGTCACTTTGCCATCGGCCTCGCTTTTAAGCTTGACGTTGAAGCCGTACACCGGAAACGACGGCGAGCCAAATTTGCGCGGCGTGTCTTCCACGCCCACTTGCGCTGAGATGATCGGATAGCCGCTTTCGGTCTGCCAGTAGTTGTCGATAATCGCGACGCCGCCGAGCGCATCGCTGACCCAGCGCGCCGTCGGCTCATCGAGCGGCTCGCCGGCGAGGAACAAATATTCGAGATTCGGCAGCTTGTATTGCTGCATAAATTTCGCGTCTTGCTTTTTGAGCACGCGAATCGCCGTGGGCGATGAGAACATGGTTTTTACGTTGTTCTCGGCACAAATCTTCCACCAAATTGCCGGGTCGGGCCGCAGCGGAACGCCCTCGTACATGATCGTTGTGCAGCCCGCCAACAGCGGACCGTAGACGATGTAGCAATGGCCGACCACCCAGCCGATGTCACTGGTGCAAAACATCGTCTCACCGGCCTTGAGGCCGAAGATTTTGTACATGCTGGTGGTGAGCGTGACCGCATAACCGCCAGTGTCGCGTTGCACGCCTTTGGGTTTGCCAGTGGTGCCGCTGGTGTACAGGATGTAGCTTGGATGCGACGATTCGACCCATTCGCACGGCATGGTTTTCGTCATGTTCGCCGTGCGCAAATTCGCCCAGTCGATGTCACGTCCCGGCGTGGTTTTCATGGGCTCCAAGCCACGGTCAAACATCAACACTTTCGCGGGCTTGTTTACAGCTAAATCGATGGCAGCGTCAAGCAACGGTTTGTAAGGCACGACCTTGCCCATGCGCATGCCCGCGTCGGCGGATACGATGACTTTCGGCTTCGCGTCATCAATACGCGTGGCGAGCGAGGCCGAAGCGAAGCCGCCAAACACCACCGAGTGAATTGCACCGATGCGCACTGTGGCGAGCATCGCGAACACGGCCTCAGGAATCATCGGCATGTAGATCAGCACGCGGTCACCCTTGGCGACTCCGAGCCCTTGCAGCATCGCTGCGACGCGGTTGACCTCATCGTACATTTGCTTGTATGTGTACTTGATTTCGACGTTGGTTTCGGAGGAGATGAAGTGCAGCGCAGTCTGATCGCCCCGAGTTGCCACGTGGCGGTCAATCGCGTTGTGGCATAGGTTCGTGGTGCCGCCGACGAACCATTGGGCGAACGGCGGATTGGAAAAATCGCAGACCTGCGTGAACGGCGTTTGCCAGTCGATCAGCTTCGCCTCCTCCGTCCAGAACGCACCGCGCTCATTGATTGAGCGGTTGAAGTGTTCGGCATATTTGTTTGCGCTTTTATCTGACGTGACAGCCATCGTTTTCTCCAAAACTCTATGCCTACTTGGGTGCGGCGATTGTGCCAGACAAGTGAGGGCGGACTTAGCCGCGCTATTCAGACCACCGCGATGCCGAGCCGTCGCCTACAGCGGTGTCATCCTGAGCTCGGTAGGGTGGCACGAGGCGGAACCGCGAGCGTTCCACCCTACGGCGGGCTGCGACGCCTAGTCGTCGCCTACCTGTCACTCCGGTTGTAGGCGACGGCTTGGCGTCGCACAACTGCACATAAAACATCACAGCAACTTTTCTACGCTATCCTCAATTTATATGGGCTTAGGTGCTCATAACTTCAACAGTCGATAAAGTGCCAAATAGTGATCTTGCCCCAAGAAAACAGGGCTTCCCGCCAAAAGCTATTCCGCCGGGACCGCCGCTTTCGGCTTGCGGCGCAGCTTCTCGCCCGTCCATTTCCAGCCGCGTCGAATACCGTGTTCGATGTCATCGACCAGCGTAAACACCGGCGGAATCACCAGCAGCGACAAGAAGGTTGACGTAATCAATCCGCCGATCACCGCCACCGCCATCGGCGAGCGGAAACTCGGATCGGAGGTACCTGTGCCAATGGCAATCGGCAACATGCCTGCGCCCATCGCGATGGTGGTCATGATGATGGGGCGTGCGCGTTTGTGACACGCATCGAGCAGCGCCTCAAGCCGCGTCATGCCGCGATCTCTGCGGGCGACGATGGCGTATTCCACCAGCAAAATCGAGTTTTTGGTCGCGACTCCCATCAACATGATGAGTCCGATGAAGGACGGCATCGACAGGCTCTTTCCGGTCAGCAGCAAGCCCAGGAATGCACCGCCGAACGACAACGGCAACGCCGCCAGAATCGTAATTGGATGCAACACGTCTTTGAACAACACGACCAGCACAATGTAGATGCACAGCACGCCCGTAAACATGGCAAGGATGAAGCTCTCCGACAGTTCAGCGAGCGCCTCGGCATCGCCCACTTCGCGCACCACAACCCCCGGTGGCAGCGATTTAATGCTCGGCAATTCACTGACTGCTTTAACCACGTCACCCAGCGGCGCGCCGGACAATTCGATTTCGAAATTGATGTTGCGCGAGCGGTCGTAGCGATCAATCACTGCGGGGCCACTGGCGATCTCTAACGTGGCGACGCTGTTCAGCGGCACCGGCCCTTTGCTGCCGGACACCGTTAATCGCCCGAGCAAATCGAGGTCTTGCCGCGCGCTGGTCGCGAGCTTGACCACAATCGGAACCTGCCGTTGCGCGAGATTCATTTTGGCGAGCGCTTGGTCGTAATCACCGACCGTTGCTACGCGCAACGTCTCCGCCATCGCGGTTGCGCTCACGCCGAGTTCAGCGGCACGTGCGCTGTCCGGGCGCACCGCGATTTCGGGCCTAACAAGGCTTGCCGTGGACGTGATGCTGCCCAAGTTCGGAATGGTGCGCAGATCCTTTTCCACGTCAGTCGCGGCCGTGGCCAACGCGTTCGCATCATCACCGCTCAAAACAAGCACGTATTTTTCGCCCGATCCACCCAGGCCCACCTTGCTTCGCACACCGGCAATCGGCTCCAGCGCTTTGCGCATCTCCGCCTCAATCGGCTGCTTGCGCACGGCGCGTTTGCTGCGCTCGGTGAGCTGAATGGTCAGCGTGGCTTTGCGTACCTCCGCCAAGCCCGCTGGCGCAAACAGATCGCTGCCCGCAGCGCCGCCGCCGATGGTGGTGTACGTCGATTCGACGTACTTCACTTTGGACACCAGAAGCCGCGCCTGCTCTGCGGCTGCCATCGTTTCTTTGAGCGTCGAACCCGGAGGCAGTTCAAGATTGACCTGCGTTTGTGAGTTGTCATCGGGCGGGATGAATGCGAACGACAGTTGCGTCGCCAGAAAAATAGAGCCTGCAAAAAAACCAAAAGCAGCGACGAAGGTGATCCAGCGATGACGCAAGCACCATGCCGCCCACTTCATGTAAATCGTCAACCAGCCCGGCTCTTTGGCGGGCTTGACGATGGGCTTGAGCAAATAGGCCGCCATCATTGGCGTGAGCATCCGAGCAACGACCAATGACGCGAACACGGCGAGCGACGCGGTCCAGCCAAATTGCTTGAAAAATTTGCCCGGCACACCCGCCATAAACGCGGTCGGCAGAAACACTGCGATCAACGCAAAGGTCGTCGCAATCACGGCCAAGCCAATCTCGTCGGCGGCCTCCATCGCCGCCTGATACGGCGTTTTGCCCATGCGCAAATGGCGCACGATATTCTCAACCTCCACGATGGCGTCATCGACCAACAAACCGATCACCAATGACAGCGCCAGCAGCGTGACTACGTTGATTGAGAAACCGAAGTAGTTCATGCCGATGAAGGCCGGAATCGCGGACAGTGGCAACGCGACGGCCGACACCAGCGTCGCGCGCCATTCGCGTAAGAACAGCAGCACCACGAGCACCGCAAGGAACGCGCCTTCAAGCAAAAGCTCAACCGATGCGTCGTATTCTTCCTGCACCGGCGTGACGAAGTCAAAGGCTTGCGTGAGCTTGAGACTTGGGTTTTCAAGCTTGATCTGTTCGAGTACCGCCAGCGCGCCCTTGCCCACCTCGATCTCGCTTGCGCCGCGACTGCGTGCGACTTCAAAACCGACGACAGGCTTGCCGTTCAGTAGTGCGGCTGATCGCGGCTCGGCAATGGTGTCCTTGACCGTTGCCACTCCATCAAGTCGAATGCGGCGACCGTCGGGCAAACTCAATTGCAACTGACCGAGGTCCTGCGCAGTGCCCACCGTAGCTAGCACACGCACGGGCTGCTCAGCGCCACCGAGATCGGTGCGCCCACCCGTGGCCTCGGTTTGCACTAAACGTAGCTGCCGCGATACATCCGCTGCACTGACGCGCAGCGCTTGCAGCCTCAAAGGATCAAGCGCGACTTGTACCTGACGATCAGCCCCACCCACGCGGCTAATCGCGCCAACACCACGCACCGAAAGCAGGCGGCGAGTCAACGTATTGTCAACGAACCAGGACAGCGCCTCATCGTCCATTTGATCGGACGCAACGGTGAAGGCGAGCACTGGCGAGCCAGCCAATTCGAGCTTGCTGACTATCGGGTCACGCAGGTCAGCCGGCAGGTCAGCACGCACGCGCGACACAGCAGCGCGCACGTCATCCACGGCTTCCTGCACCGGCTTCTCAAGGCGGAATTCGGCGGTGATCGTCGCGCCACCGTCCTGCACCTTGGTGTAGATGTGTTTAAGCCCTTGCAGCGTGGCAAGCGAGTTCTCAATGTTGCGAGCCACTTCGTTTTCAAGCTGACCGGGCGCGGCACCAGGCAGCGAGGCAACGACGGTGACTGTCGGCAAATCAAGGTCAGGAAAGTTTTGTACTTTCATCGACTGCCACGACATGATGCCCGCCACCGTCAGCAGGACAAAAATCATCAGCGTCGGGATCGGGTTTTTAATCGACCAGGCGGATACGTTCATGTTCACATTACCCTAAAGCTAGTGACTTCGTCGTCCCTGCGAAGGCAGGGACCCAGCGTCTTTCGGTGGATTGCGAATTCCGGTGTTGAAACGCGCATGCGCTTGGCACGGAAGTCACTGGGCCCCTGCCTTCGCAGGGGCGACGAACGAAAGATAAGCAGCTACTCATCGCGTTAGTTAGCTGACGCCACAACGCGCACGGTATCGCCCTGCGCCAAAAACGCCGCGCCGTTGACCACTACCGTCTCCGCACCTTTGAGACCCGCCGTGATCTCGACGCGATCCCCCATGCGCCGCCCGGTTTGCACTTTCAGTTGCGACACTTTGTTGTCCGCGAGCAAAAGGTAGACGTACGTCATTCCATCACGCAGAACCACCGATTGCTGCGGCAACGACACCGCTTTTGCCGAGCCCACCGAGAAGTCACCGCTGGCAAACATGCCCGACTTTGCAGCAGCGTTGTTGGCAAGATCGACGTACACAATGGCGTTGCGCGACACGCTGTCTACCGTCGGCGCAATCACTCGCACTTTGCCACTGACCTGAACGCCGGTTGGCGTGGTCACCAGCACAGTCTGTCCCGCCGACACTTTGGCCAGATCGCTCGAGGTGACCTCAGCACGCCATTCAAGGCGATTTTTTCGGATCAACCGAAACAACTCCTGCCCGCCGTTAAC
>ENA-OFCX01000363-OFCX01000363.1-metagenomes-genome-assembly--contig:-NODE-363-length-24545-cov-4.847570_pt1 | contig 24545 bp, 21 predicted proteins | sample MGYA00153384_OFCX01 | MGnify analysis MGYA00153384
TCGTCCACGGCAGCGGGGAATGGGTGTTCGGGGCCGAGGCGGTAGTCGACGGCCACCACCACGATGCCCGCCCCGGCGCAAAGTTGGCGACACAGCACGTCGTGCGTATCGAGGTCGCCGATGGTCCACCCGCCGCCGTGAAAGTACACCAGCACCGGCCTGGCCGTCTCGCCATCGCCGGCGCTCAGCGGCCGGTACAGGCGAAGCGGCACGCCGCCGTCGGTGAGCAGCGCCTGCACATCGGCCACCGGGGGCGGGTCGGGTTGCGTGTAGGCCCGGCGTTCGCGGTACAGGGCGCGTGCTTCGGCGGGAGACAGCGTGTGCACGGCGGGCATCTGGCGCTGGGCCATCAGGGCGATGAGGGCACGGGCTTGTGGGTCGAGCATGGCGAGGTCCAACGAAAAATTCAAGCGCAGTGTACGGCGCTGGTCGAGCGTCAGATCCACCGCCGATACAGCGCCGATACCGCGCCGATACAGTGCCGGACGGCGGAGCTACAGCGCCAAATACTTGCCACAGGCAAACATTTTTGAGACGCTCGATTCATGAACATCCATGGCCTGCGGGCGGACGACCTTGCCCAATCACTGCGCGCATTCAACCGCGTCTGCACCGGCCGCATCGGCGTGCTGGCCGGCGGTGCGCCAGCACCTCGCTTTTCGCTGACCGAAGCGCGCCTGCTGTGCAAATTGTCGTAACGCCCTGGCTTCAGCGCCGGCGAACTGTCGCAAGACCTGGCGCTGGACGCCGGCTGTCTGAGCCGTCTGCCGGCCAGCCTGCGCGGGATGGTTGGGACCGGCGCTTTGAAGCCCGGGTAGCGCGCATCGCCGCCGACTTCGTGGACCGCTTCGATGCCCGCCGCGCAGCCGGCTGGATCGCCGCTGGATCGCCGAATGGCCGGGCCTGCGGATGGGTTGCGTGTTTGTGCTGAATGCGCGCGACGACGCCAGCGGAATGCCCGTCGCATGCGTGGCCCAACCGCGCATGCTGTTGCCCGAACCGGCCGCACGCGGGCGCGGCATGGGCAAGTTGCTCGTGAGCGCGTTGAGCGGATGAAACCGATCGCTCTGCGTTGCCTCTGCCCCTGCGGCGCTGGCCGGAACTACGCCGCATGCTGCGCGCGCTTTCACGTCGGCCCGCTGCACTTGCAGGCGCCCACCGCCGAAGCGCTGATGCGGTCGCGCTACAGCGCCCATGTGCTGGAACTGGGAGGCTATCTGCTGGACACGTGGCATGCCAGCACGCGGCCGGCCGACGTGCCGACTTTCGACCCCGCACTGCGCTGGTTGGGGCTGGAAGTGCGGCGGCATGCCATGCTGGCCGACGGCAGTGCGGTCATCAAGCTCGAGTTGCTGGGTGAGATTCCGACCGATCCGTCGGTGCGCGAATGTGTGCTCAAGCGAAAGCTGCTGCTCGAATTGCTGCCCGGCAGCGCGGCGGCGCAGGCGGTCGCGGCGATCGCGGCACGGCTTCAAAAGGGCTGAAGGCGGGTCGCGGGTCAGTGGCTGAGGACCGTGTCGACGTGCATCGACAAGCGTCCACTCATCGGCTTGCATCGACCAGCGTCTACCCCGCGTTCAACCGTATCGGCCAAAACGAAAACGACGGCGTTCCCTCCGGTGCCCACGAACGCTCACGAGCGCCCCGCAGCGCGCTTCAGTCGGGCGTGCTCGGCGCCAGCAGCACCATCAGCGCGCCCTGCCCGCCGTCGGCCGCGCGCGCCTGCGTGAACGCGATGACTTCCTTCTTTTGCACCAGCCAGGTCTTGACCTTGGACTTGAGCACCGGCTCGCGGCCCGGCGATCCGTTGCCCTTGCCGTGAATCACGCGCACGCAGCGCAAGCCGGCGCGGCGCGCCTGACGCAGAAATTCCGCAAGGCTTTCGCGCGCCTCGTCGCGCCGCAGCCCGTGTAAATCGAGCTGGGCCTGCGTTGCCCACACGCCGCGGCGCAATTTACGCACCACTTCCGGCCCGATGTCGCTGCGCCGGAACGACAGGCCGCCGTCGGTCTCGAGCAGCGACTCGACGTCGAAATCGTCGGAGATCGCCTCCACCAGCACCGAGGCCTCGTCGAGTTCGCGCTGGCGCGGCAGCGCGGCCGGCCGCGGCCGCGCCGGTCGCGCGAATGCCGGCTTGCGCAGCGGCAGCACCGCGCCGACCGTCAGCGAGAACAGATCGCGTTCGCGCTGCGCGCGCGCCGCGCGCTCGAGCTCACGCGCGGCCAGCGCAGCCGCCTCGGCGCGGGCACGGGCGAGTGCCTGCCGCAGTGGCGCCAGATCGGTCAGGTTGCGTGCTTTCATCGCGTCGGCCTCGATGTCGCCATCACAGCAGCCCGCGCTCGGCGAACGACACCACCTGCCCCTGGCCCACCACCAGGTGGTCGAGCACGCGCACGTCGACCAGCGCCAGCGCGCTCTTGAGCGTTTGCGTCAGGTATTCGTCGGCGCGAGAAGGCTCGGCCGCGCCCGACGGATGGTTGTGCGCCAGGATCACCGCGGCCGCGTGCAACTCCAGCGCGCGCTTGACCACTTCGCGCGGGTAGACGCTGGTCTGCGTGAGCGTGCCGCGAAACATTTCCTCCAGCTTGAGCAGCCGGTTTTGCGCATCCAGGAACAGCACCGCGAACACTTCGTGTCCGCGCTGTGCCAGTTGCAGGCTCACATATTCCTTGACCTTGGGAGGCGCATCGAACACCGGCCGCTCGCTGAGCTGCTGGCGCAGCGAGCGCCGTGCCAGTTCGATCACGGCGCTGATCTCGGCGCGCTTGGCAGGACCCAACCCTTTGATTCGCTTGAGATCATCACTGCTGGCGTGCAGCAGGCCGCTGAGCCCGCCGAAGCTGTCCAGCATCTGCTGCGCCAGCTGCAACACCGAGACGCCCGGCAAGCCGGTGCGCAACAGCAGCGCGATCAGCTCGGCATCGGCCAGCGCGGCCGGTCCGTGGGCCAACAGCTTTTCCCTGGGGCGTGCATCGGGCGGAATGTCCTTGAGTAGCATGTGCTGCAGCCAATGCGGCCCGGTGCGGCCTCGTAAAATGAGGCCAGTCTATCCAAACGGGAAAAGCCTTGAGCCTTTCGAATACGCAAGTTCAACCTGGGTCGTTTCTGACACTTCACTACCGACTTTCGGGGCCCGACGGGGTCGATGTGATCAACACCTTCAACGACCAGCCGGCCACGTTGTCGCTGGGCACGGGTGAACTGGCGCCGGCGGTCGAGGCGCGATTGATCGGCATGAGCGAAGGCAGTCGCACCTCGTTCGAAATGCCCGCCGGCGCGGCCTTCGGCGACCGCAATCCCGAGCTGCTTCAACGCGTCAAACGCAGCCTGCTCGAACAGTTCGGCGACCCCGACGCCGATTACGGTGTGGGCGACGTGGTGCAGTTTCCGACGCCGGACGGGCAGGGCGCGTATGCCGGCATGGTGCGCGAGCTCGGTCCCGATTGGCTGCTGTTCGACTTCAACCACCCGCTCGCCGGCCGGCCGGTGACCTTTGAAGTCCAGTTGATCGGGGTGCTTTGATGAACAGCCAACTCGAGGAAGTGGTGCTGGCCGAACCGCGCGGCTTTTGTGCCGGCGTCGACCGGGCGATCGAGATCGTCGAGCGCGCATTGCGCAAGTACGGCGCGCCGATCTATGTGCGCCACGAGATCGTGCACAACACCTACGTCGTCAACGACCTCAAATCCAAAGGTGCGATCTTCATCGAAGACCTGGCCGACGTGCCCGCCGGCGCCACACTGGTGTTCAGCGCGCACGGCGTCAGCCAGGCGGTGCGGATCGAGGCGGCCGAGCGTGGCTTCAACGTGTACGACGCGACCTGCCCGCTGGTCAGCAAGGTGCACATCGAGGTGGCCAAGCTGCACAAGCAGGGCTTCGACTTCATCATGATCGGCCACAAGGGACACCCCGAGGTCGAGGGCACGATGGGGCAACTCGACGACGGCATCCATCTGGTCGAGGACGTGGCCGACGTCGACCGCCTGCAGTTGCCGTCCGGCCGCGGACTCGCAGTGGTGACGCAGACCACGTTGTCGGTGGACGACGCCGCGGAAATCCTGGCCGCGGTGAAGCGGCGCTATCCGCACGTGCGCGAGCCCAAGCACCAGGACATCTGTTATGCCACGCAAAACCGTCAGGACGCGGTGAAGGTGCTGGCGCCCACGGTCGACATCGTCATCGTGGTCGGCAGCCCGACCAGCTCGAACAGCAACCGGTTGCGCGAGCTGGCGCAGCGGCTGGGTACCAGGGCCTACATGGTCGACTCGCCTGACGACCTGCAGGAGCAGTGGTTCGAGGGCGCCAGTTCGGTGGGTCTCACCGCCGGGGCTTCGGCGCCCGACATTCTGGTGCAGCGCGTCATCGAGCGGCTGCGCGCGCTCGGCGCCGTGACGGTTCGCAAGCTGCCCGGCGTGCAGGAAACAATCCATTTCCCGCTGCCGATGGGGCTGGGCGACAAGTCGATGGAGCGGCTCGGCTGAGGCTCGTCTGTCGAAATTCTTCCTGGTGCGCGGGACGGGAATCGAACCCGTACACCCCCTCTCGGGTGGTGGCGGGTTTTAAGCCCGCTGCGTCTACCGATTTCGCCACCCGCGCCCTGTGGGAATGATAGGGCCAGCCATCGGTTAGCCTTCGGTGCTTGTCGGTTACGGCCCGGAGCACCCATGCCGTTGTTTCCCCAGGAATCGCTCAACGACGGTGTGCGCAAGCGCGAGGTGTTCGGCTGGGCGATGTACGACTTTGCCAACTCCGGCTACACGACGGTGGTGCTGACGGCGGTATTCAACACCTACTTCGTCGGCGTGGCCGCCAACGGCGCCGACTGGGGAACCCTGGCGTGGACGCTCGTGCTCGGCCTGTCGAGCCTGATCGTGATGCTGACGATGCCGGCGCTGGGTGCTTACGCCGATCTGCGTGCTGCCAAGAAGCGGCTGCTGGCCATCACCACGGTGGGCTGCGTGCTGTCGACGCTGATGCTGGCGCTGGTCGGGCGCGGTGACGTCTGGCTCGCGGGGCTGGCGATCGTGCTGTCCAACGTGTTCTATGCCTACGGCGAGTCGCTGACCGCGGCGTTCCTGCCCGAACTGGCGCGCGGCGAGGCGATGGGTCGCGTCTCGGGCTGGGGCTGGGGCTTCGGCTACCTCGGCGGCATGCTGTCGCTCGGCTTGTCGCTCGCCTATGTGCTGCATGCGCAGGCCCGCGGCATGCCGGCCACCGAGTTCGTGCCGGTGACGATGCTGATCACGGCAGCGGTCTATGGGTTGGCGTCGCTGGCCACCTTCGCGCTGCTGCGCGAACGCGCGGTGCCGGTGGTTGCGCCGTTGCGGCTGCCGGGGCTGCGCGCGGCGCTGCAGCGACTCGGCCAGACCTGGCAGCGCGCGCGCCAGCACCGCGACTTCTGCTGGCTGCTGGCGTGTGGCGCGGCTTACCAGGCGGGCATCTCGGTGGTGATCGCGTTGGCCGCCGTTTATGCCGAACAGGCGCTGGGCTTCCAGCAGTCGGACACGATGATGCTGGTGCTGCTGGTCAACATCGCAGCGGCCGTCGGCGCTTTTGCCTTCGGCTATTTCCAGGACCGCGCCGGCCACAAATGGTCGCTCGCGGTGACTCTGGTCGGCTGGATCGCGATGACGGTGCTGGCGGCGCTGGCCACCGGGCCGGCGCTGTTCTGGGTTGCCGCCGTGATCGCCGGGCTGTGCATGGGCTCGAGCCAGTCGGCCGGCCGCGCCATGGCTGGATTGTTCGCGCCGGCGCGGCACGTGGCCGAGTTTTATGGCTTGTGGACGTTCGCGATCCGGCTGTCGGCCATCGTCGGGCCGGTGACCTATGGCCTGGTGACCCTGCTCAGCGGCGGCAACCACCGCATGGCAATCCTGTCGACGGCGGTGTTCTTCGTCGCCGGGCTGCTCTTGCTGGCGCCGATGAACATGGCGCGTGGCCGGGCGGCCGCGCTGCGTGTTCAGGCCTGAGCGTTCAGCCTTCAAACGGGGGTTTCCGAAAATTAGTACGATCGTTCTTTTCTGAGGGAGACCGGGGCGCATCGTGGGTCGTTGGCGACAGGTCGAGACCTAGAATCTGCTAGACGTTTTCAAGTTGGGGGCACACGAATGAAAGTACTCGTCGCAGTCAAGCGGGTGGTCGACTACAACGTCAAGGTGCGCGTCAAGCCGGACGGCAGCGGAGTCGATGTCGCCAACGTCAAGATGAGCATGAACCCGTTCGACGAGATCGCCGTGGAAGAGGCGGTGCGCTTGCGCGAAAAGGGCATGGTCAGCGAGGTGATCGCGGTCTCGTGCGGTGTCTCGCAATGCCAGGAGACGCTGCGCACCGCGATGGCGATCGGCGCCGACCGCGCGATCCTGGTCGAGACCACGGAAGAACTGCAGCCGTTGGCGGTCGCCAAGTTGCTGAAGGCGCTGCTCGACAAGGAGCAGCCGGGTCTGGTGATCCTGGGCAAGCAAGCGATCGACGACGACTGCAACCAGACCGGCCAGATGCTCGCTGCGCTGGCCGACCTGCCGCAGGCGACATTCGCCAGCAAGATCGAAGTGGTCGATGCCGACGGCACGAAGGTGGCTCAGGTGACGCGTGAGATCGACGGCGGCCTGGAAACGATCCGGGTCGGGCTGCCGGCCGTGATCACCACCGACCTGCGTCTCAACGAGCCGCGCTACGTGACGTTGCCCAACATCATGAAGGCGAAGAAAAAGACGCTGGAGGTGTTCAAGCCGGCCGACCTGGGAGTCGATGTCGCGCCGCGCATCAAGACGCTGAAAGTGGCCGAGCCGCCCAAGCGCAGCGCTGGCATCAAGGTGCCCGATGTGGCCACGCTGGTGGCCAAACTCAAGAACGAATCGAAGGTGATCTGACCATGGCCGCACTGGTGATAGCCGAACACGACCACGATCACGTCAAGGGCGCCACGCTGAACTCCGTGACGGCGGCTTTGCAACTCGGCGGCGAGGTGCACGTGTTGATCGCAGGCCTTAACGCCGGTGCCGCCGCGGCCGCTGCGGCGCAGATCGCCGGCGTGTCGAAGGTGCTGCACGCCGATGCCGATCACTTTGCCCACGGTCTGGCTGAAAATGTCGCGGCGCAGGTGCTGGCGCTGGCGGCGGCTTACAGCCACCTCGTGTTTCCCGCCACGGCGGCCGGCAAGAACGTTGCGCCTCGCGTGGCCGCTCGGCTCGACGTGGGGCAGGTGTCCGACGTCACGAAGGTCGACAGCCCCGACACCTTCGAGCGCCCGATCTACGCCGGCAACGCCATCGCCACGGTGCAGTGCCTGGACGCCATCAAGGTGATGACGGTGCGTGCGACGGCCTTCGATCCGGCGGCCGATCACGGCGGCTCGGCGGCGGTCGAGGTCATCGCAGCACAGCCCGATGCGGGCAAGTCGAGCTTCATGCGCAGCGAGATCGCCCGCAACGATCGCCCCGAGCTGACCGCTGCCAAGATCATCGTCAGCGGCGGTCGCGCGATGGGCAGCAGCGACAAGTTCAACGAGGTGCTGATACCGTTGGCCGACAAGCTGGGCGCTGCGCTGGGTGCCAGCCGGGCCGCGGTCGACGCCGGCTACGCACCGAACGACTGGCAGGTCGGTCAGACCGGCAAAATCGTCGCACCGCAGCTCTACATCGCCTGCGGCATCAGCGGCGCCATTCAGCACCTGGCCGGCATGAAGGACAGCAAGGTGATCGTGGCGATCAACAAGGACGCCGAGGCACCGATCTTCAGCGTGGCCGACTACGGGCTCGAGGCCGATCTGTTCACGGCCGTGCCGGCATTGGTGGCTGCGTTGTGATCCGCGTGCACCTCGTGTGCGCCGCATCGACGACTCCGACGCGTGTTCGCCCGAGTTCCATCCGGCCACCGGGCTTTGTGCATCAAGGCGTCGCCGTCGGGCGGCTGAAGGAACCACCATGACCTACCGCGCTCCCGTCAAAGACATGCTGTTTTGCATGAAGGAACTCGCCGGCCTCGAGTCGATCGCGCAGATGCCCGGTTTCGAGGACGCCGGGCTGGAAACGGCTCAGGCGGTGCTCGAAGAATGCGCGCGCTTCAACGAGGAAGTGCTCGCGCCGCTCAACTGGGAAGGCGACAAGTACCCATCGTCATGGCACGACGGCAATGTCACCACCACGCCCGGCTTCAAACAGGCTTTCCGGCAATTCGGCGAGGGCGGCTGGCAAGGTCTGCAGCACCCGGTCGAGCACGGCGGGCAGGGCCTGCCGAAGACGATCGGCGCGGCCTGCATCGAGATGCTCAACAGCGCCAACATGAGTTTTGCGCTGTGCCCGTTGCTGACCGACGGCGCGGTCGAGGCCTTGCTGACGGCCGGCACACCTGAGCAGCAAGCGCTTTATCTGCCGAAGATGATTTCGGGCGAATGGACCGGCACGATGAATCTGACCGAGCCGCAAGCCGGCAGCGATCTCGGGTTGGTGCGCACGCGCGCCGAGCCGCAGACCGACGGCAGCTTTCGCATCCACGGCACCAAGATCTACATCACCTACGGCGAGCACGACATGGCCGCCAACATCCTGCACCTGGTGCTGGCTCGGGTGGTCGGTGCGCCGCCGGGCGTGAAGGGCATCAGTTTGTTCATCGTGCCAAAGTTCATCGTCGCTGCCGATGGCGCGCTGGGGGCGCGCAACGACGTGCACTGCGTCAGCATCGAGCACAAGCTTGGCATCAAGGCCAGCCCGACCGCGGTGCTGCAGTTCGGCGACCACGGCGGCGCCGTCGGCCACCTGGTCGGGCAGCAAAACAGGGGGCTGGAAACGATGTTCATCATGATGAACGCGGCCCGCTATGCCGTCGGCTTGCAAGGCGTGGCGGTGGCCGAGCGGGCACTGCAGAAGGCTGTCAGTTACGCACGCGATCGTGTGCAGTCTCGCCCGGTCGACGGCTCGCTGCCCGACAGCGCGGCGATCATTCACCACCCCGACGTGCGGCGGATGTTGATGACGATGCGTGCCAGCACCGAAGGCTGCCGCGCGCTGGCCAGCGTGGCCGCCGCGGCCTACGACCTGGCGCACCATCACGCCGATGCGCAGGTGCGCCAATCGAACCAGGCCTTCTACGAATTCATGGTGCCGCTGGTCAAGGGCTACAGCACCGAGATGAGCATCGAAGTGGCCAGCCTGGGCCTGCAGGTGCACGGCGGCATGGGCTTCATCGAGGAGACCGGTGCTGCCCAGTACTACCGCGACGCCCGCATCCTGACCATCTACGAAGGCACCACGGCGATCCAGGCAAACGACCTGGTGGGCCGCAAGACGGCGCGCGACGGCGGCGCGACCGCCCGTGCGATCGCGGCGCAGATCGCTGTCACCGAAGAAGCGCTGGCCGCCGATGGCACGGCGGCGGCCACGGCGATGCGCAATCGGTTGAGCGCGGCGCGCGGCGCCTTCCTCGACGTGGTCGACTTCGTTGTCGAGCACAACCGAGCCAACCCGAACGCGGTGTATGCCGGCTCGGTGCCTTATTTGATGCTGGCGGGCAACCTGATGGCGGGCTGGCAGATGGCGCGCGCGTTACAGGTGGCAGAACGGCAATTGGCCTCGGGCGAAGGCGACGCCGACTTCCTGCAGGCCAAGGTCGCCACGGCGCGCTTTTATGCCGAGCACATTCTGATCAAGGTCGCTGGCCTGCGCGACGCCGTCGTCGAGGGCCATGAGTCGGTGACGGCAATGTCGCTCGACGCGTTTTGACGCATCGCGAAGCGGGTCGTTTCAGTGTGGCGGCCGACCCGACTCGACGGTCGCGTCGGAATCACAACCCGAGCCTGCTGCGATCAGGCGAGCAATCAGGGAACGCACGGCTCGATTGAGCCAGCGCGCCGAGCGCGAGCCACGCTGCGCCCTGGCCGCGCCAACTGCCAGCAAACCACAGTCATAACGATGCCCTGCTTCGTCCCATCGCAACGCCGCACACGCGCCCCGCCATCGCAGCGACACCAGCGCGCCCACCGGGCAGGGCTCGGCCAGGCAGCAAACGCCGCAACCATTGCAAGCGGAACCGATCGCCGGCTTGCCTGGTGCGGCAGCATGGATGCGTATCGTCTGACGCTCGAAAGTTGTCGCCATCCTGACAGTTTGCGGGATGCCAACAGCGGTGCATCTATCGATCTGGTGCCGCAAGGCAACGGTGTTAGAGTGAATCCACGACGTAATTTGGTCCTTCCCGCCGCTTTGGTGCATGCACCAGGGCAGGTCGCAGTCCGCCGATCGGTGCAGCCGGGAAGCGGGAGGTTTTTCAACCCACTACAGCGCCGGAAACCGGCGCGCAAGGTGAGCGAAGATGATGCAGCAACACCGGGCCGACTCGTACTTGTTCGGGGGCAATGCACCGTACGTGGAAGAGATGTACGAGGCCTACCTCGACAATCCGGGATCCGTCTCGGACAACTGGCGCGCCTACTTCGACGCTCTCCAGAATGTGCCGGCCACCGACGGTTCGTCCGCGCGCGATGTGGCGCACGCGCCGGTCGTCGAGTCGTTTGCTCAGCGCGCCAAGGCCAATGCTTTTGGCAACAAGGCGTCGGGTGCCGATCTCGCGGTGGCACGCAAGCAGGTACACGTGCAGTCGCTGATCGCGGCTTACCGCTTCCTCGGCTCACGCTGGGCCGACCTCGACCCGTTGAAGCGTCAGGAGCGCCCGAAGATTCCCGAACTCGAGCCGGCGTTCTACGACCTGACCGAGAGCGACATGGACATGTCGTTCAGCGCCACCAACACGTACTTCTCGACCGCCGAGAACATGACGCTGCGCGAGATCGTGCAGGCGCTGCGCGAAACGTACTGCGGCTCGATCGGCGCCGAGTACATGCACATCACCGACCCGACCGAGAAGCGCTGGTGGCAGCAGCGGTTGGAAAGCATTCGCTCCAAGCCCAACTTCAGCGTTGACGCCAAGAAGCACATCCTCGATCGTTTGACGGCGGCCGAGGGCCTCGAGCGCTACCTGCACACCAAGTTCGTCGGCCAGAAGCGCTTTTCGCTGGAGGGCAGCGAAAGCGTCATCGCCTCGATGGATGAACTGATCCAACGCGGCGGCACCAATGGCGTTCAAGAGATTGTGATCGGCATGGCCCACCGCGGCCGGCTGAACGTGTTGGTCAACACGCTGGGCAAGAGCCCGAAGGATCTGTTTTCGGAGTTCGATCACACCGCGCCCGAGAACCTGCCTTCGGGCGACGTCAAGTACCACCAGGGTTTCTCGAGCGACGTCACCACGCCGGGCGGCCCGGTGCACCTGAGCCTGGCCTTCAATCCGTCGCACCTGGAAATCGTCAACCCCGTCGTCGAGGGTTCGGTGAAGGCGCGACTCGACCGGCGCGGCGACAAGCGCGGCAATTCGGTGCTTCCGATCATCGTGCACGGCGACGCGGCTTTCGCAGGGCAGGGTGTCGTGATGGAGACGCTGGCGCTGGCGCAGACGCGGGGATATTCAACCGGCGGCTCGGTGCACTTGGTGATCAACAACCAGATCGGCTTCACCACGTCCGACCCGCGTGACAGCCGCTCGACGCTGTATTGCACCGACGTCGTCAAGATGATCGAAGCGCCGGTGCTGCACGTCAACGGCGACGATCCCGAAGCGGTGGTACTGGCCACGCAGATCGCGCTCGACTACCGCCAGGAATTCAACAAGGACGTGGTGGTCGACATCGTGTGTTTCCGCAAGCTCGGTCACAACGAGCAAGACACGCCGGCGCTGACCCAGCCGCTGATGTACAAGAAGATCGCCGCTCACCCGGGCACGCGCAAGCTGTACGGAGACAAGCTGATCGCGCAGGCGGTGGTGCCGCCGGACGGCCCCGACGCGATGGTCAAGGAATTGCGTGCTGCCATGGACGCCGGCAAGTCGACCTATGACCCGGTGTTGACCAATTACAAGAGCAAGTACGCGGTCGACTGGTCGCCATTCCTGAACCGCAAGTGGACCGATGCGGCGGACACCGCATTGCCGCTGACCGAAATCAGGCGGCTGGCTCTGCGCATCACGACCGTACCACCCACTTTCAAGGTGCATCCTCTCGTCGAGAAGGTGCTTGCCGACCGTGCTGCCATGGGTCGCGGCGAGGCCAAGGTCGACTGGGGCATGGGCGAGCATCTGGCCTTCGCTTCGCTGGTGGCCAGCGGTTACTCGCTGCGCCTGTCGGGCGAGGACTGCGGGCGCGGCACCTTCACCCACCGTCATGCGGTGCTGCACGACCAGAACCGCGAAAAGTGGGACGAGGGCACCTACACGCCGCTCAAACATGTGGCCGACGGGCAGGCGCCGTTCGTCGTGATCGACTCGCTGCTGTCGGAAGAAGCGGTGCTCGGATTCGAATACGGTTACGCCTCGGCCGACCCGAACACGTTGGTGATCTGGGAGGCGCAGTTCGGCGACTTCGCCAACGGCGCGCAGGTCGTGATCGACCAGTTCATCGCGTCCGGCGAGGTCAAGTGGGGCCGCTCCAACGGCATCACGCTGATGCTGCCGCACGGCTACGAAGGGCAGGGGCCCGAGCACTCGTCGGCGCGCCTGGAGCGTTTCATGCAACTCGCTGCCGACAACAACATGCAGATCGTGCAACCCACCTCGGCGAGCCAGATCTTTCATGTGTTGCGCCGCCAGATGGTGCGGATGTTCCGCAAGCCGCTGATCATCATGACGCCCAAGTCGCTGCTTCGCGCGAAGGACGCGGCGTCACCACTGACCGATTTCACCAAGGGCGAATTCAAGACCGTGATCGGCGAGCCGGCGGCCGAGGCGGGCGCCGAGAAGATCAACGCCGACAAGGTCAAGCGCGTCATCGCCTGTTCGGGCAAGGTGTACTACGACCTCGTGAAGGCGCGCGCCGAACGCAAGCATGGCGACGTGGTGATCCTGCGCGTGGAGCAGCTTTACCCGTTCCCGCACAAGGCGTTCGCTGCCGAGATGAAGAAGTACCCCAACGTCACCGACGTCGTGTGGTGCCAGGACGAGCCGCAGAACCAGGGCGCCTGGTTCTTCGTGCAGCACTACATCCACGAAAACATGGCGGAGGGTCAAAAGCTCGGCTATGCCGGGCGCCCGGCCTCGGCCTCGCCAGCCGTCGGGTACTCCCACCTGCACCTGGAGCAGCAAAAGGCGCTGCTGGAGCAGGCTTTCGGCAAGCTCAAGGGCTACATCCTCACGAAGTAATCCGACACGGGCGCAGCGCGCCCTGAATCGCCCGGGCAGCCGAGTGCGCCGACCGCGGCGGGCTGCGGCGGCCACCGCGCGCGCAGGCGGCCGCACAACCCAAGAGAGAAAACATCATGGCAATTGTCGAAGTGAAGGTTCCGCAACTGTCGGAATCGGTGGCCGAAGCCACCCTGCTGCAATGGAAGAAAAGGCCCGGTGAAGCCGTCGAAATCGACGAGATATTGGTCGAGATCGAGACCGACAAGGTCGTGCTGGAAGTCCCGGCGCCGGCGGCGGGCGTGATGGCGCAGATCATCAAGAACGACGGTGAAAGCTGCACCGCGGAAGAGGTGATCGCCCGGATCGACACCGAAGCAGCGGCGCAGACCAGTCCGCTCGAGGTGAAGGCGGTCCCAGCGGCCGCTGCGCCTGCGGCCCCGGCGGCCCCGGCCCCGGCGGCAATGGCCGGCGTGGCGATGCCATCGGCCGCCAAGCTGATGGCGGACAACCAGTTGCCGACCGGTTCGGTGCAGGGCACCGGCAAAGACGGTCGCGTGACCAAGGGCGACGTGCTGGTGGCCATCGAACCAGGCGCGAAGGCGCCGGCCGCCCCGGCCGTCCCGCCATCAACCACGGCGCCGCCGAGGCCGCCTGCAGCGCCGGCCCGACCCACGCTGCAGGCCGTGGCGGCGCCGCCCGCGGCCAATCTGGGTGACCGTCCAGAGCAGCGCGTGCCGATGAGTCGCCTGCGTGCGCGCGTAGCCGAACGGTTGCTGCAGTCGCAGTCCACCAACGCGATCCTGACCACGTTCAACGAAGTCAACATGGCGCCGCTGATGGAGATGCGCAAGCGCTTCCAGGAAAAGTTTGAGAAAGAGCACGGCGTCAAGATCGGCTTCATGAGCTTTTTCGTGAAGGCCGCAGTGCACGCGCTGAAGAAGTTTCCGGTGATCAACGCCAGCGTCGACGGCACCGACATCGTCTACCACGGCTATTTCGACATCGGTATTGCGGTCGGCTCTCCACGTGGACTGGTCGTGCCCATTCTGCGCAATGCCGACCAGATGAGCTTTGCCGACATCGAGAAGAAGATCGCCGAGTTCGGCCAGAAGGCCAAGGAGGGCAAGCTGTCGCTCGACGACCTGACGGGCGGCACCTTCTCGATCTCCAATGGCGGCACGTTCGGCTCGATGCTGTCGACCCCCATCATCAACCCGCCCCAGTCGGCCATCCTGGGCGTGCACGCGACCAAGGATCGCGCCGTGGTCGAGAACGGCCAAGTGGTGGTGCGGCCGATCAACTACCTGGCGATGTCGTACGACCACCGCATCATCGACGGCCGCGAGGCCGTGCTCGGGCTGGTGGCGATGAAGGAAGCCCTGGAAGATCCTTCGCGCCTGCTGTTCGACATCTGATGACATTCGGCGGCTCGGCGCAAAGGCATGTCGGCCGGTTGCTCGAGGGCGCGGTGGCTCCGATGCCGCACCGCGCCCGGCCCACTCGGCGTCCTTCAATTGAGTTCAATTCATGACCAAAGCATTCGACGTCATCGTGATCGGCGCCGGCCCGGGCGGCTACATCGCTGCCATTCGTGCGGCGCAACTGGGCCTGAAGGTGGCCTGCATCGACGAGTGGAAGAACGACAAGGGTGGTCCCGCGCCGGGCGGCACCTGCACCAATGTCGGTTGCATCCCGTCGAAAGCGTTGTTGCAATCGTCGGAACACTTCGAGCACGCCGGCCACAGCTTCGCCGACCACGGCATCGGTCTGTCGAACCTGAGCATTGACGTGAAGAAGATGCTCGGTCGCAAAGACCAGGTCGTGAAGCAGAACAACGACGGCATCCTGTTTCTGTTCAAGAAAAACAAGGTGGATTTCTTCCATGGTCGCGGCTCTTTCGGCAAGGCGCTCGAAGGCGGCGGCTATGAAGTGATGGTCGGCGGCGACAAGCCGGACACGCTGAGCGCGCCGCAGGTGATCGTGGCGACCGGATCGAACGCACGCGCGTTGCCCGGCGCGGACTTCGACGAGCGGCTGATCCTGTCCAACACCGGCGCGCTGGCGATGGATGCGGTGCCGCGCACCCTGGGCGTCATCGGGTCAGGCGTCATTGGGCTCGAAATGAGTTCGGTGTGGCGTCGGCTGGGAGCCGACGTGACGGTGTTGGAGGCACTCCCTACGTTCCTTGGCGCTGTCGACGAACAGATCGCCAAGGAAGCGCACAAGGCGTTCACCAAACAAGGGCTGAAGATCTTGCTGGGCATCACGATCAGCAGCGTGAAGGCTGGGAAGGATGGCGTGACGGTCGACTACACCGATGCAGCAGGCACCGCCTGCAAGCTCGAGTGCGAAAAGCTGATCGTCTCGATCGGCCGCGTGCCCAACACCACCGGTTTGAACGCCGACGCGGTGGGTCTCAAGCTCGACGAGCGCAGCTTCGTCGCGGTGGACGGCGACTGCCGGACGAATCTGCCCGGTGTCTGGGCGGTCGGAGACGTGGTGCGCGGGCCGATGCTGGCGCACAAGGCCGAAGAAGAAGGCGTGGCGGTGGCAGAGCGCATCAAGGGACAACACGGCCATGTCAACTTCAACACCGTGCCATGGGTCATCTACACGAGCCCCGAGATTGCGTGGGTGGGTCAGAACGAGCAGCAGCTCAAGGCCGAAGGCCGCGCGTACAAGGCGGGCACGTTCCCGTTCATGGCCAATGGACGAGCGCGCGCCATGGGCGACACGACAGGCATGGTGAAGTTTCTCGCCGATGCGAAAACGGACGAGATCCTGGGCGTGCACATCGTCGGGCCGATGGCGTCGGAACTGATCGCTGAAGCGGTGGTGGCGATGGAGTTTCGCGCCAGCGCCGAGGACATTGCACGCATCTGCCATGCGCACCCGTCGCTCAGCGAGGCGACCAAGGAAGCGGCTCTCGCGGTGGACAAGCGCACCCTGAACTTCTAACGCGCGGCGTCGACGCGGCGCCTGGCCGAAACTCGCCGATGTCTGTCCGCGAGCTTTACTTGCAAACTCTGCGCGAGCGTGGCTACTCGGCCGACCCCGCGCAATGGCGTGCCATCGACGCGCTGGAGCGGTGCGAGCGCGAATGGACCGATTACAAAGCGCATCGCAGCAATGCGATCACCAAGTTGTTGGCGCGACCGCCGATTCCGCGCGGCGTGTACATGCACGGCGGCGTGGGCCGCGGCAAGAGCTTCCTGATGGACTGCTTTTTTCAATCGGTGCCGCTGCAGCGAAAGACCCGCTTGCATTTCCACGAGTTCATGCGCGAGGTGCACCGTGAGCTTTCTGAATTGCACGGCACCGTCAATCCATTGCAAGAACTGGGCAAGCGGATCGCCCAGCGCTTTCGGCTGATCTGCTTCGACGAATTCCACGTCGCCGACGTGACCGACGCGATGATCCTGCATCGGCTGCTGGAGTCGCTGTTCGAACATCGGGTGAGCATCGTGACGACTTCGAATTTTCATCCTGACGGCCTGTATCCGCACGGGCTGCACCGCGACCGCATTCTGCCCGCCATCGAACTGTTGAAGAGCCGGCTCGAGGTCATCAGTGTCGACAACGGCACCGACTACCGGCAGACCACGCTGGCGCAGGTGGAGCTGTACAACACGCCCTGCGGTGCACAGGCCGACGCCCGCATGACAGAGGCGTTCGACCGCCTTGCCGAGGCGCGTGACGACAGCCCGACGCTGCGCATCGAGCACCGCGAGCTGCATGCACGGCGGCGCGCGGGCGGCGTGGTGTGGTTCGACTTCAAGGTGCTGTGCGGCGGGCCGCGCTCGCAGAACGACTACCTCGAACTGGCGTCGCAGTTCCACACGCTGCTGCTGTCGAACGTGCCGCAAATGTCGCCACGTCTGGCATCGGAAGCGCGCCGCTTCACGTGGCTGGTCGACGTGCTCTACGACCGGCGCGTCAAGCTGATCATGTCGGCCGAGGTCGAGCCTTCGCAGCTTTACACCGAGGGGCCGCTGGCCCACGAATTCCCGCGCACCGTATCGCGCCTGAGCGAAATGCAGTCGGCGGCCTTTCTAGGGCTGGCCCGGCGTGATGTGGACACCACATTGACATGAACGCTTTGCGCATTTGGGCGACCGCTTGGTGCGCCATCCTGTGGGGCGGGTCGGTCCACCCCGCCGACCCGGCGAACGACGTCCAGGCGCGCGCGCGCGTCGCGGCCGAACAGGCAGCGGCCCAATCGCGCTTCGAGTCACGCCAGCGTGAATGCATGACGCGGTTCGCCGTCTACGCGTGCCTCGACGAAGCCCGCGCCGAACGCCGAACCGTGCTCGACCGCTTGCGCCACGAGCAACACGCGCTCGACCAGGCGGACCGCGAACAACGCGCCGCCAAGCGGCTGGAGCGCACCCGTGAGCGCGACGCGGTGATCGAGATCGAGCAGGCGCGGGAGGCCCCGCGCCAACCGAAACCGGCCTCCGCCACTGCGGCACAGCAGCCGTCGGACCAGCCGGGCTCCGAGACGGCGTCCGCGACACCGCCAGAGTCGCCCGCTCAAACGCCGATGGGCGCAGGCTCGTCCGGTTCTACCGATTCTGCATTTCGCACCCGTCCCGACCCCGCTGTCGCACGAGCCCCGAGTCAGGCCGCGTCGGCCTCCGTGGCCGAGTCGGCTGCTGAACGACGCGCGCGGGAAGCCCGCAACGAGGTCGCGTACCGGGATAGGTTGCGTGAGGCCCGTGAACGCGCCGAATCTGTACGCCGGCGCAACCAGGAGCGGGCCGGGCGACACAAGCCTGCGGCATCGCTCCCCGTGCCGTCGGCGGCATCTGCGCCTCGACCATCGGCGCGCTAAAGGGCAGGCACTGGCCGCCCCTGATCGGGTGATGCGGGCCGGAGCGCGACGCTCAGGCCAATGCTTCGACCCGTACCAGCGCCAGAGACAGGTTGTCGCCCGCGCCGCGTGCGCGCTGGCGGGCTTTATTGATCAACATCTCGCTCGCCTCGCGCGGCGAAAGTCCGTGCACGATCGCACCGAGTTCGCGCGGCGTGAAGTAGTGCCACAGGCCGTCGCTGCAGGCAAGCATCACGTCGCCGACCTCGAGCCTGTCGATGTGCTGGAACGTGATCGGCGGGTCTTGCTGGGTGCCGAGGCAACCCGTGAGCAGGTTCGATTGAGGATGGGTGTTCGCCTCGTCCTCGGTGATCTGGCCATCATCGACCAGCCGCTGCACATAGGAGTGATCCATCGTGCGGCTGAGCATCTCGGCGGCCCGAAAGTGGTAGATGCGTGAATCGCCCGCGTGCACCAGATCGCATTCGAGTGACGGCCCGACGATGAAGCAGGCCAGCGTGCTGTGCGGTTCCTCCTCGGCCGTCACTGCCGTCAGCTTGATCATCAGGTGGGCTTCCAGCACCAGTTGATTCAACAACTGCGCACTGTCGTCGCGGCTGGGCGCGAAGCGTTCGAACAACTGCTGCGCGGTCAGCAGCACCTGGTCGGCGGCCTTGCGGCCGCCGCTCTTGCCGCCCATCCCGTCTGCGAGTATGGCCAGCAGGCAGCCGGGGACGCGAGGGTGCGCCAGGATCTGCACCTGATCCTGCTGGTAGGCGCGGTCGCCCCGGTGGATGCCGGTGGTCGCGCTCAGGCGGTAGCCCGCTGTCACTGTGCTCATGGTCAAAAACTATAATCGCTTCGCATTTATACAAAGCAACGATTAAGCGCGATTAAGTCGCGTGGCCATGGACACCAACCTGCATTCTCCGCCGCGGCAATTGATCGAGCTTCGAATCGAACATGCCGATCTGGACGACCTGATCGATCGGACCGGAGCGGATCTGCCGAAGGATGACCTGTCGATCCAGCGGCTGAAAAAGCGTCGGCTTCTGTTGAGGGACCGGATCGCACGCCTCGAGGCCGAGATCGACCCGCCGCAGCCTGCCTGATGTTTTGCACCTTCATGCTTGTGCGCACTGCCGCGACCGTGCCGTCGTGAGCGAGTTGCGCGATGCGGTCGCCGCCGCGCTCGGCAGCAGCGGTGCGCTGGCCCGGGCCGATCCGAACCACGTCGAACGCGAAGCTCAGTTGCGCATGGCGCTCGGCGTTGCTGACGCCATCAGCGACCGTGCCGCGCTGGTGGTCGAGGCTGGCACCGGTGTTGGCAAGACCTATGCCTACTTGGTGCCGACCCTGCTCAGCGGCGCCCGGGCGTTGCTCAGCACGGCCACCAAGAGCCTGCAGGATCAACTGTTCTTGCGCGATCTGCCGCGCCTGCGCGATGCCTTGCAGCTGCCAGTCAGCGTGGCGCTGCTGAAGGGACGTGGCAGCTACCTGTGCCTGCACCGCATGCAGCAGGCGCGCCAGGCCGACTCGCTGCCAGACCGTTTTGCGCTGCGCACGCTGGCCAAGATCGAGCAGTGGTCGCAAGTCACCGCGAGCGGAGACTTGGCTGAACTGGATGGCCTTGACGAGCGCAGCAGTGTGATCCCGCTGGTGACTTCAACGCGCGACAACTGCCTCGGCCAGGAATGCCCCGAATACCGGCGCTGCCACGTCGTCAAGGCGCGGCGAGAGGCGATGGCGGCCGACGTGGTGGTGGTCAATCACCACCTTTTTTTTGCCGACGTCACGCTGCGCGACAGTGGTGTGGCCGAGCTGCTGCCGACGGTCGATCTGGCGGTGTTCGATGAGGCGCACCAGCTGGCCGAGGCCGGCGTGCAGTTTCTGGGTACGACGCTGGGGACGGCGCAGGCCCTGGATTTCGCCCGGGACATGCTGGTCGCGGGGCTGCAGCATGCGCGCGGCCTGGTGCCGTGGCAGGAACTGGCTGCCGGCTGCGACCGCGCCGCGCGCGACTTGCGGCTGGTGTGCGCCGGAGCGCTGCGCGAAACGCGCGGCACGGCCAAGCTGGCCTGGGGAGATCGCGCCGGGCAGGAGTCTTTCGCGCCGGCGCTGCAGGCCTTCGCACAGGCATGCGATGCGGCGCGCCGGGGCCTTGCCACGGTGAGCGAGTTGTCGCCCGATTTCAGCAAGCTGTCCGAGCGCGCGCAGCAGTTGTCCGCGCTGGCGGAATTGTTCGGCGCGCCGCCCGCCGACGGCCAGGTGCGCTGGATCGACGTGTCAGCGCACCAGGCTCGACTGGTCGAATCGCCGCTCGACATCCGCGACGCGCTGCGCCTGCAGATGAGCGCGGCGCCCAAGGCCTGGGTGTTCACGTCGGCAACCCTGGGCGACGACGAGCGTTTGTCGTGGTTCACCGAACCGGCGGGGCTTGAAGAAGCGCGAACGTTGCGCGTGGGCAGCCCGTTCGACTATGCCGGGAACGCGCGACTTTATGTGCCGACCGCCGCTTTTCCCAAGCCAAACGACCCCGGGCACCCGGCCGCGGTGGCGGCGTTGGCGGGCCGGTGTGCGCGCGCGCTCGGCGGCCGCACCTTCGTGCTGACCACCACGTTGCGGGCACTGCAGGCGGTGGCCGAACAGCTGCGCGCCGATTTCCAGTGTCATGGCGATTCGATCGAGGTGCTGCAACAGGGACAGAGTTCCAAGCGCCAGTTGCTGCAGCAATTTCTGGCCCAACCACGGTCAGTGCTCGTCGGCTCGCAAAGTTTTTGGGAAGGCATCGACGTGCCGGGCGACGCGCTGCAATGCGTGCTGATCGACAAGCTGCCGTTTCCGCCGCCGAACGATCCGTTGGTGCAGGCGCGGGTACAGCGGCTGGAGGCTCAGCGGCGCAACGCGTTCACCGAATATTTCGTGGCCGAGGCGGCGGTGTCGTTGAAGCAGGGTGCCGGTCGTCTGATCCGCCGAGAAACCGACCGCGGCCTGCTGGTGGTGTGCGACCCCCGCATGACGACGATGTCCTACGGCAAACGTCTGCGCGCGGCGCTGCCCCCCATGTCGTTGGTCACGACGGAGGCGCAGGCTCTGGAGTGGTTGTCCTTGTTGGGCGCGGCGGACCTGCCATATTGACGCGCATCGGCGCGGCGGGCAGACGCAAAAGTCTGCTTCACCAGAACTGCCACCAGGCGCTCTGGCGTTTGGGCACGCCGACGTCCTGGAATGACGAATTTGGGAAATTCTTCTTCAACACCCGGTCGGCGCCGTCGCGCAACTCGTCGAGCCCGAGGCGCTCGTAGCTTTGCACCATGATGTAGAGCGCCTCTTCGACCGCGGGTGAGGTCTGGAATTCCTGTACCGTCTTCTGAGCTCGGTTGACGGCCGCGACATAAGCACCGCGCCGGTAGTAGTAGCGGGCCACATGCACTTCGTAGGTGGCCAGCGAGTTGACGATGTAGTTCATGCGCACCTGCGCGTCGTCCGCGTACTGTGAGCGCGGAAACTGGTCGACCAACTGTTTGAACGACTGGTAAGAGTCGCGCGAAGCTTGCTGGTCGCGTTCGGCCAGGTCCTGGCGGGCCAGTTTGCCGAGCATGCCCAGGTTGTCGTTGAAGTTGCACAGGCCTTGCAGGTACAGCGCATAGTCCAGCGCCGGGCTGGTGGGGTGCAGCTTGATGAATCGTTCGAGGATCGACAAGCCTTGTGCCGGGTCGCCCGACTTGTACATCACGTAAGCGCGTTCGAGTTGCGCCTGCTGCGCCAGCACGGATCCGGCGGCCCGACCTTCAAGTTGTTCGTATTGCTTGGCCGCTCGTTCGTAGTTGCCGGCCGCAGCGTCGTCACGCGCCGATGCGTACAATTTTTCGGGAGACCAGCCCGCCGTTTCATCCTTGGCGGTCGTGCCGCAGGCCGTCAGAGCAGACAACATCACCAGCGCCGTCGACCAGGAGGCCAGTGGCCTTCGAAGCAAGTGCGTCACATTCATGGGGCCCTCGGCGTCGTCCAGCGAGCGCCTTCCTGTCAAAAATAGAAACTAAGTATATGAGTGAGACATTGCAGGCCGACGGTGTTGCGCCTGTTGCGCAGAGTGAGTCGGACGCCGATGAACCGGGGTGGAAGGAGGGGCCCTGGAACGACGTTGCCGAGGTGCGTCAGGCAGTTGTGCAGGCGTCGCTTCATGGTCAGCGCATCGATCGCGCGCTGGTCGACATGGTCCCGGAGTTTTCGCGCAACCATCTGCAAGGGTTGATTGAGCAAGGCCACGTGCAGGTCGATGGCCGATCGATCGACAACGCGTCGCGGAAGGTGCGAGCCGGCCAGTTGGTGGCGGTCGAACTGGTACCCAGTGCGGAAAGTCGGGCCTTTCGGCCGGAAGCGATGGCTCTTGACCTTGTCCACGAAGACAGCGAACTGATGGTCGTCAACAAGCCAGCCGGGCTGGTCGTGCACCCCGCAGCCGGCAACTGGTCCGGAACCCTGTTGAACGGTTTGCTGGCCCATCACCCGGCGTCGGCCGCGCTGCCACGGGCAGGCATCGTGCACCGGCTGGACAAAGACACCTCGGGGTTGATGGTGGTGGGCAAGACGCTGCAGGCGGTGACGGCGCTGGTTCGTGCAATCGGCGCTCGCGAGGTGCACCGCCAATACCTCGCCGTCGTGCACGGTGAAATGCTGATGGCGCGGATGCAGATCGAAGCGCCGATCGGCCGCGACCCGCAGTCGCGCGTGAAAATGGCAGTGCTCGCGGCAGGCAGGGCGGCGCGCACCGATGTCGAACGGCTGGCGCGAGGCGATGGCCACACCGCAGTGCGCTGCACGCTGCACACGGGCCGAACCCACCAGATTCGGGTGCACTTGGCTTCGCGTGGACACCCGCTGGTGGCAGATGCGGTCTATGGCGGCCGCCCGGCGCTCGGTCTGGTGCGGCAGGCACTGCATGCCACGCGCCTGGCGTTTGTGCATCCGTCCAGTGGCGACGCGATCGCGTTCGAGTCGCCGTTGCCCGCGGACATGGCCAGCGCCTGGGCTCGCCTGCCAGGCTGAGCTTCAGGCGGATGCGAGTACACTTAAACCGTTTAGGGAAACAGTCAGATCGGATGATTTGCGCCAGTGGTGCAACCCGCTTGATGTTTGGCCCCGGACCCTCATAGCAGCGCGGAGCGCGAAGCTCAGGTTGGTACATGTGGTGTCGTCGTGCGATTTCGGTTCGCTGAGCGAGCAGAACGCGGCAGGCGCGCCCAACAGTCCGTGCAGGATGCCGGACCCCCAGATTCAAGGAAGCTATTCAGCACATGAACACCCAGGATGCCAAGCGCGTCCTCGAGACTGCACTGCTCTGTGCACAGCAGCCGCTGCAACTGCGCGATCTGCGAGCATTGCTCGACGACACGCTGGCTGTCGACGCTTTGTCGAGCGTGCTTGACGAGCTGTGCCGCGATTGGGACGGGCGCGGGGTCGAACTGGTATCGCTGGCAAGCGGCTGGCGCTTTCAGAGCCGTCCGGAAATGCGCGTCCATCTAGACAGGCTGAATCCGGAAAAGCCGCCCAAGTATTCGCGGGCCGTGATGGAAACGCTGGCCATCGTGGCTTACCGGCAACCTGTCACGCGGGGCGACATCGAAGACATCCGGGGTGTGGCCGTGGCAACACAAATCATCAAACAGTTGGAAGATCGCGGCTGGGTCGAGGCGATTGGTTATCGCGAGTCTCCCGGTCGGCCTGCCTTGCTGGCCACCACGCGCCAGTTCCTCGACGACCTCGGCCTGGCCAGCCTTGAGCAATTGCCCACGCCGGACAGCGTGCCGACCAAGTCGGCCGCGGGCGGCCTGATCGCGTCCAACCTGACCGATACGTCCGAGTTGCAACTGCCGCTGTCGCTAAGCGCGTCGCTGCGCGACCCCGATGAATGGGACAGCGCCACCGCACCGATCGTGCAAGCGCTCGCTCGGTCGGCCACGCAGAACGCAGACCCGTCCTTTTTCCACGAGCAAACAGCGCCAGTGGCGCCCAGGGAACCCCACGCATGAACGACCAAATCGACCCAGTGCCCCTGCAGGACGTCGCGGACAACGCCGAGTCACCGGCCAAGGCGGTCCGCCGGCGCCGAGCGCCCAAAGCAGGTGCGGATGTGGCGGGTGCGGATGTGGCAGCGGACGCTCTGGCCGCCGGGCCGTCCGACGATGGCGCCGTCGCCGACGCGGGCGGCATCGGCGGCCTGCTCGGGGGTCGAGATGCCGAAGCCGATGCACACCGGCGCGCGAGCCACGCGCTTGAGCGCGGCGACCTGCTTGGCGATTGCCGACTTGCGGTTCGCGACCTGATTCTTGTGCAGCACGCCCTTGGACACGCCGACGTTGCCCCAGCCGATGACCTCGCCCTGCCACAGGAGCGGCAACGCGTAGTAGCCGCGGACGCGTTTCGGCGCCGGGGTGTAGGCCTCGAAACGATACGCCCAGCCCCAGAAGAGTTCGAACCGGCGGCGGTCCCAGACCACGGGGTCGAATGGGGCCAACAAGCGCAAGTCCTGGTCCAGCGCGTGGCGTGTGCTCAGCGGGTTTTCTGCCGC
>ENA-OFCX01000364-OFCX01000364.1-metagenomes-genome-assembly--contig:-NODE-364-length-24511-cov-5.531240_pt1 | contig 24511 bp, 16 predicted proteins | sample MGYA00153384_OFCX01 | MGnify analysis MGYA00153384
GGACTTAAAATCCGCCGCTTTCGTGAATAGCGGGCGTGCCGGTTCGATTCCGGTCTCGGGCACCACAAACAGCTTTTCCTTGAAACGCCCTTCTCGCTGGGGCTTAGCGCTCAAAAAGAAAATAGTTGACTTGAAGCTAAACGGGCACTTAGCCCACGTTCAACAACGCTTCCAGTCGATAGCTGATTCACAGCGAAGTTCCCTGAGCACCACTTTTTTGCGCACGAGCAAATGTGCCGCAAACCCAGAAAATTCGCCACAAGCTGCCAATAGGTATCGAGGCATCGACACAACTAGTTTCGTTGCTAAAGATCGTGTGCAACAAAGCGCCAATAAGGCTCGTTGTCACAGCGCCGTTACCGTTGCGCGGGCGCCAGCGCGCTTGGATCGATTCCTCGCGCTTGCGGCTTGACGTCTGGGTTTGCCCAGCTTCCTTTGATGTCGAATTCCTGCATCAAAAAGCGCTCGATGGGGTCGCGTGCCAGCTTCTGCCCGAGTAGCGCAGCGGCACCAATGGCCGGGTTGGCGGTGACCAGTCCGATGCCGATGGCAGTGGCCGTGGACAGGCTAGGGAACACGCGCACGTGCAAGTCTTGCGTCTCAAGATTCAAGTCGGCCGTGCCGCGAATTTGCACGCGCGACGATGGGCCGCTGATCTGAAAGCCGTCGGTTTTTGCGATGCCGTCGTTGATGGTCACGTCCGCCTTCACGTCATCAAAGGCAAAGCCCTTGCCAAAAATGTCATCGAAGTTAAGCGTCAATCGGCGTGGTAGCGATTGCAGTGACAACACGCCGAGCAGCTTGGCGATACCGGGCTCCATCTGGGTGAAGCGCCCACCTTCGGTTTCGAGCGTGAATTTACCGGCTAACTTGGCGTAGCTGAACTGCGCTGGACTGCCCGCCCAGCTAAGCGTGCCAGCGAGCGAACCGCTGCCACGCTCGACGCCTTTGGGCAAACCAAAGCGAGCCATGAATTTGCCAGCGTCAGTCCATTTGAGTTCAACGTCGACCGATGTTTTGCCGATGGTCGGCCCAGCCAAGCGAGGCTGCCAGCTTCCCTTTGCGTTGATGGTGCCATCAACGCTCGACAACTTGACCTGCTCAATGCGCCACTCGTCAACGCCCGGTTGAGCGCGCATTTCGAGTCGACCGAGGTCGCGGCCCTCGCTCAAAAACGAGTCGGCTGTGAGATCAAGTTTGGGCCAGCGCACAGTCTCATCGGTGCCTGTCGTCTGCGCTCCAGTAACCGGTACGCTGGTGGGCAGCGACAGGCGCTGGAGACGAACCGAAACGGCCTCCACCGCGCCGATTTTGACATCGGTGTCGAGCGAAATCACGCCGGTGGCTTCTTTGCTGCGCAGCGCCAACCGCCAGCGCTGGCCCGTGGGTTGCGCTCGCAGCGTCACATCGTTGAAACGTTGCCCGAACACCACCACCTCGGTGGCGCGCACGTTGATGTTGACGAAGTCGGCACTGGTGCTCTCATTAGTGAGGCCCCCCACGGCGCGCTGACCCATCGACGAGGCGGGGCTCAGCACCGCGAGCGCCGCATCGGCATCAAGTTTGACCACGTCGCCGCGCAACGCATAGCCGCGCGTTGGCAGCGCCGTTTTTTGTGCGCCCATATCGAGTGTGGCCCGCTCTACGGTGCGCGTGCCGGTCGTATTGGTGGCGCTACGCTCAAGGATCGCATGCAACTGGCCCGGCAGATCGAGATCAATCCGGTCACGACCGCGATCAAGCTGCGTGCGTGCAATGGTCACCTTGATGGGCGCTGTGCTGTCGCGTGGGCTGGCACCCACTTGAAACATTGCATCCAGCGGCCACCGCGGTTGCACGGTGGTGGCGCTAATCAGCAGGCTGCTTTCGGGCACGCTAGGCGCGTTCGGCGTGCTAGTTGCGCTAGACGCTACGCCAGGTGTGGCCGCAGAACTGCGCGTCGGGTTCGATGTTTCAAGCTGCCACAGTGTGGTGCCACTCAATTGATCGAGCAATGGATATGCATAGCGCTCGCGCACGCGCTCAAGCTGCGCCGTACCGCTGGCCTGCGTTTTGATACGCCCATCTGCGGTGGTTATCGAAAGCTTCAACGGCCCGCCAAGTGCCTCCGCTGCGATATCAGCAGCACGCACATCGCGCTCGCTAAATCGCAACCGCCCGTTGACATTGTCGAGCGCTGGGATTTCTCCGCCGAGATCGACTTTGTTGTTTAAAAAGGTCAGCTCACCGGTCATCTGCGTGCGATCAGGCGCGTCCAGCGGAATGTTCAACGTCAGCGCCAAGTATCCCGGCCCGCTTGCTTTTGCGCCTTGCAAAAAGCCGTCGAGCCAGCCGTTGACGGGACTGTTGACCGCCCAGTTCAACAGGCCGTCCAGCGTGCCACCCGCACCTCCACGAATTTCCAACAGCGGCGAGTTTGCGTTCACGTCCGCGATCTTCACCTCGGTGGCCGCAATGGGCACGCCCGCGATGGTTGCGCTGGCGACTTTCGCTTCGATCCTGGTGCCGCGAAACGACAGGGTGGTGTCGATATTTTCAGCACGCTGCCAGTGGTCAGCGTAGTCGAGAATGCCGCCGTTCACTCGCGCATCGAGCGTAAACACGCCGTGCTCATCGTTGTGAAACGGAAAGTGCCACAGCGCGCCTTTCACCGAAAAGGTGGCCTCCGTCGCCGCGCCAGCAATCACGGCTTGACGCAGCCAGCTTCGGGTGTGCGTGCTGGTTGCCGTCGGCAGGTAGCGATGCACCGCTGTGATGTCCGCGCGCGACAAGGTGCCGATGATATTGGCAACACCCGGCCCGAGTTTGTCGTTAAGCCAAGTGCCGCTAAATCGGCCCGCCACGTCGGCATTCTCAAAATCTGCGCTAGTGATGTTAAGGTTAGTAGCGACGGTGCGGTCGGCGTTAACTGTGCGCCTCCAGTTGATGCTTGCGTGCAGTTGATCGAAGGCAAGCGGCGCTTCGAAATGCGTTCCAAAATCAATCACGGTCGGGCGTTTGTTGCGCTCCGGTTTTTTGGCTACGGTCGCTTCTCCAAGCCTGAATTCGCCTGCTCGGGTTGAGCCTTTGATCGTGCCGGACAACCCCGTCACGCCCGGCACGTCACCGTGTCGTTTCCATGACAGTGCTTTCAAATCCGCGCTGCCTTCGATGAAGTAGCGCTCTTGGTTGCCGACGACTACTTCGCCCTGATCGCGCCATTTCACATCAAGGTTATGCAACGCGCCCATGGGCTGCGCCGCTTGCAATCGCCGTGCCAACGCGGGGGTGATCGGCAACGATCTGGCGAGCGCCGCGACACCACCGACATCGACGTCCGACAAGCGAATTTCGCCACCCATCATCGTGTCGCCACGATAGTCAAACACCACTTCTCCGGTGTTCAACGGCGCTTTGGCACCGCCCAAGGTGACAGCGTTAACGTTACGCACCGACCAGCGCTCCTGGGTCAATGGCGCCTTCGGGTCGGCCCCGGCGGTGGGCTTGCTGCGCCACGACAGCCGCCCGGACAGGCTCGACAAATCTAGCGGTTCATACGTCGCGGGCACCTTTGATGCGACTGTGGTTGCGACTGTAACCGCACCCGCGCCGGGTTTGTTCGGCGTTGCAACTACCGGGAAACGCAGTCGCGCATTTCTCACCACCATGTCGGTGGTCACCGCCACGGCCTGTCCATCTTCAAACTCAAACCACGCCTGCAGGCCCCCCTCGCCTTTGGTCAGCGCGATAGGCAACGGCAAATAACGGGTTAAAGCCCCCAGATTGGCGTAGTCGGCGCGAACGTAGGCCAGACCATCCCAGTTGCTAATTTTGCGCACGTCACGACCGATCAATTCGCCGCGAATATCGAGCGGCGCGGCGAGCTCTGAGGGCGGCACAGCGGTCATGCCAATGCGATGGGTATCGCCGCTGTTTTGCATGCGAATATTGACGTTTTGCAGGCGTAGCGGCGGAAGCTTTCGCCAATCGTCCACCCACTCAATTTCACCGCCTGCAATTTGCACCAAGCGCTGCTTCAGCAGCCACTCCACCATGCCAGCGTCCGCTTCAGCAGTGCCGCTCAGATTGACATCAATGCCCGCAACGGTGAGCGCATTTTCAGCCGTCCGACGCACCACCACACGCGGCGCGCGAATGGTCAACGCGGTCAGTCGCGGCTCAAGAACAAACAAGGATCGCCACGAAATGGTGGTGTTCACTTCAGGCAGCTGCACCAGCAATTGCCCCTTGGCATCAAGCATTTGCAGCCGCGTGAGTGTGAGCTCCGGTGACCAGCCGTTCCAGCCCGCTTCAAAGCCGCCGATCACCACCCGTTGCCCGGACAGACGCGACAACTCGTTCACGATGCGGGGTCGGAACGTATCAGCGTTGGGGATCAACCAAAAGCGGGTCGCAGCAACTGCCGCGATGAACAACACGGTGGCCAATACCGAGCACCAAAAGATCACCCGAATGCCATGCCCCGACCAGCGTCGCCACGATGAGATTTCAGCGACAGATTGCCGTGCCGTGTCCTCCGTCGCTAACGTAGGATTTTCGGACTCGTGAGCGATGGCGGGCTTCTCCTCTACAAACTGTACGGCATACTCAGGGCATTGTATCGACCGCCGCAAGCACGACCGCCTATGGATGAGACTCTGCCACTAGACAAAGCGTTCCACTACAGCCGCTTTGCGCAACGCGTAGCGCGACGCGACTCAGCACTGGCTGATCGCGTGCGCGCCACACCGGACGAGCGTCCCGCTGTCGGGACGTGGCGACAAGAATTGTTGGCGGTTGCGAGCGTGGAAATTGACCACGTTTTGCGCCGGATGCGCCGCGAACTGATGCTGCGCACCGTCGTGCGCGACCTGGCGTTAAGCGCACCGTTCGAGCAATTAGTGGATGACTTGTCCAACTTTGCGGACGCCGCTGTCGGCGCTGCGACTGCGGCACACAGTCAAGACATTTTCGGCACCCGCAAACCGCCGTTTGGCTTCTCAACGGTTGCGATGGGCAAGCTCGGCGCGCAGGAATTAAACGCGTCTTCCGACATTGATGTCGTGTTCATTTGTGACGGCCCTGATGCCGACGCGATGGATGCACTAAACCTGTTGGCACGACGCATCACACGCACGCTCAATCACGAGATTGACGGCGAGTTTGTGTTCCGCGTTGACACGCGATTGCGCCCTTACGGCGACGCGGGGCCGATGGTGCCAACGCTTGACTTTTTAGAGCAGTATTTTGTCGCACAAGGCCGCATGTGGGAGCGCATTGCATGGCTCAAGGCGCGCGTGTGTGCGGGCACTCTGGCAGTGCCGCTCGCTGAATTGACCACCCCGTTTGTGTTCCGCCGTTATCTTGATTTTGATGCGGTCGCTGGCATGCGAGAGCTGCATGCGCAGCTGCGTGCCGAGAAGAACGATCCGCTCAACATCAAGCTCGCACGTGGTGGTATTCGTGAGCTGGAATTCGGCGCGCAACTGCGGCAACTGGTGCGTGGCGGACGAGATGCGAGCTTGCGCATCAAGGCGACGATTCCTGCGCTCGTGGCGTTAGCAAAGGCTGGAAAAATCACGCAGCAGCAGTCGCAAAAACTCGCCGAGCACTATCGATTTTTGCGCCGCGTTGAACACGTATTGCAGTATCGTGATGACTTGCAAACGCAGACCTTGCCACGCGACGGGCAAGAGAGCTCAGTGCTGGCAGATGCGCTCGGTTTCGCCGCTCACAAATTGCTTGATACCCATCTAAAAATGATTCGCGAGGACGTTGCGACCTTCTTCGACGGCACGCTGACCGGCGCGTTCGGCGTCAGCGATGACACTGCGGCTCGCATCGCCACGCGCGATGCAATGCACGACGCCAACGCGACGCAAATAGGACTGTTGGAGCGCCTAAAAAGCAGCGGCTACACCGATCCTGAAGGCAGCAGCGCCTTCATCGACGCCACGCTAGCAAGCGTTCGCGTGCGAGCGCTGCCCGCCGCCAGCCGCGCGCGTTTCGAGCAACTGGTCGAGTCCAGCGTGCGCCACGCCGCGACCACCCCACTGCCCGACGCCGCCTGCAAACGAACGCTCGAAATGCTCCTCGCCGTGGCTTCGCGATCCAGCTATCTGGCGTTGATGATCGAACGCCCGCAAGTACTGGATCGGGTGATCGATTTGGCAGCAGCCAGTGACTGGGCGCTGCGCTACGTCGCGCAGCATCCGTTGCTGCTCGACGAACTGATGGATGGTCGCACGCTAAGCTCACCCATTGACTACGCACAATGGCGGCACGAGCTGGCCGCGCAGTTCGCCGACGCGGGCACTGACGCCGAGCGCGCGATTGACGCAATCCGCCATTTTCAGCAGGGCGAAACGTTTCGCTTGTTGCTGAAGGATATTGCCGGACTGCTGCCGCTGGAAACGTTGTCGGATCACTTGTCTGCGTTGGCGGACGTGGTCGTGGATGTAACGCTCAAGCACCTGCTCGCAGCTGCTAATTTGCCGCAGTCCGCGCGCTTGGCGGTCATCGCCTATGGTCGCTGGGGCGGCAAAGAATTGGGCTACGCAAGCGATCTTGATCTGATTTTTTTGATGCCTGACGACGCGACCGCGGATCGCGACCAGCTGACGCGCATTGCGCAACGCCTGCAAAACTGGCTCATCACCCTCACCGCCGCAGGCCGCGCCTATGACATCGACGTGCGACTGCGTCCCGACGGGATCAGCGGATTGCTCTTATCGAGCGTCGCCGCATTTGCCGAGTATCAACGTGAAAAAGCGTGGACTTGGGAACATCAAGCGTTGACCCGCGCCCGCTTTGCAGCAGGCGACGCAGCGCTCGGTGCAGCGTTCGAACCTATCCGCGAACGCATCATCGCCACACCGCGCGTCTGGCCCAAACTGCGCGACGAAATTATCAGTATGCGAGCGAAAGTCAGCGAGGGCCACCCTAATCGCAAAGCCGCCAAAGTGTTCGACATCAAGCACGATGCGGGCGGCTTAGTCGATCTCGAATTCGCCGTGCAAGCGCTGGTGCTTCGCTACGCCGCAACGCAGCCGTTGATGCGAGCCAATCACGGCAACATCGCGCTATCGATTCGTGCGGGTGAATTGAGATTGGTCGGCTTGGACGTAGGCGCTGCAGCCGCCGCAGCTTATAGAACGCTGCGCTCAAGGCAACATGCGCTGCGGCTTCAAGGGGCGGAACGGGCGGTGATTGCAATCGGTCAACTTGATTCAGAACGAGCAGCGATTCGGGCGTTCTACTCGGCGGTTTTTAACACCGTCGGCACAACAGCTTTTGCATAGAAGCTTTTATTTATCGGGGCAGTAAGCCGTAAACGATGTTTATTGACTTTCCCCTAAATCACGCTGCCGCCCCTGTACAGTATCGCATTCATCTTAAAGCTGTCACATTGTCACTTTTGTCACGTAAGTCACTTTTCGCCGAGCGGCCCACGTTCTGATCGCAAAACGTCATCGTTTCCCCGGCCAGTGAATGACGTGTCTTGGCCGAAGTCACTTCATCCCCGCATGCCGCGCCAGTTCCAGCATCACCACGCGCCAGCCTTCATGCGCCTGCGCACCGGCCTTGGCAAATGCGTCGGCAAACAAGCGTTGCTGCTCGCCCGTCAACTGCGCCTCAAGCCCGGCGCCCTCGTCCGTCAAACGAATCTCGCGCACCCTTGCATCATGATCGGCTTTGGCCAGTTCGATCAAGCCCTGCGTTTGCAGTTGTCGCAGCGGCGCGTTGAGCGCCTGCTTGGTGACATCCAGTGTTGATTGCAACTCGCCAACGCTCATGCCGGGCGTGTGGGCGACGAAAAACAAGACGCGATGATGCATTCGCGTGAGGCCACGGGTGGCGAGAATGCGGTCGGGCCCGGCTATGACCGCGCGCAGGGCGAAGTGCATCACGCGCCACGCCTCGTTGAGCGCGGCTTGCCCTTTTGGCGCGGCGGAACGTGCAGCCCCTTTTGCAATGGTCTTTCTACCGGACATAGGTCAACATACTTGACATTTAATTTCTATCGTTTGAAAATACGTCAACGCTGTTGACTCATCACCAGGCTCAGCCGCATGTTTTGCGCCAACAGCGCGACGCCCAAACGCGATCACCCGTCGCCTAAAATCTTATCAATCAGCAACACACCCAAGGCGGTGTGTAGACAATTTTGGAGCATATCTATGTCAATGGCAGATCGCGACGGAAAAATTTGGATGGACGGCAAGATGGTGGAATGGCGCGACGCCACGATCCATGTGCTGTCGCACACGTTGCACTACGGCTGCGGCGCGTTTGAGGGCGTTCGCGCTTACAAAACCGACAAAGGCACGGCGATTTTTCGCTTGCGGGAACACACGCAGCGCTTATTCAACAGTGCGAAAATTTTGCGTATGAACATCCCATTTGACCTTGACGTGGTGATGGAGGCGCAGCGCGCCGTGGTGCGCGAAAACAAGCTTGAATCCGGCTACTTGCGCCCGCTCACTTGGATCGGCTCCGAGAAGCTGGCGATCAATGCGCGCGGCAACACCATTCATCTTATGGTGGCAGCCTGGACGTGGGGTGCGTACTTGGGCGACGAAGGTTTGAAGCGCGGCATTCGCGTGAAAACGTCGAGCTACACGCGCCATCATGTGAACATCACCATGACTCAGGCCAAGGCGGTATCGAACTACACCAACTCGATTTTGGCCAACATGGAAGTGACCGACGAAGGCTACGACGAAGCGATGTTGCTCGACCCGGCCGGCTTCATCTCCGAGGGCGCAGGCGAGAACGTATTCGTGGTGAAAGACGGTGTGATTTACACCCCAGATTTGTCGGCGGGTGCGTTAAACGGCATTACCCGAAACACCGTATTTCACATCGCGGCTGATCTGGGATTGAAGATCAAAGAAAAGCGCTTAACGCGCGATGAACTCTACATCGCCGACGAGCTTTTTTTCACTGGAACAGCAGCAGAAGTCACTCCAATTCGCGAATATGATCGCATCCAAATCGGCGCGGGTTCACGCGGACCCATCACCGAGAAAATTCAGACGGCATTCTTCGACATCGTCAATGGACGCAATCCGAAATATGCGCATTGGTTGACGTTGGTCGCCTGACCAAAGGTAGGAGCGGCCCTGACCGCGAAAACCGTTCAACATGCAATGTTGGGATCGCGGCCAATGCGGCTCCTACAATCCACAAATATTAAACCGCACCCTTCCACCATCATGACCACCTCAAATGACGCCGTCCACGTCACTGCCAAAGACCCGGTACACGTCCGGTCATCCGACCTGCAAGGCCCGGGTGTGGTCTTCTGCCCCAATCCAAAAATGACGCAATGGTCAACGCACCCCAAGGTCTATCTGGACGTTGCGACAACGGGCGAAGCGGCGTGCCCCTATTGCGGCACCAAGTACGTGCTTGACGGACCCGCGCCGCACGGACACTGAGTTGCGTTTGTTGCGTTGATGACAAACGCGGAGCAGACGTTGGCCACGCGGATGGGTCGCTGCGCCATCGCGCTGATTAGCTGCGTGGTCACGATGGCAGCCTCAAGGACAGTGGCCGCAAGTTCTGCCGACGGACTGCCGCGCGAATCACGCGTTCCTGGTGGCGTCGCGCTAGTCACCGTTGCGCGCGCCGACGAACCGAAGCCCGTTGTAGCGCGCGACGGAGCAAACGTCTGGACGGCGAAACGCGGTGCGTCATGGATTGCCGTCGTAGGCTTGCCGTTGTCTACAGTTCCCGGCGAACATGCTGTCAGTGTCAGCCGCAACGGCGAGACGCAGTTCGTCGCTTTCGCCGTGAAGGACAAACGCTATCCAGTGCAGCACGTCACGTTAAAGGACAACGCGATGGTCGACCCACCGCCCGAGGTGACAGCGAGGATCGAGGCCGAATCAGCACACTTGAAAACCGTGCGCTCGCACTGGCGCGACACCATCACGACCCATGCTGCATTCACGCTACCGGCTATTGGCCGCCTCTCAGGTCGCTTCGGTGGTTCGCGTGTGCTGAACGGCAAACCTCGCGCGCCGCACGCCGGTCTCGACGTGGCGATAGGCACCGGCACGCCAGTGCTCGCCCCCGGCGACGGCGTGGTGCTTGATATCGGCGACTATTATTTCTGCGGAAAAACGATGTTCATCGACCACGGCAACGGCCTTCTGAGCCTGTTCTGCCATCTCAGCGAACACAATACCAAGGTCGGCGACAGCGTGCGCAAAGGTCAAGCCGTCGCTCGCTCCGGTGCGACGGGGCGCGCCAGCGGCCCGCACCTGCACTGGTCGGTTTATTTGAACGGCGTGAGCGTCGAGCCCGAACTGTTTGTGAACATCAAAAAATAGTTCAGGCCACCAGCGGTTTCGTACTGCGCAATTCACCGGTCAACGCAATGCGATGAGAAATCGCGACGATTGTGTCGGCGGCGGATTTGGCTGACGCCGTTGCCGGTGATCCCGCGCGGGTGTAGAGCCCCAAATGAATCGGCAACAGCGGTTCCGCCAACACCAGTTCGTCAAGCTGCCCCGACTGCATACAGGTGCGCAATAACGCGGGGGGCAACACGCCCACCATGTCGGTTGCAGCGATCAAATCGAGCGCAATGAAGTACGAGCCGCAATGCACGGCTGGCAGCGGCACCGGCAATCCCGCACCGATGAACGAGCGGCTGACGATATCGTCGGAGCTGTCGTGCGCCGTCATGTAAAGCCAGGATGCGTCGACCAGATCGGTCAAGTGAACTTTAGGCAACGCTAGCAACGGATGCCCTCGTCGTACTGCAATGCGCATGTTGATTTCGGCGAGTGGTCGATAGTCGAGGCCCGCGTCGAGGTTAATGCGCGTGCGCTGCGTCACCGCGAGATCCATCACTTCGTCGCGCACCAGTGGCAACAGCGCACTGGGCGTGGTTTCGAGAATACGAATGCGCGCTTTCGGCCGCGTCTGCCGCAGCGTGATGAACAACTCCGGCAGCAACAGGCTCGCCCCCACCGGCGACAAACCTAGCGCCAGCAGTCCGCTGCCATCGTCCACCGTGCTGCGCGCTTCATCGGCGGCTTTGCGCAACTCTGCCTCGGCCACGCGCGCCCGCGCAAGAAAAGCGCTGCCCGCCGCAGTCAGCGACACACCGCGCCCGCTGCGATTCATCAGTTGCACGCCGAGTTCTTCTTCAAGCTGCTGCAAGGCGCGTGACAGCGCAGGCTGCGACATCCCGAGCTGCCGCGCTGCACCGCGAATGCTGCCCACGTCGACGACGCTAATGAATTGTTCGATTCTTTGCAGGCGCACACAACACCCCTCTTCAATTGGTAACGCACCCTACATCGCTGTCGTGCCCGCGAAGGCGGGCATCCAGACCGAATCTCCCCAACGCCGGTAGCGACTGGCTCTGCGAGACTCTCGGTCTAGGTTCCCGCCTTCGCGGGAACGACAAAAAAGTGGGCCGCTCTGAGACAAGTAACTTGTCAGAGCACCCCGAGTGATGCACAACAAGCATCGACTTGCTGCATCACGCATCTTCCCACAGGCGGGGTGGTTCTGCAAACATCCACACCACTCCCTCCACTTGCAGAAAGACTTCATGAATACTCATCAAACCTCCCGACGCGATTTCCTCCACTTCGGTTGCGCCGCGACTGCGACGCTGCTCAGCGCAAGCGTCATTAAATCGGTCGGTGCGCAGGCATCAAGCCCGCCGCTGCGCGTGCTCTGCTCCGGCCCGGCGGGTAGCATTCCCGACATCGTAGCGCGGCGCATTGCCGAGCAGTTCAGCGCCAGCAGCGGGCGCGCGACCTTCGTGGAAAACCGGCCCGGCGCGGCAGGGCAGATCGCGGTGAATGCGCTCAAAGCGGCCCCAGCAGACGGCTCGACCGTGCTCCTCGCACAGGGCGCGGTGGCGACCGTCTATCCGTACCTGTACGCCAAGCTCGCCTACGATCCGGTGCTCGACCTGCAACCGGTGTCACTCGCAGGCGAGGTGACGCTGGGGCTGGCGGTTGGCCCGGCAGTGCCGGCCAGCGTGACCAGCATCCGCGAGTTGGTCGACTGGATGCGCGCCAACCCAAAACTCGCTAACGCCGGTTCGCCCGGCACCGGCACCCTGCCACACTTGCTGGAGGCGATGCTATTTCGCGAGGCCGACGTGCCATGGCAGCACGTGGTTTATGCGGGCGGGCCACCTGCGATGGTGGATTTGCTCGGCGGGCAGATTGCAGTGTTGGTGTTGCCAGAAGGCTTGCTGCGCCAGCATAAAGCTGCAGGCAAGATTCGTGTGCTGGCAACGTCAGGGTCGCAACGCACGCCCTATTTCCCTGACGTTCCATCGCTAGTTGAGCAAGGATTTCGCGACCTCGTAGTGCGTGAGTGGTTTGCCTTTTTCATGCCTGCAAGCGTGCCGTCGGCAATCATTGAGACGACTTCACAAGCGTTGCGTACCGCCATCGCAAGACCCGAATTGATTGCGGCGTTTTCGGAGTCAGGCATGGCAGCCGTATCAAGCACACCAGCGACATTGGCGACGCGCATCGCAGCCGAGCAACGCTACTGGCAGCCGATCATCCGCAGCACCGGGATTCGCGCAGAATGATTGCGCTAACCGAACGCCAGACGGCAACGCATCCTTGGGACAGCGCCGCTGCGGGCTGGAACGATCACACGCGCATCATCCGCGAGTGGCTGCGTGACGCAACACAGCTGATGCTCGACGCGGCGCACATAAAAGAGGGTTCGCGCGTGCTCGACATCGCTGCCGGTGCAGGCGACCAAACACTCGACATCGCGCGCCGAGTCGGTGAAAACGGCTACGTGCTCGCCACCGACATTTCAACGCGCATCCTTGAGCTGGCGCAGCATAACGCGCACGCTGAAGGCTTTTCACAGGTTGAGACGCGGGTAGCCGATGCGCAATCACTTGGCCTTGACGGTGCCAATTTTGATGCCGCGGTGTGTCGGCTGGGATTGATGTTTTGCGAAGAACCCCTCTCTGCGTTAAAGGGCGCTCGTGCCGCACTTAAAGCCGCCGGACGCCTCAGCGCGCTCGTATTCTCAGGCCCACAAAACAACCCCTGCCTCACGATCATGATGCGCACCGCGATTAAACATGCGGGATTGACACCGGAGCCGTCGTCACCCTTCGCACCAGGCACGCTGATGAGTCTCGGCAAGTCGGGGCTGCTGGCGCAATTGCTGGATGATGCTGGCTTTGTCGGCGTCAACGTGCAGGCTGTGGCAGCGCCATTTCGCCTGCCTACCAGCCGACACTACATCGATTTCGTACGCAGCGCAGGCTCACCGATCATGCAGATACTTGCGCCGCTGTCGGACGCGGCAAAGCGTAGTGCATGGCACGATATGGAAACGCAGTTGAACGCGTTCAGCACAAGTAACGGCTGGGTCGGGCCACACGAATTACTGTTGTTTGCGGCAATAGCGCCGCCCACGGTTTAGCCACCACGGAACCCATCAATGCAGCACCGACTCGCCCTTGCCAGCACACTTCTCGGCTTGATTGTTGGCGCTGCAACGCACGCTGCCACCTTCACGGTCAACAACAGCAGTGACGCCTTGGGTGGCAGTTTTCGGGCAGCGATTATTGCCATCAATGCCGTCCCGACCCCGGGCCCGCACACCATCGCCTTCAACATTCCCGCGTCGGACGGCAACTGCGCGCCCGCCACCGGCGTCTGCACAATTTCATTGCTGAGTGGACTTCCGCTCGTTACAAAAGTTGTGGTGATTGATGGCTACACGCAGCCTGGAGCAACGGCGAACACCAATCCGCCCAACCTCGGCACTAACGCGTCGTTGCGAGTGGAAATCAGCGCACTGGGGACCGTGGGCACCAACCTCGTGTTGGGCTTGAGTGGCAGCGTGGTGCGTGGCCTGATACTCAACCGACGCATTGGCATAGAGCTGGGTGGCACAGGAGGCCACGTCGTTGAAGGCAACTTTATCAGCACCAACGCCGCTGGCAGCGCAGGTTTTGTTGATGATCAAAACGGTGTTTCGGTGGTGACCAATTCCCAGAACAATGTGATCGGCGGCACCACACCTGCTGCGCGAAATCTGATATCCGGCAACAACACTGGCATCCTTATTTCATCGCCCAGCACGCCGATTTTGGGCACGCAAATTCTGGGCAATTTGATCGGCACCAATGCGGCGGGCACAGCCGCCATCGCCAACGAGCTCGCGATTGCATTCGTGCAGTCCGGTGGAAAAAACACGGTCATCGGCGGCACTACGGTCGCCGCGCGCAACGTGATTTCTGGCAACACGTCGGGCATCTATGACGAGTCTTCCATCATCGGCGCCAGCAGTAACAATACGATTTCTGGCAACTACATTGGCGTGGACGTGACCGGCGGCACCGCACTCGGCAACACGTTCTACGGCGTTTTCACCAGCAGTCGTGGTGCGGTCATCGGTGGCAGTGCGCCGGGCGCAGGCAACGTCATCGCAGCGAGCGCAACGATTGCCAATGTGCAGATTGCGAGTCGCGACATCGTGGTGCAGGGCAACCGGATCGGTACCGGCGTGTCCGGCACCAGCGCGCCCACTGGATTCGTTCCGAGCGCGTTTAGCGTGCCAGGCATCGTTGTGACGGGCAACACGGCGGTCTCCGGCACGCAAATTGGCGGCACGGCGTCAGGAGCAGGCAACGTCATCGCATTCAACACGGGCTACGGCGTGCTGCTTAGCAATCAAATCGGCAACGGCCATTCGATCCTCGGCAATTTGATATTTTCGAATGCGCAACTCGGTATCAATCTGTCTTCACCGGGCGGCGAAAATACGTTTGGTGTCACACCGAACGACAACGGCGACGGCGACTTCGGCGTCAACGGCCAGCAAAACTTTCCTGTAATCACCTCAGCCACGTCCTCTGGCAACGTGTTGGGCACATTGAACAGCGCCTCCAGCGCGACTTATCGTCTCGAATTTTTTGCGAACGCCGCATGCGACGCGTCAGGTTACGGCGAGGGAAGAACCTTCATCGGTACCCAGTCTGTCACCACCGACAGCGGCGGCAACGCAAGCTTCAATGCAACGTTCCCCGCATTGCCCGCCGGGCAATCGGAGGTGACCGCCACCGCCACCGACTCGGGCGGAAGTACCTCTGAGTTTTCGCAATGCGTGACCGCAGCATTGCCCGTCGCGCTCACAGTCGTCACGAACGGCTCCGGCACGGGCACGGTCACCTCATCACCCGCTGGGATAAATTGCGGCGCAACTTGCAACACCACGTTTCCCGCTGGCACCGCAGTAACGCTAACCGCAACGCCAACCAGCGCAGCATCAACCTTCACCGGTTGGCTCGGCAACGGATGCACAGGCACCTCAACCTGCACGAAAACATTGGCCGCCGTAGCCAACGTTTCCGTCACGTTCGCGCTGACCAGCAAAGGGCCGTTCAATCTAGACGTCGAAGGTAACGCGCCGGTTTCGCTAGCCACCGCAGCAAACGACGGCCTGCTGATCTTGCGCTACCTAGCAGGGATGAGTGGAGCGGCGCTGGTCAGCGGCAACGTGGTCTCGGGCGACGCCACGCGCAACACGGCAGGCGCAATTACGTCATATCTCGACGACCTGAAACCGAAGCTCGACATCGACGGCAACGGTCAGGTGGACGTACTCACCGACGGCCTGCTCATCTCGCGTTATCTGCTGAACATTCGCGGCCCAGCGCTCGTCGCAGGCGCAATCGGCGTCGGCGCAACGCGCACGTCGTTTTCGCAGATTGAAAACTATCTGGCGGGGTTACTCCCGCCATGAACGACAACACACCTCTTTCACAGGAGCCAAGATGAATGTCGACACCAAAAGCAACCTTGAATCGACACATTTCCGCAGCACCAACAGAGAAGCGCAAGCGAGACTGACGCAATGCTTAAGAAACGATGGCGCCAACATCCGACCGTTTAGCGCGCCTAGCGAAGCGATTGAGGCGATAAAGCTGGGCCTGAATCGCGTGCAACCGAAAAACCCCGGCATGCCACTTATCGTGGGTTCACGAACCAACGCTTTTGACCAGCCAATGATTAACGCGCTACTGATTTACAAGGCCCGCAACGGCATTATTCGTACCGGCAAGCAGCTCGATAACGTGATCGGTCGCGGCACGCTCGCACAACTGGACAACGACCTGAAGGCGTTCGGTAAGCAAGCACCTGTGGCAATTCTCGGATCAACCCAATGGCGATTCACGTTCGTGGGTGACAACAGCGCGTTTCTCGAAAAGGGTAAGTTTTTCCTGCAAATCGCGAGCGCAGAACGTGACGACAGTGCGCAATTTGCGTTGATCGAGAAAAGTTCGAGAAACCAGTTGGGATCATTCCGGGGATCATGCGATGGCACGTTCGCATCGGGTCGCTCGACCTTTGCCGCCAAATTCGGCTCAGCCAGTTGCACCTTAAGCCTTACGGGTGCGAACGCCAGATTATTTGGCTCCATTCTGATGAGTCCACAGACCGACGGAAACGGACCGATTTCGATCAGACTACCTCCGTTTCGCAATGAAACGGACAGCGATTTCACAGGAACGCTAACGGTGCAAGGTGCGCTAAGCGCGGGTCGGTAATCAGTCAAGGGAAATCAATTGTGAATAATCAAATTCGATCTGAGTTCGTGCATGCCGCTTCACTAGTCACTGTGTGCGTGGTTGCACTCATATTGGCTGCTTGCTCAAAGCAAACCGACGACACGTCGCGCGGCGGAAGTAACGAACCTGCTTCGAATTCGAAATCGAGTGCATCAGCAAAACCAACGTTCGACGACATGCCAGTAAAGCTGTGCAAAGTGCTCAATGAGCTTGCTCCGCAGGCACCCCAGTTGTCCGCCATCGGCACGCAGACGCAGCTCGTGATGTCAATCGCGTCGGCATTCGACGCCAATGCAGTCGCGTTGCAACGGGTGTCCGCCGACATTGATATGGTGGCAACAGCCTCGTGCCCCGCCTCGCGCGAAGCATTGCTCAAAGTGCTGAAAATGAAGTCGTTGCAGGAAGCGGTTCGATAGTTTTCGCGTCTCGACGTGGAGATAGGCACCGGCACCCCACTGCTCGCCCCTGGCGACGGCGTGGTGCTTGATATCGGCGACTATTATTTCTGCGGCAAAACGATGTTCATCGATCACGGCCAAGGGCTCTTGCGCTTGTTCTGCCACTTAAGCGAACACACCGCCAAAGTCGGCGACCACGTGAGCAAAGGCCAAGCCGTCGCGCGCTCGGGTGCCACCGGCCGCGCCAGCGGCCCGCACCTGCATTGGTCGGTCTACTTGAACGGCGTGAGCGTTGAGCCTGAATTGTTTGTGACCGTTAAGCCAGTCGCGCGGTGATGACAATGCAATGTTCATGCGTGAAAACCGCCCACGACCCGAAACCACGATGGGGCGTTCGTATGGCTGTCATCTTTTTGGCGTATCGCACACTGTATAAGGGCAATAGGCGATATTCGATCACTGTTGATTATTAGCTAAAAACGCCTGTCGCCCCCGTATATATTGGGTAAGCGCGTAAAGCTGATACGTGCTACTTGCTTGAAACGTGGCCTAACTGTTGTCGCGTCGCCTGCAGCAGCATCCGATCTGCGGCGAAGGCGCCGGTGACCAAAATCGCCTCAGCGCTACGCAACGCTTCAGCGGCAGCGATCGCGTCGCGCTGTGTCCCAAGCGCTTGGGCCAGGTAAATTTTGGCCAAACCGGCATAACGATTCTTCGAATCAAAAGCTTGCCACGCGCGATCAGCCGACGCTAGCGCTCGAGCCGCAGCAGTGACGTCGCCCGTTAGCAGTTGCGCGCGACCCAGCGCTACCAAAGCCTGTGCATGATCCGGCGAAACGCCCAGCTCTGCTTCGATGAACAGCGCCACTGCCTGCTGTAACGGTGCCAGCGCCGCGCGGGCGTCGCCTGCTTCCAAGCGCATGGTGCCGAGGAGCGACCAGTACCTAGCTTGCACGCTTTTTTTAGGAATTTTGGTCATCGTCGCTGCAGACGATTCGGCCAAGCTTCTCGCTGCTTCGTTGTGGCCCTGAAGGCTCTTGAACGCAGCCATATGCCCCTGATACGACCCCAGTTGGGGGCCCACCCATTGGGCTGATTGCAGCGTCTTGAATTCGCTCTCCGCTTCCGTAAAGCGCCCCGCCTCTGCGAGCTGCCAAGCGCGCATGGACGTGGCACGCAGCGTCATTGCGCTCTCCGGGCCAACGCCTGCGTTGAGCAGAGTCACGGCCTCGTTGAGCACTAGCAGAGCCTGCGTCGGCTGTCTCGCCGCCGCATAGCTACGTGCCAAATGAAACCGATACATGCCGCGGTTAAACGGCGTATCGACACCGCTCTGGGAGTCATTGATCTCAACAGCGCGCTTGAGCGCGACAATCGAGCCCGCCACGTCTCCCGCGTCCAGTTTGGTGCCACCGACTCGCCGCGCGGTTGAAGCCACATCGGGGTGACCCGGTCCGAGCAGTTCAATGGTGGCGGGAATTAAGGTGTCGAGCTCACGAAGTCCCTCTGCAAGTTGTCCCTCTGACACCAGCGTTTCCGCCAGCATCGCGCGCCTGTTCAGGATGGATTGCGTCACTTTTTGGCCTGCAAGTTCGCGCGCAATTGCAAGCGATCTGCGCGCCGCGTCCGCCGCGCCCGGACGGTTCGCAAACTGCAGCGCGTAGGCGAGCGACCAATACGCGTCTGATGCTTCGCGCTTTCCCGGCGGCTTACCGCTTCGTGAGGCGAACAAAAGCGCGGTAACGGATTCGCGCGCCGACGCAATCGCCACGTCAATCTGCCCTTCGGCAAGGTACGCCGCACTTAGCGCGCGAAGGCTCGCCGAAAGTGTGTGTGTGTCGCCACTGCGGCGTGCGAACGCGGCACTGGGTCGTAGCGTGTCGATAGCTTCTTTGTTGCGGCCCATACTGAGCAACACCTCGCCATAGACCGATTGAGCGACGGCGGTGAGTGAACTGTCTGCCCCCAACTCGCGCGCTGACAAATCAACGGTCTCCTGCAACAGCGCGGCGGCATCTTTGGTTTGTCCTTGCCCAATCAAACCGTAGCCGACAGCGGTCATCAGCTCTACAGCAACATCGGGTCGGCCGCCGAGTTCAGCAGCCACCCGTTGTCGCGCGGCCTTGAGAAGATCAGTTGCCGTGGTTGCGGCGTGGGCGCCTGAATCAGTGTCTGCATCAGCAAAAATCGACAGCGCAAAATTCTTCACCCGCTCCGCGCGGTCAGCGTGCGCCGCGGCGACACCCGCTTGCCACAGTGCCACCGTTAAGCCCGCGATCAGCGACACGCTGACCGCCGTTGCCGCTGCCAATGCGAGCTTGTTGCGCTGAATGAACTTTCGAGCTCGGTAGCCAAGCGCGTCGGGCAGCGCCTGCACCGGCAGATGTGCGAGGTGCCGTTCGACATCTTGAGCGAATGCGTCCACCGTGGGGTAGCGCTCCGTGACATCTTTCTTTAGCGCTTTGTTGAGAATGGCGTCGAGATCGCCTTTCAAGAGTCGCCGCGAATTAGCGTTTGCAGTGGCCACGCTCGCTAGCCGCACATCCACCAGCGCAATGGCTTCTTCAAGCGCCGCTGCACTCTGGCGCTTCAGCTGATACGGCTTAGCTTCGGCGAGCAACTCGTAGGCGACGACACCCAGACTGTAAACGTCACTAGCCGTGCCAATCGCGTCGCCTCTAATCTGCTCGGGGCTCGCGTAGTCGAGCGTCAGCGCGCGGCCTGCGAGCTGTGTGAGTTGCGTATCTTGCGTCAACTCGCCTCGCATCAGTTTGGCAATGCCGAAATCGAGCAGGCGCACTTGACCCTCTGCGGCCACCAGAATATTGGCGGGTTTCAAATCGCGATGCACCACCAGCCGTGCATGAGCATGGGCGACGGCACGCGCCACTTGCAACAGCAGGCGCAAACGCTCGTTGACACCCAGCGCGCGTTGTTTGCAATACACGTCAATGGGCTCGCCCTCGACGTATTCCAGGGCGAGGTAGGGTCGCCCTTGGGCATCCAAACCCGCGTCGTAAATCTGCGCAATATTCGGATGATTGAGGCTCGCCAGAATGTCGCGTTCGCGCTGCATGCGCTCGGCCAGCCCTTGCGACCAGCTGACGCGCGGCAGCTTCAGCGCTACCTCGCGCTTGAGGCCGCCGTCGGCACGCGCCGCCAGCCATACCGAGCCCATGCCGCCGACGCCCAGCTCGTGAATCAGGCGGTACGGACCGATCAGCAAACCGACGTGTGCGACGCCTGACGAATGCTCGTCGGGCATTGCGTCGGGGCCAAGATTGAGGGTCAGCTGGGGTGGAGCCGACAGATAGTCAGCGGTCTCTATATCGAGCGCGCCATCAGCATCAGCAAGCAGGCGACGCAGCTTCGATTTCACCGACTCCGACTCGGCCAGCGCTTCGAGCCACATTGCGCGGTTGTCCGCGCTGAGCGACAGAGCCTCGTCGAGCCGACGGCTGATGGTCGGCCATTCAGCCGCCAAAAACTTGAGATCCGCCATTGCGTTGCCTCCGGTTCAAGCGCGCCGATCTTCTATTGCTTAGGGAGGCAGAAATTAACAAAGCACCGTTTTTGATGGTGCTGGCGGGATGCAGTGCTAGGCGCGACGAGCGCCGTGTGGCTGGCCACTCAAGCAAGGAGCAACGACGCAGTGCGCCCGCCAGTGCCATCAAAAACGGTATGTTTGCAATTTCTGCCTCCCTTAGTTACGAGAATTCACGTTGAATGCGGACACGGCAATGTAGGAGCACCCCTGCGCGCGAAAAACCTTCGCACGGCACCATTTGATCGCGCTTGGGGGCGCTCCTACAAAGACCGCGCCTCACCGTAGCGCCGTCGCCAACAACAGGCGCGCCTTTTGCCAGTCGCGTCGCACGGTGCGATCAGTCACGCCCAACGTCTCCGCAATTTCTACATCAGTCATGCCGGCGAAATAGCGCATCTCAACCAACTGCACTAGCCGCTGATCCAGCTCACCGATTTGCTGCAATGCTTCATGCACTTTAAGGATCAATGCCTCGCCTGCGGAATCGCCGCTTAACAGCGATTCGTCCAGCGTCACATGCACCGCATTCCCGCCATGACGTTCAGCCGCTTTGGCACGGGCAATGTCAACAATGATCGAACGCATTGCCGAGGCGGTATACGAAAAAAAATGGGCGCGGCTATCGGCATCCAGTCGATTCGATGCGCGCAACTTGAGGTAGCACTCATTGACCAGCGCTGTGGTGCCCACATCCGGATCCGGAAAACCGCGCCGCAGCCGCGCATGCGCAATGCGCCGCAAATCGGGGTACATCGCCTCAAAAAGCCCATCCACCGCTGCACGATCACCGTCACGAGCGCGAATGATCAAACCAGTGATGTCGCTCATTACATGCGCCAAGCCTTGAGGTGAAAGCGATGCCCCGCTATGAATTGCAGTTTTACCGCAAAAACAAGCGATTTATCCCTCTGGGCCGTGGCCTGTGATGCTGACACCGTATTTATTTTTTGGCGTCATGTCCGCTTTGCAAGCTCGCGCTCGTAACAGCAAACAAGACGACGTGGCAGCGCGAATCGATCCATGCCGAGAGTCGGACTCCCAAACATCTCACAGGAAACGCCAATGAATCGTTCACTTGCCCGCGCTACCGCTTTGCTGATGCTGTCGATGTCGATACTTCTGGCCGCTTTCAGTCACGCGGCAACCTTCACCGTGACCAACATCAACGACGCAGGTGTAGGCAGTCTGCGCCAAGCCATCACCGATTCCAACGCCGACAACACGGCAACCGTTGCGCTGCCGCACAGCATCCAGTTTGCGATTGCTGGAGCGGGTGTGAAAACCATTGCGCCAACCTCTCAATTTCCGTTCATCACCCGACCGGTGGTGATCGACGGTTACACCCAACTGGGCAGCAGCGCCAACACGCTAGCGGTGGGCGACAACTCCGTGCATTTAATTGAGCTTGACGGCACCAACGGCAATATCTTCAACTCTTTGTTGAGCTTTGAGGCGGGCTCAGGCGGCTCGATTGCTCGGGGGCTGGTGATCAATCGTACCGAGAGCGCAGTTTTTATTGGAACCGGTAATGTCAAGCTGGAGGGCAACTTCTTTGCGATTAATGTTTCCGGCACCGCAGCCATCGGCAATGCCGGAATCAACATCGGCAATGGCCTTTCGTCCGATCCCGGGGTCGTCGTCATCGGTGGATCGCTGCCTGCGCAGCGCAACGTCATCGCCGGGCCAGGGTCTGGGATCGTTACGAACGGCTTAAGCGGCGTGGTCATTGCGGGCAACTACATCGGCACCAACGCGGCAGGCACCGCAGCACTCGGCGGTTCGGGTATTGTCATCGGCAGTCAGGGTGGAGTCGTGATTGGCGCGTTCACTATCGGCGGGCTCACCGCGGCGCCGGGCACCGGTGCGGGCAACGTGATCTCGGGCAACACCACTTTCGGCGTGCGGGTGAATGCTGAGAGCAACACCCCAATCGGCACCGGTACCATCCAAGGCAACATCATGGGCCTGGCCGCCAACGGCGTCTCGGCGCTCGGCGGCGGCAACATTGTGTTAAACGACGCCTCGTTTCGGGCGGGCAATGCGCCGACACTCGCACCGGCCACCATTGGCGGCGCGCAGCCCGGGGCTCGAAACATTATCTCAGGCAATCTCGGCATTGCGATCCGTAGCCTCGCCGACGGTGTCACGATTCAGCAAAACTACATTGGCACGGATTTCACCGGCACGCTTTCGCGCGGCAACGGGGGCGCAATACGACTTGAGGGCAGCGGCGGGGTAATCTCAGGCCTGCCAGTGGGGTCGCAAACCATCGGTAGTGTTGGCGCGGGTAACGTGATCGCCGGGAATAGTGGTTCCGACATCATCACCCTGTCCCGAACCACGGCCATAGTGCGCGGCAACTTGATCGGCACCCGTGCCGACGGTGTCACGCCGCTGGCCAACACTGGACGCGGTATCGACGTGTTACAAGCGGTAGCCATCATCGGCGGCACAACCGCAGGCGAAGGCAACACGATTACGGCGAGCAGTTCGGAGGCCATCCGGGTCACCTTCGACCCGGCGGGTCCCATTGGTAGGGCAACCATTCTCGGCAACTCGATTTATCAAAACGGGCCCTCAGTCGGGTTCAGCGGATTGGGCATCAATCTTCATCCCGAGGGGGGCGATGGGGTCACGCCGAACGACTTAGGTGATGCCGACGTGGGTGCCAACGGTCTGCAAAATTATCCAGTCATCGTCTCGGCGACCTCAGCGGGCAACGTGCAAGGCACGTTGAACAGCACCGCCACCACCACCTTCCGTGTCGAGTTTTTCGCGAACGCCGCGTGTGATAGCTCCGGATTTGGTGAAGGGCAAACGCTCATCGGCTTTCAATTGGTCACCACCGATGGCAGCGGCAACGCAAACTTCAACGCATCATTGGCAGCGTTGCCGGTCGGGCAACAGGTGGTCACGTCAACCGCAACGGATCCTTCGGGCAACACCTCAGAGTTCTCGTCATGTCGCTCGGCGGTGGTCGCGGCGGTGCCGACGCTCTCGATCAATAACGTGACGCGAGTCGAAGGCAATAGCGGCACCACCGCGTTCAATTTCACCGTAACACTGTCGGCAGCAAGCGCAACGGCGGTCACCGTCAACTACGCTACCAGCAACGGCTCAGCCTCTTCAGGCAGCGACTACGCGACGGCTTCGGGCACGCTCACCTTCGCATCCGGTGTGCTCACCCAATCGGTCGCCGTTAACGTCAACGGCGACACAACCATTGAACCCGACGAGACATTCTTCGTCACACTGAGCGTGCCAGTGAACGCAACCATCGGCGTCGCGCAGGGCGTCGGCACGGGCACCATCGTCAACGACGACGCTGCTGCGGTGCTACCCACCCTTTCGATCAACAATGTCTCGCAAAACGAAGGCAACAGCGGACTCACGCCGTTTGTATTCACCGTGACGTTGTCTGCGGCCAGCGCCACCGCAGTCACCGTCAACTACGCCACCAGCGACGGCAGCGCGAACGCCGGATCAGACTTCAACACCACCAGCGGCACGCTCACCTTCGCACCCAACGTACTGACGCAAACAATCACCGTGAACGCCGTGGGGGACACCCTGATCGAAGGCACCGAAACCTTTGTGGTCACGCTAATCGCGCCCACCAACGCCACGCTCGCCACAGCACAAGGCGTCGGCAGCATCATCAACGACGATGCAGCAGTGGGGTCAACTGTGGTCCCGGTGCCGACGCTTGGCGGCTGGGCGCTCATCGCGCTTGGCCTGCTGCTGGCAGTCATGGCAAGGTGCGCTGCTCGTGTCGCGCCACGCCTGAAATGACGCATCTCGCTTACCCAAGACGTCGGAAACTTCGACGCGCGCGAAATTTTCTCTAACGGCGGTTTGGCGTCGGGTTTCAGGGGCACCAGCCTTGTATCGTGTCGCGTTAAAAATGACGGTATATCGCGCCGCCATCGGTGTGCATAGCTAGGCGCAAAATGCAGCTCATGCCGGGGCATGTGCAAATTTTGCAACGACGCA
>ENA-OFCX01000365-OFCX01000365.1-metagenomes-genome-assembly--contig:-NODE-365-length-24501-cov-2.426696_pt1 | contig 24501 bp, 24 predicted proteins | sample MGYA00153384_OFCX01 | MGnify analysis MGYA00153384
GCTGACGGATGGTCAAGCCGATGCGCTTGTCCAGCTTGATGTAGAGCTGCACGGCTCGAAGCCGGTCCTCGTATGAAAACATGAACTACCCTCAAAGTAGTCCAAGAAATCGTCCGCACCCCCGTGCTCAGATTTGGATCGGCGCGGACACTGCTGGTCAGTACAACCAGCTCCCAACGACGGCACCAGGCTTTCAAACGGCGGTTCAGCGCGACGTCGGCTTGCGTTTCCAGAACGAAGCGTTGGGCATTCAGAACTACGGCTGGATGTTGATCAATAGGGGGCCACCAGCGGTTTCCCGGCCAGCATCGTGTCCTATGCTTACGAGAACGACGGCGGCCAGATTCTTGCCGGCGCCGTGCCGGAACCCAGCACCCACGCCATGTTCGGCCTGGCACTGGCGGCGGGATTTGCCGTGCGTGGCTGGAGAAATCGCCGCTCGGCTTGACTTGCAGCAAAGCACGGTTCAAAACAAGGCCCCGCGATGCGGGGCTTTTTTCTATGCTGCCCCGTGACGCCTTGCCGACCTGAAAAAAGGCCCCGCATGGCGGGGCCTCGGGTCGGGCTGCCGGTGGGGCCGCGGGTTCAACCCGCCCGTTGGTCAAAGGGCAGCTTCAGCTGGGAGAGGTCCTTTTTGGTCTCGACCAGCACCAGCGGCCCGTCTTCCACCACCACCGCCGGCCGTGCTGCGCGTGGCATCCGCGCGGGTTGGGGTTCGGCGGCCATGGCCGCTTGCACCGCCGTGAACTTGCCAGCGTCGGAGTTCACCCATTCCAGCCCTGCACCCTGTGCAATGGAGATGAGCGACGAGGTCGGCAGCACGTAAGGCTCGGCATGCCCGGGCGTTGCCGTGGCGGGTGCCGCAGGCGCTGCGGTGATCGAGACGGGCTGCGTTGGTACCGGTGGCCGCTGTGATGCGTCAGGTGCGGCAAGTGCGGCAAGTGCAGCTGATGCGGGTTGTGCCGCACCGCCGTCCTGGACGTCGTCAACGGCGGGTGTGGCTGACCCGTGCTCGACATACGCGGCGTGGGTCTCGACTGGGAACTCAGGTCGACTATTTTCAGTCGCTCCCGGTTCGCGGCTTTCGCCGCCATCTCGCCTTCCACGCCCGCGCCCGCCACGGTTGCGGCCGCCTTCGCGTTCGCCGCCTTCGCGCTCCCCGCGTTCGCGGGGCGATTGGATGTCGCCTTGTACCTTCAGGGTGTCCGCCCCTGCGGGGATATCGGCATTGGCCGGCAAGTCGACTTCGTTGTCGGTATCTGCCGGTTCGCCTGCGGTGTCCGCGCGGCTCTCACCACGGTCGCGTCCACCACGCCGACGCCGGCGCCGCGCCGGGTCACGGTCGCTGTCCGCCGGGGCCGGGGCTGCAATGCTTGCTGTGTCCGCTGGCGCTTGCGCCACCGCATCCAGGGCAAGTGTGACCGGCACGTCGATCGCGGCGCGTTCGCTGCGTGGGCCTCGGCGGCTGACTTCCGGGCGGTCACCACGTTCGGAGCGGGGCCCGCGGGTGTCGCGCTCGGCAGTGTTGGCCATGCCTTCGGCAGGCGCGGCGTCGCGGCGGCCCGACGGGCTGTCACGGCCGTCACGACTTTCGCGAGGCGCACGCGGCTCGCGCGGCTCGCGTCCTTCTCGGCCTTCTCGGCCATCGCGGTCGCCACCACTGCGGGGGCCGCGGTCGGCGCCGCGAACGCCGCCGCGTTCACCGCGCCGGCCGTCGCGCTTGTCAGGCGAACCAGGGGTGGGTGTGGCTGGCGTGACGGCGGGCGCAGCGGCAGTTTGCACCGCGGCCACAGCCAGCGTAGGCGCCGCCGGCGCACCACCGAACAATCGCTTCACCCATCCAAAGAAGCTCTCGCCGTCGGGCGCAGTGGCCACGGGGGCGGGCGCGGCGCGTGGCACAGCCAACGGGGCGGCTGCCACGGATGCCGGCCTTGGCGGCGGCGGCGGAGGCGCGGGTGGGGCTGGCACGTCGGGCAGCACGCCCTTGATGAGTGGTTCCTGCTTGACCTTGGGTTTTTCGCGACGCGTGATGCCCACCTCGTCGCTCGGCTCCTCGATCATCGTGTAGCTGGCCTGCAGACCTTCCAGCCGCGGGTCGTCGTGGCGCAGGCGTTCGAGCTTGTAGTTCGGCGTTTCCAGGTGCTTGTTCGGCACCAGCAGCACGGTCACGCGCTGCTTGAGTTCGATCTTGGTGATCTCGGTGCGCTTCTCGTTCAGCAGGAAGCTCGTCACCTCCACCGGCACCTGCACGTGCACGGCGGCGGTGTTGTCCTTCATCGACTCTTCCTGGACCATGCGCAGGATCTGCAGCGCGCTCGATTCGGTGTCGCGGATGTGGCCGGTGCCGTTGCAGCGCGGGCAGGTGATGTGGTTGCCTTCGCTCAGCGCCGGGCGCAAACGTTGACGCGAAAGCTCCAGAAGGCCGAACTTGCTGATGCTGCTGAACTGCACGCGCGCGCGGTCTGATCGCAGACCGTCGCGCAGGCGCTGTTCGACTTCGCGTCTGTTCTTCGACTCTTCCATGTCGATGAAGTCCACCACGATCAGCCCGCCCAGGTCGCGCAGCCGCATCTGGCGCGCGATCTCGTCCGCGGCTTCCAGGTTGGTGCGCGTGGCGGTTTCTTCGATGTCGCTGCCGCGGGTGGCGCGCGCCGAGTTCACGTCGACACTGACCAGTGCTTCGGTGTGGTCGATGACGATGGCGCCGCCGCTGGGCAGGTTCACGGTGCGGCTGAAGGCCGTCTCGATCTGGTGCTCGATCTGGAAACGGCTGAACAGCGGCGCGTCATCACGGTAACGTTTCACGCGATTGGCCGTTTCCGGCATCACGTGGTTCATGAATTGCTGCGCCTGCTCGAAGATATCGTCGGTATCGATCAGGATCTCGCCGATGTCAGCCGTGAAGTAGTCGCGAATGGCGCGGATGACAAGCGACGACTCCTGGTAGATCAGGAACGCGCCCTTGCCCGCCTTCGAGGCGCCGTCGATGGCGTCCCACAGCTTGAGCATGTAGTTCAAGTCCCACTGCAACTCGGCCGCGCTGCGGCCGATGCCGGCGGTGCGGGCGATCAGGCTCATGCCCTTGGGGTACTCGAGCTGCTCGAGATTTTCCTTCAGCTCTTCGCGGTCCTCGCCCTCGATGCGCCGGCTGACACCGCCGCCGCGCGGGTTGTTGGGCATCAACACCAGGTAGCGGCCGGCCAGGCTCACGAATGTCGTCAGTGCCGCGCCCTTGTTGCCGCGTTCTTCCTTTTCCACCTGCACCAGCAGGTTGTCGCCTTCACGCACGGCGTCCTGGATCCGGGCGGTGCGCGCGTCGGTGCCTTCGCGGAAGTAGTTCTTCGAAATTTCCTTGAACGGCAGGAAACCGTGCCGATCTTCGCCGTACTCCACGAAGCAGGCTTCGAGCGAGGGCTCGACGCGAGTGACTTTGGCTTTGTAAATGTTACTTTTGCGTTGCTCCTGGCCAGCGTGTTCGATATCGAGATCGACGAGTTTTTGTCCGTCTACAATGGCAACGCGCAATTCTTCTGCCTGCGTTGCGTTGAATAACATGCGTTTCATAATTCTTCCTTCTCGCGCACTTTCAGCGAAAGGCGAGGGCGAAGACGAACCCGGCAGGTCGTGCGCGCAACAGGCGCGCAGACCAAGGCGACAAACAACGCGTTAGCCGGCTAGGTGCAACGATAAAGATGACGTGCCGCACCGCGCAGGGTCGTTGGACCGTGCGGTATCAAAAATCGATGTTGGTGGGGGCTATTTGTCATCTTGCGGTGCGAGCCAAAACTCTGCGGTGCTGTTTTTATGTCGGCGTTCCCATGTTGGGGCGCGCCTGACTGCCTTTGTTACCTTTGAGCAGTTTTCGCGGACCAAAACGGTTCCACAAAAACACCCATCTGTTCATCTTCACGCCACCCGGTGCTGCTGTCCGCTTCGCGGACGGTGCGCGCAAATCGTTTAGTATCGCTACTTGTTTGGGTGGGGGTTCCAGAGACCAATTGGTGAAGAACCTGCCCAGCGGTGAGCAAAAACGACCGCCCGTTTTCCGTTTTGAGCGGCGCTCCAACAGACACTGGCAGTAGGTTTTTCAAAACTGCGCGGGAAAGCGGATCGACTGCTTAACACGGTGATTTTTCGCGAGTTCGGTTCCAGCGGCTGTGCTAACAAAATTCACGGTAAAGCGAACAAAGTTACTGCGCAGCGGGTCGGTAGAAACAGCGGACTCGCTTCTAAATCAACGAGATAAAAGTATATCCTAAGATGGCACCTGCGGGGAACAAATCACCTTCCGGCATCCGCAACGGCGCGGACGCGATACCCGAAGGACCTTTTGCCTCGGCAAGCATCGTGACCATTGATGACTCGTCCGTTGGCCAGCGCGTCGATAATTTTCTGCTGACGCTTTTGAAGGGCGTCCCCAAAAGCCACGTGTACCGAATTGTCCGCTCGGGCGAAGTGCGGGTGAACAAGGGCCGCGTGGCGGCGGACTACCGCTTGGTCGAAGGCGATCTGGTGCGGGTGCCACCAGTGAAAACAACAGAAAAAAAAGAAAACCCTAGTATAGGTGCGGCTTCGCAGGCATTTTCCGCTGGCAAAGCGCGTCCTGACTTGAGTGTGCTGTTTGAAGACGACGCGCTTCTGGCGATCAATAAGCCGTCCGGGTTGGCGGTGCATGGGGGAAGCGGTATTAGCTTCGGCGTAATCGAGGCCTTGCGCGCGCTGAGGCCCGAAGCAAAATTTCTGGAGTTGGTGCATCGAATTGACCGCGAGACATCCGGCGTGTTGCTGATCGCGAAAAAGCGCAGCGCGTTGACGGCGCTGCATGCCAAGCTGCGCGGCGATACTTCGGACCGCGTCGAGAAGCATTACGCCGCACTGGTGAACGGCAGTTGGCCGGATGAACGCAGGCACGTTCGCGTGAAACTGGCAAAGTATGTGACCGATTCGGGCGAAAGACGCGTCTCGGTGGATGAAGACGATGGCCAGGAATCGCACACCATCGTCACCCGCAAGGAAATTTTTCCGGGCGCTACCTTGCTGGATTGCGAAATCAGAACGGGACGCACGCACCAAATTCGCGTCCATCTGGCGCACCTTGGATTTCCAATTATTGGCGACGACAAGTACGGTGATTTCACGCTGAATAAATACGTTGCAGCGGCGAAGCATGGAGGCTTAAAGCGGATGTTTCTGCACGCACGGCTAATGGCTTTCTTGCATCCCATCAGTGGCAAGAAGACTGTCATTGAAGCGCCACTATCGGCAGACCTGGTGCGCTATCTCGCGCACATTGGTGGCGGCTGATTTTATGTTGCAGGCGCGATTCGATCTTATTGTCTTCGACTGGGACGGCACCATCATGCAGTCAACCGGACTCATCGCCGAGTGTATCCAGTTGGCGGCGCGTGACAATGGATTACCGATCCCATCGACCGACGCGGCAAAATCGATAATTGGCTTGGGTATTCAGGAGTCGACACTGCGTTTGTTTCCAGAACTCGATCAGAAGGCGCAAATGGCATTCGCGCTGGCCTATCGTCGCCATTACGTTCCTCGCGACCATGAGGCACCGTTGTATGACGGTATCCGCGAGTTGCTGGAAACGCTCGGCCATCGCGCCCGTTTCCTGGCAGTCGCAACCGGCAAGCCGCGCGCCGGGCTGCAACGTGCCTTCGAACATACCGGGTTAACTTCAACGTTTCATTTTTCTCGTTGCGCTGATGAAGGAATGCCAAAACCGCATCCTGAGATGTTGCATAAGTTGATGGATTTCTCGTCGGTATCGCCCGAGAGGACATTGATGATTGGTGACACCACCCACGATCTCGATCTCGCTAATAATGCAGGGGTGGCGGCGGTCGCAGTCACCTATGGCGCCCATTCGGTCGAGTTGTTGTCGACGAGAACATCGATCGCCACTGTCAATACGGTGACCGAGTTGACGGCATGGCTGCAACAGAACGCGTAATTTGCCGTCTCGGCGACCTTGCCGAAGGTAGTTGCGCGGTGAAATTTACCATCGCGAGTGGCGAGCCAGCGATTCAAATTCCATGCTTCGCGATCGCATTTGATGGCGCGGTCCATGCCTACGTCAATTCGTGTCCGCATCGCGGCACAGAGCTTGACTGGCAGCCGGGCGAGGTGTTCGAGGAAACTGGCTTATACTTGATGTGCGTTACTCACGGCGCACTCTTTGAGCCAAATAGCGGATTATGTGTGGCTGGTCCGTGTCATGGTGCACGATTGCAATCTTTGGCAATTGACGTATGCGGAAACGATGTTGTACTTTCCGACGGCAGTGCCAATAGTGGCAATCTAACGGCAACGAAAACGTGACGAATGAACGAGAATAGCCAGCTACCATCAACATCTAACCCGGCGGCGTGGGAACGCAGCGTTCTGGAAAAGCTGGCGTTTGAAGCCTTGACTGAACAACGACTGGCGCGGCGCTGGCGGGCAGGCCTCAGCATATCGTGGCTGGTGCTGCTTTTCCTGATTCTTTTCGCCCTTCTCGGCTGGGTGGGAGGGAAGCGCGATACTTCTTCCCTCGAAAAACACACGGCGCTTGTCGAATTAAAGGGAGTGATTGCCAGCGACTCAAAAGCATCCGCTGACAAGATTAACAGCGCCCTCCAACACGCCTTTAAGGATAAGAACACGCAAGGCGTGGTGCTGCGTATCAACAGTCCCGGGGGCAGTCCAGTTCAGGCGGGGTACATCAATGACGAGATCAAGCGATTACGTATCAAGCACAAAGACATTCCGCTCTACGTGGTTGTCCAGGACATCTGTGCCTCTGGTGGCTACTATGTCGCTGCGGCAGCGGACAAGATCTTTGTCGATAAGGCGTCTATCGTTGGTTCGATAGGCGTGTTGATGGATGGCTTTGGATTTACCGGGACGATGGATAAACTCGGCGTGGAGCGAAGGCTTGTAACAGCAGGCGACAACAAGGGCTTTCTCGATCCGTTTTCAGTCGTCAACCCTGAACACCAACGATATGCCAGGAAAATGGTCGATGAAATCCATCAACAGTTCATCAAAGTCGTGAAGGAGGGGCGCGGCAAGCGCCTCAAGGAATCGCCTGATATGTTTTCGGGTTTGGTATGGTCGGGCGAACGCAGCGTCGCCAATGGCCTGGCCGATGGTTACGGTGGGTTGGACTTCGTCGCCAGAGAGATTGTCAAGGCCGAGCAGGTCGTAGACTTTACCGAGGAGGACTCGTTCTCCGAGAGTCTTGCGCGGCGGTTGGGTGCTAGTGCAGCGGATACATTCTGGAGTAGGCTTTTGTCGTCAGGCACCAATGCCCCTGTCCCTCGCCTTCGCTAGCCCTGACCACAATTGCCAATCGAAATTGTGATCGCTTGCAGAGTGACAAAATTGAGCTCCGATGGCGCGTAACATCAATTCTGAGACGGCATCCGAAAGCGTTGCCAGCGCCGATCTACGTGTAGACGATTCATTGGACGCTTCAGCTAACGCACTGCCGCCGACGGATAACGGTGATTTGCCACCCGCGCTCGGCCGCAGCACAAGTTTGAAGCTGCGTATCGTTTTCGGCTTTGCTGCGATGACGCTTGCAGTGGTTTTGATGATGGGTATCATCACCGCCAAGATATTAAGCGATGGCGGCATGTCGTCTGAGCTTGCGTGGAGTATGCGCGGGGAATTGATGTTGTGGGGTTCAGGGGCGGTCATCGTCGCAAGTTTGTTGGGTTTGATATTTGCCCGCCAGATTAGCGAACCGTTGCGCAAACTGACGGCCGAACTGCGGCAAGTCGACTTCCACAAGCTCGCCGATTCAGTCCACATACGGCGCGAGTTTCTTGAACTTGAGCAATTGAGCATCACCATACATTCGCTCGCGAGTTCCGTTCGCAACCGGGACCTTCAACTCACTGCCAGCGAAAGAAAGTTCCGGGAGGCGTTTGACCTGGTTGGCATTGGCCTCACTCAAGTGGACGCGGCGGGCCGCTTCCTGGTGGTGAATCGCCGCTTCTGCGAGATGCTGGGCTATTCTGCAGAGGAATTGACAGGCAAAAGCTTTATTGACATCACTCATCCGGAAGATAAGCCAGCCGATGAGGCGATGCTTCATGCAATCGTTTCGCAAGGCCTACCGCTGACGGTTAATCGTGAGAAGCGCTACATCCGCAAAGATGGCTCGGTACTTTGGGCAAAGCGTTCAGGCGTCGTCGTCCGAAATGCTGAAGGGGCGCCTCTGTATGCCCTGGGTTCGGTTGAGGATGTATCAAACTATCACGCCGCGCAAGCGACGCTGACTGCGCTTAACGATTCGTTGAGTGCCATTGTCAAGACATCTCCTTTGGCGATCTATTCAGTCACCCCCAGCGGCATAGTGACATTGTGGAACCCTGCGGCCGAAAAGATCTTCGGCCTGAACGCGTCATCTGTTGTCGGTGGACTCTCCCCAATTTGGATAAACGCACAAGTTGCAGCAGCAGACATCCGCTTGCGGGTGCTAAGAGGTGAAACGGTTCACAACGTCGAGATCACGTGGACGGGCAAAGACAAGATTCCCCGCGAGATCAGCTTGTCCGCAGCACCATTACGCGGCGTCGATAATGAGGTCGTCGGTATCCTGGTGACCGCTTCGGATATTACTGACACCAAACGCACCACCCAGGCTCTTGACCAACAGTTGCGCTTTGTGCAGGAACTTCTTGAAGTCATTCCATCGCCGATTTTTTATAAAGGGGCGGATGGGCACTATCTGGGCTTCAATCGCGCATGGGAAACATTTTTCTCAAAGCGCCGTGAGGACTGGATCGGCAGCACAGTCACGGAGTTGCTTTCACCGGAGCGTGCGAAATTAGCGGAGCAGGAGGACGCAATACTATTGCGCAGCGGGAAAACTATCATCGTCGACGATGTGATCGCCGATGGTGAAGGCAACCACCGCCATATCATTCGGCACATTAGCCGTTTTACCAATGCAGATGGAAGCCCGGCAGGTATTATTGGTGTGTTGACGGATATCACCGATTTCAAGCAGGTCACGCGGGCACTCGAAGCTTCCGAGGGTACTTGATCCTGATGGCGTCATCCTTTATCAAAGCCCTTCGGTAAAGCACCTTCTCGGCCACGATCCGGGCGAGATGATCGGCCGGAGCCAGTTTGACTTGATTCACCGCGACGACGTGGCGCCGATGCGTGCTATGTTTCAAGAGCTCATTGTGCGCGGTGAAATGCCGCAACCAATCGAGTTTCGCGTCAAAACCAAAACGGGTAGCTGGCGTACGCTTGAGTCGATCGGCAAGAATTGTCTAAACATCGCGGAAGTGCGGGGCATCATTGTCAATACCCGAGATGTGACTGAACGCAAGGCGATACAGCAGCGAATGCAGCACCTTGCTTATCACGATGCCTTGACCGACCTTCCGAATCGTTCGCTAATGCAGGATCGCATCTCGCAGGCAATCAGTCGCGCGGAGCGCTCGACGAAACAATTTGGAGTGATGTTTATCGATATCGATAACTTCAAGAATATTAACGACACGCTCGGTCACGATGTCGGCGATGAGTTGCTACGGCAAGTCGCAAAGCGACTCACCGATTCCGTGCGCACCCACGACACCATTGCGCGGCAGGGTGGCGACGAATTTATAGTGCTTCTTGACCAACTGCAGGGGCATCAGGGTGCGACCCGCGTGGCGCAAAAAATTCTGGATGCGCTGAGAGCGGCATTTTCAGTCGGTGGTGCCGACCAACACGTTTCGGGCTCAATTGGGATTGCACTTTTTCCAGATGACGGCCACGATGCGCCGACCTTGCTGAAGAATGCGGACACGGCGATGTTCCATGGCAAAGCGCAAGGCAAGAATACGTATCAGTTCTTTACGCCGCAGATGAACATCGCTGTCAAGCGGCGTGCAGCGATGGAGTCGAACCTGCGGGCCGCCGTAAAAAATGGTGATTTCTCATTGGTTTATCAGCCGCAAATTGACCTTAATTCCGGCGAAATCGTCGCGCTTGAGGCATTGGTACGGTGGATTTCCCCGCACAGCGGCACCATTATGCCGAGTGAATTTATCCCCCTTGCAGAAGAGACAGGTTTGATCAACGATATCGGGCAATGGGTGCTGAGAGAGGCATGTAAGCAAGCGAAAAGATGGCTGGATGCGGGGATGCCGCGTCGCCGCGTTGCAGTTAATCTGTCTGCCCGCCAACTGGCAGATAAAGGATTCGTCGAGCTGCTGGCAAATATACTTGACGAGACAAAACTTGATCCGTCGCTGCTTGAGCTTGAGATTACGGAAAGTCAGGTGATGCGACAAGGCGAGGGAAGCATATCGCGACTCAACGAGATTGCGGATATGGGCATCCAACTCGCGGTTGACGATTTTGGGACGGGCTATTCAAGTCTATCGTATTTGAAGCGTCTGCCGATCAGCAAGTTGAAGATCGACCAGAGCTTTGTCCGCGACATCACAATCGATCCGAACGACACAGCTATAGTGGTAGCCATTATCAGCATGGCCAAAAGCCTCGACCTCGACATCATTGCCGAGGGAATCGAGACCGCCGGGCAGCTTACCCTGCTGAGAGCGAAGGGGTGCCGCGTCGGACAGGGCTTTTACTTCAGCGTGCCGATGTCAGCAGTTGATTTGGCCCCATTGCTCGCCGCTACGTCTGTGTTTGATTACTCGCTCGTGGCATCTACCAGCTAGCCAACCCTCAAGCGTGCTGCTGGCGACGCAGGAACAAAATCAAGTGGCCAGCAAAAGAAACAGCGTAGGCAGTTTTTCCATTGGCAGCGTCTTTTTTCGCCACTCGCTCACCCGTTTCGTCTGGACGAATTCGCAATTGCCGGTCAGGTCTCGCGCAACGCATAACAGCGTGGATGGCGCCAGATTAGCAAGCAAATCTGCGTACAAAGGCTGGTTGCGGTACGGCGTTTCAATGAACATTTGCGTCATGTTGCGCTGACGCGACTCGCCTTCCAATGCCACAATCGCAGTCGCCCGCGCCGTTTTTTCCTGCGGCAAATAGCCATGAAAGGCGAATTTTTGTCCATTCAGGCCGGACGCCATTAAACCGAGCAATATCGCAGACGGCCCAACCAACGGCATGACGGCATACCCATGTTCGTGCGCCAACGCGACCACAATCGCACCCGGATCAGCAACCCCGGGAGCACCAGCTTCCGACAACAGTCCGACATCGTGCCCGGCCTGAAGCGGGACCATCATCTCCGCTAGTTCGCTATCGCGTGTGTGACTATTGAGCTCCCGAATTGATATCTCCAGCAATGGTCGGTCGACGCCAATTTTTTTCAAGAATGTCCTTGCCGACTTAGCGTTTTCAGCAACGTAGTGACTGAGTCTGATCGCCGTGGCGATAACTGCCGCCGGCAGAATTTGTGCGGGCGAAAACGGGTCGGAAAGATTGCTGGGAATTAGATAAAGCGTTCCGGATTTCATGCCAGCACTGAAATGCCTTCGTTATGTAGCATGTCAATAAGTGCAATCAAAGGCAGGCCGATCAGCGCCGTAGGGTCGTCGCTCTGCATTGACGCGATGAGTGCGATGCCTAGTCCTTCCGATTTCGCGCTACCCGCACAATCGAGCGCATATTCGCGGCCCAGATAGTTTTCGATATCGTGGCCCGAAAATTCTCGAAATCGTACGGTGGTGGTAACCATTCGGCTCTGCATTTTGGCAGAAGCGGTGTTGAGTAAAGCAATGCCAGTATGAAAAAGCAGTGTTTGCCCGCGCATGCACTCCAGTTGTTTTATCGCAATCTCCCGACTGCCCGGCTTGCCAATTGCCAATCCCCTCAAATCCGCAACCTGATCGCCCCCAATCACTAAGGAATTTGGGTATGTGAGGGCAAGACTTTGCGCTTTCGCGATGGCCAGCCTCAACGCGGTCGCGACAGGCAATTCACCATCCAGTGGTACCTCGGACGTCTCAGGGCTCGCCAAAACAAATTGGAGCCCGAGCCTTCCCAATAACTGGGCGCGATAGATGGAAGTAGATCCCAGCACAATTTTTTTCTTCAAAATCAATGACTTTTTGACATTTCCGCAACAAAATCATATCATGTCTAACCATAAGATTTAGCCTTTGATTATGTCCCCGACGATAAATACGGATCGTTTTACGCGGTTGAAACAGTCCATAACGGGCACATTTGCGCCGCATAGTTTGCCCGGGCTCACGGAGTATCTCGCTGGTAAAGACGGTGAAATCAACTTTTCATTGTCGGGCACGGTTACGTGTGATCAATCGGGTAGTCAAGAACGTCGCATTAAATGTATAATTCGTGGTTGGTTTTTGCTGATTGACCCTGTGACTTTGGCGGTTACCCGGCACACGCTTAATATCAACAGTTCGCTGATTCTGGTGGAAGATGAATCAGGGCTCCCCCCGTTGGAATTGGAATCAGAAAACGAGGATTATGTTGTGTGCGGTGCCAATATGGTTGTGGCACAACGGGTCGAGGAAGAGGTATTGTTGAGCCTCCCTGCGCAAACAGTTAGTTACAAGGCAATGATCGAAATGGGACTCGATCAGCCGGACACAGTGGCAAACACTTTTGTCGAGGGCGCGGCAAAGCTGAAAGCACCTGCTGCCAACGGGGACAAACAATCACCCTTTGCCAAATTGGCGGAGTGGCAGAAAAAGTAGCACGTTTTGAATTTTAAATTTTGAGTTTTTGATTTAGGAGAAACATCATGGCAGTCCAACAGAACAAGAAGTCACCATCCAAGCGCGGTATGCATCGCGCGCACGATTTTTTGACCAACCCGGCGCTCGCGGTGGAGCCAACGACTGGTGAAGCGCATCTGCGCCACCACATCAGCCCGTCTGGCTATTACCGTGGCCGTAAAGTCATCAAGACTAAAGCCGACGAATAATACGGCTGCGAAAAAATTGTTGGGTAGATTGACCAGCGCACATCCGCACCCAAAAAATGGATTTGCCACGTGTGTGGACATACTCTTTCCGCAAAGTCTAACCAGCCGTTTTTTTGCTGTCGACTTTGCGCGACTAGCCAATATCAAAAGTAAACTGCACGGGTGAATCGCAGGAGGCGATAGGCCCAACAAAATGCAGACAACGATCGCAATCGATGCGATGGGTGGTGACCACGGCCCATCCGTCACTATTCCAGCCGCGCTTAAATTTCTCGCCGGATCGCCTGATCGGCGGGTAATTGCCGTTGGTAAGCCGGATGAAATTGAGGCTGAATTAAAAAGAGCCAAAGATAGCAATGTCTCCGACCCGAGCACAGCGCGACTGCGGATTATGGAAGCGTCCGACGTGGTTGGTATGGATGAGGATATCCGTTCCGCAATTCGCAACAAAAAAAATTCATCCATGCGCATCGCGATCGATCTTGTGAAGTCTGGAGAGGCGCACGCCTGCGTCTCTGCCGGCAATACGGGTGCGCTGATGGGCACTGCAAAATTCGTACTGAAAACATTACCTGGTATCGACAGGCCCGCAATCTGCGCAGCGCTGCCGACGCGGCACGGTGTCGTTTACGCGCTGGATTTGGGCGCAAATGCCGCATCCACTCCTGAACACCTGCTGCAATTTGCGATTATGGGTGCAATGCTTTGTACGGCAGTGGAAAGCAAGCAAAATCCTAGTGTGGGCTTGTTAAATATCGGCTCCGAAGACATCAAGGGCAATGACAGCGTCAAAGCGGCCGGCGAACTTCTGAAGGCGAGCCACCTTAACTTTTATGGAAACGTCGAAGGTACGGACATATACAAAGGCACGACTGACGTTGTTGTGTGCGATGGCTTCGTCGGAAACGTTATGCTGAAGACCTCGGAGGGTATGGCCAGGATGATGGGCGATTTTTTGAAAGCCGAGTTTCAGAACGGTTTCTACAGCAAACTCGCGGCTGTCGTCGCCCTGCCGGTGATAAAGCGTTTTCGGCACCGAATGGATCATCGCCGGTATAACGGTGCCGCGCTCTTGGGGCTCAATGGTGTCGTCGTTAAAAGTCACGGTTCTGCCGACATCGTTGCTTTTTCACATGCGCTTGATCGCGCTGTGTCAGAAGTGGAACATGGACTACTTGGATTAATTTCGACTGAAATTGGGCGCTTGCACGCGGACGGTCTGCTGGCGCCGAAAACAGCCAACGATACGTTCGTCACCGCCGTGAGCGCACACCAATGATTCATTCGCGCATATGCGGTACCGGTAGCTATCTTCCGGACCGAATTGTCACCAATCGTGACCTTGAAAAATTGGTCGAAACCAGCGATGAGTGGATTGTTTCTCGCACCGGTATACGCGAACGTCACTATGCGGCTCCCGATCAGGATGCAAGCGATCTCGCGCTGATTGCGTCGCAGCGAGCCATCCTCGCGGCCGGTATCGATGCGTCCGATATTGATCTCATCATCGTCGCCACGTCCACACCCGATATGATATTCCCGGCGACGGCTTGCATACTTCAGGACAAGCTGGGTATCAAGCAAAGTGTGGCATTCGATATTCAGGCAGTGTGCGCAGGCTTTGTCTTTGGCTTGGCGACGGCCGACAAATTTATTCGCAGTGGCACTTCAAAGTGCGCATTGGTCGTGGGCGCAGAAGTGTTTTCCCGAATCATGAACTGGAAGGATCGCAGCACCTGTGTGTTATTTGGCGATGGTGCTGGCGCTGTGATTCTGAAAGCGTCCGCCGCACCAGGGATTCTCTCCACGCATCTTCACACGGATGGTTCCTACCGCAATGCATTGTGCACGCCTGGCACCGTCGAGAATGGCAAAGTGCGTGGCTCGCCGATGCTTCAGATGGAAGGCAGCGCAGTATACAAATTCGCCGTGAAAGCATTTGAAGAAGTTGCCTGGGAAGCGCTGAACATCAACGCCATGAAACCGGAAGCAATCGACTGGTTCATATGTCACCAGGCCAACAAGCGCATCATCACGCACGCCGCGAGGAAGCTTGACCTGCCGGATGAAAAGGTCGTGATGACGGTAGATCGCCACGGCAATACGTCCGCAGCCTCCATACCACTTGCGCTTGATGTGACTGTGCGCGAAGGCAAAATCAAAGCCGGAGATAACGTACTGCTTGCGGCGCTGGGCGGCGGGTTTGCGTGGGGCGCCGCGATGCTCAAGTGGTAGGTCAGCAATGAACAGTTTCGCAATTACGTTTGCAGGCCAAGGGTCTCAGTCAGTGGGTATGATGTCGGGTTTCGCGGACATGCCCGTTGTGCAGAGTACATTTGAAGAGGCCTCGGATGTTTTGAAAATTGACCTTTGGAAAATGGTTGCTGATGGGCCCGCTGAAGCGCTGAACCAAACCGTAAATACGCAACCGTTAATGCTTTGCGCAGGCATTGCAACATTTCGTGCGTGGCAGGAAAAAGGCGGACATATGCCCGCGATTTTTGCTGGGCACAGCCTCGGGGAATACACCGCATTGGTTGCGGCAGACGCGATCCGTTTTGCCGACGCGCTGCCGCTGGTCAGGCTGCGGGCGCAGGCCATGCAGGAGGCAGTACCTGAGGGCAGCGGTGGTATTGCCGCGGTACTGGGGCTTGACGCCGAACTTGTTCACATCATATGCAAGGAGGCCGCTGAGGGTGAAGTCCTTGAAGCGGTCAATTTAAATTCACCCGGGCAGGTGGTTATCGCCGGCCACCGACAAGCTGTCGAGCGCGGCATGGTACTCGCCAAGTTGCGGGGGGCTAAACGCGCATTGATGCTGGCGATGAGCGTGCCATCCCATTGCGCGCTGATGAAGCCCGCTGCGGCGCGATTGGCAATCGCCTTGAAAACGGTTACATGCAATGTTCCCGTCATACCCGTCATTCAGAATGCCGACGTTACCGCATTTGCGACTGCCGATGCCATCAAGCAAGCACTGGTTGAACAGTTGTATCGACCGGTACGATGGGTAGAAACGATTCAATCCATTGCCGCCAGCGGCGCGACCACGATAGTCGAATGCGTGCCTGGAAAAGTGTTAACCGGCCTTAACAAACGCATTGACGCCGGGCTTCGCTGCATGGCTGTATTTGACACCGCCAGCATGGTCGCCGCAATTGCCGTCACCGGGAATTAGGAGAACTAAAATGCAAGCTTTAGAAGGTCAGATTGCACTCATCACCGGCGCCTCGCGAGGCATCGGTGCGGCGATTTTACGATCACTCGCAGAGGCGGGCGCGTGCGTCGTTGGTACGGCGACATCGCCTGCAGGCGCCGCTGGTATTGAGCATACGATTTCCGGAGCAGGCTGGACGGGTGCGGGGTTGGTTTTGAATGTCACAGATCCGCTGCAATGCGATGCCGTCGTGAAAGACATTGAATCCAGGTTCGGTGCAGTTTCCATTCTGGTCAACAACGCCGGTATCACCCGTGACACGTTGTTGATGCGTATGAAAGACGACGACTGGCAGTCCGTCATTGACACTGACCTGACCTCTGTGTTCCGAATGTCCCGTGCGGTGATCAAGTCGATGATGAAAGCGCGGTCGGGCCGCATCATCAGCATTGGCTCAGTCGTTGGATCGATCGGCAATGCCGGCCAAGTGAACTACGTTGCTGCCAAAGCAGGGCTGATCGGATTCACCAAGGCTTTGGCGCGTGAGGTCGGAAGCCGCAATATCACCGTAAATTGTGTTGCCCCCGGTTTCATCGACACCGATATGACCAAGGGGCTCGCGCCTGTTCAAGTCGCGAAGTTGGTGGAAAATATTCCACTTGGCCGACTTGGTCATGCCGATGATGTTGCCCACGCGGTGCTTTACCTGTCGACCCCCGCAGCGGCCTACGTTACTGGCAATACCATCCATGTTAACGGCGGCATGCACATGGATTAATGCACCAAAGGCCGCAAAGTTACCGGCCTCAGTATTTGGTAAAATAGCGCAGTTAAATTTCACACCCTTGTTGGAGGAAGCATCAAATGGATAATATCGAAGCTCGCGTCAGAAAAATTGTGGCGGAACAACTCGGCGTTGCCGAGGCCGACATCAAGAACGAATCCTCGTTCGTCGAAGATCTCGGTGCAGATTCGCTCGATAACGTCGAGCTCGTGATGGCACTCGAAGAAGAGTTCGAGACTGAAATTCCAGACGAAGCTGCAGAGAAAATTACCAATGTGCAGCAGGCAATCGACTTTATCAGCGCGAATTTGAAGAAATAATTCGCCTCACTCGGGCTGTCGACATGGTCGACGGCTGTTGATCTTGCTGTCAGCCCGCCGCTTTCCCTAAATCACCCTTACGAATCATGCCAAAACGACGCGTTGTTATCACGGGTCTTGGAATTGTCTCGCCGGTGGGCAACGGTATCGCCGAAGCATGGGACAACACGATCAATGGCCGTGGTGGTATTGGTCCGATCACCCATTTTGACGCGAGTATGCTTCCGACCCGATTTGCGGGCGAGGTTAAGAATTTCAATGCTGCGGATTGGATGTCGCCCAAGGAAGTCAGGCGCATGGATACGTTTATCCATTTTGGTATTGCAGCGACCAAAATGGCTATGGACGATGCGGGCCTGCAGGTAACGGAACAAAACGCCGAGCGGATTGGTGTAAATGTCGGATCGGGAATTGGTGGGTTGCCGATGATCGAGGACAATATCCGCGAGATGATTGCCAAAGGACCACGTCGGATATCGCCATTTTTTGTGCCTGGCTCCATCGTCAACATGGTCGCGGGCATGATTTCAATTCTTTATGGCTTCAAAGGCCCCAATGTATCAATGGTGTCCGCGTGCACGACGTCGACGCATTGCATTGGCGACGCCGCACGCTTCATCGAGTACGGTGACGCAGACGTCATGATCGCGGGCGGCTCTGAGGCAACAGTATGTTTGTCTGGTATCGGCGGTTTTTGCGCCGTAAAGGCGCTATCCGAGCGCAACGATTCCCCCGAGACTGCGAGTCGGCCATGGGACATAGATCGTGATGGCTTCGTGTTGGGTGAGGGCGCAGGTATTCTCGTGCTCGAATCACTTGAGCACGCGACTGCGCGTGGTGCCCGCATCTACGGCGAGTTAGCCGGAATGGGGATGAGTGCGGATGCGCATCACATTACGGCGCCCAGCATGGATGGTCCTCGTCGCGGTATGTTGAACGCGCTTAAAAATGGTGCAGTCAATGCCGATCAAGTTGACTATATCAATGCGCATGGCACGTCTACGCCGCTCGGCGACAAAAATGAAACTGAGGCAATGAAAGCTGTGTTTGGCGATCATGCGTATAAGATGGTGGTCAACTCAACCAAATCCATGACCGGTCATTTGCTCGGTGCCGCCGGCGGCATAGAGGCTGTATTCACAGCCTTGGCGATACACCACCAGATTTCTCCGCCCACTATCAATATCTTTAATCAGGATCCGGAATGCGATCTCGATTACTGTGCAAATACCGCCCGCGACATGAAGATTGACGTGGCGCTTTCCAACTCCTTTGGATTCGGCGGTACCAACGGTACGCTGGTGATCAAGAAGTTTGTTTAGCGTTAAGCGGGATTCATTGCGCCCGGAAAAATGAAACGACTTTTTCTCACTTTGTTCGCGTTGTTTTTTGCCGCAGCGATTACTGTCGCGGGCTGGTTTTATTTTTATGCGAACAATCCCCTGCCGCTGCCGCAAAAACCATTCGAATTCACCGTAAAGCAAGGGGCTTCACTCCGGAGTCTTTCAAGGCAGTTGACCGACACAGGCTTGTTGCCGGAAGCGCAAAGTTTTTGGTTGCTGGGTCGTACGATGGATCAGGCTACCGGTATACACGCCGGTACCTATCGGTTAACGGAATCCATTACGCCGCTCGCGCTCTTGAAGAAACTCAACGATGGCGAAGTCGTGAACATGGGGCTTACGTTTGTTGAAGGCATCACCTTTGCAGAAATGCGCGCGCAATTAGAATCCGCCAAAGAGCTTCAAATCACCCTGAGAGGCCTTTCAAATAACGATGTACTTAAGAAGATCGGTGCTACGGAATCGCATCCGGAAGGACTGTTTTTTCCCGATACCTACCGTTTTTCTGCAGGCACAACCGATCTTGAGTTGCTCAAGAAAAGCTACCGCATGATGCGGCAAAAACTTGCGCTGGCATGGGAACAGCGCGACACAGGTTTACCTTATAAAGTGCCGTATGAAGCACTCATCATGGCCTCCATCATCGAAAAAGAAACAGGCAAGGCTGAGGAGCGTCCCTTGATTGGTTCGGTATTTAGGAATCGGCTGAAAATTCCGATGCGACTGCAGACGGACCCCACGGTGATTTACGGTATGGGCCAGCGATTTGACGGCAACATTCGTCGCCGTGACTTGACAACTGATACCCCTTACAACACGTACACTCGGGATGGCCTGCCACCCACGCCGATTGCAATGCCAGGCTGGGGTGCGCTGCTTGCCGCCGTGAAGCCCGCGCAGTCCGACAGGCTCTACTTTGTCGCCAAGGGTGACGGTAGCCACTTTTTTTCGCGTTCGCTTGATGAACACAATCGTGCCGTCGCCAAATACCAGCTTGGTAAGTGAGATGGCGGGAAAATTCATCACGCTTGAAGGTATCGACGGCGCCGGTAAGTCTTCGCATTCGGCATTTATAGCCGACCGCATTGCTGCACGCGGTTTTGAAGTGATCAGTACGCGCGAACCCGGTGGCACTGCACTCGGCGAGAAACTCCGTAGCATCGTGCTGAATGAAAAAATGCATGGTGACACCGAGACCTTGCTCATGTTCGCTTCGCGCACAGAACAACTTGCCGAAGTGATCTCGCCCGCACTCGCAAGAGGAGCTTGGGTGCTGTGCGACCGGTTTACCGATTCCACATTTGCGTACCAGTGTGGCGGCCGCGGCTTACCCGAGTCCCGTATTGCATCAATGGAGGCGTGGGTGCACGGTCAACTTCAACCGGATCTTACGTTTCTGTTCGATGCACCGCTCGAAGTCGCGCGGGAGCGACTCAATTCGGGTTCAACCGTGCATGACAAATTTGAACGCGAGCAAAGTGATTTTTTTTCCAACGTGCGCGCCGCCTACCTGAAACGCGCAGCGCAGTTTTCGGATCGTATCAAGTTGATCGATTCGGCCCGCACGCTGGACGACATTCGTTCCGAACTGGGCTTGTTGATCGATTCGCTGTGACCATCGACCTGCTGCCTTGGCATGATGCACCTTTGCGCGATCTTCTCAGTCGGCGCGAGAAACTGCCGCATGCCCTGCTGCTTTACGGTCGTCAAGGTATTGGAAAACTGGTTTTTGCACGCGCGATCGCGCAATCGTTGTTGTGCGAATCGCCCCATCAATCGGTGGCATGCGGTAGCTGTGCCGCCTGCGGCTGGTTCACGCAAGGTAATCACCCGGATTTTCGCGAACTGATGCCGGAGGCGCTAAGTGTGGATGAAGCCGATGCGGAAATAATTGCAGATCCTGACGCCAAAGAAAAGAAGAAGAGCAAGGAAATCAAGGTCGAACAAATTCGCGACATCGCCGATTTCATGACGCTTTCCACACATCGCGACGGGTACCGGGTGCTGTTGATTCATCCGGCCGAAACACTTAACGCCAATGCCGCGAATTCGCTCTTGAAAACGCTGGAGGAGCCTCCGCCTCGCACCTTGATTCTGTTGGTAACGGATCAAATCGGCCGACTTCTTGCCACCACCAAGAGCCGTTGCCAGCGTGTGATGCTTCCCGCGCCTGACGAGGCCACTGCGCTTGCCTGGCTAAAGACCCAAGGAATTGAGGACGCTGACATTGCACTCGGCCAAGCCGGTGGTGCGCCGCTATCGGCACTTGCCTTTGCTGGTGCCGATTATCAATCCCAGCGCAAAGCCTTCTTGCAAGTGCTGGCGGTAGCTGATGCCGATCACATCGCGGCGGCGCAAGCATTTGAGAAAAGCGATTTGGTCAATATCGTCGACTGGTTGCAAACCTGGGTGAGCGACTTGGCCCTGTCGCGCTTCACGGGCGAAGTGCGGCACCATCTTGACCAAAAGTCCGCGATAGCGCGTATCGCTGCATGCGTGCAATTGCCCGCGCTGTTTCGGTATGAATCGCAATTACGCCAAGCGCGTCGCGCCGTGCATCACCCGCTGAATGCAAGACTTTTGCTCGAACACTTGTTAATATCGTATGCGATCGCAATCACACCCGCGTAGAAAATGGCCGACACCAACGTAACCCCAATCAGGCGCCCCGACGTAATTTCACTCAACCTCAAAGGCAAGAGTGCGCTTTACGCCGCGTGGATGCCATTGTTGAAAGGGGGCGGACTCTTCATGCAGTCAACGGTCGATCATAAACTTGGCGATGAAATCCTGCTGGTGCTGACGTTTCTGGATGAAGCCACCAAAATTCCGCTTTCGGGAGTCGTTGCCTGGATTAATCCGCCACATGCGCAGGGCAATCGCCCTCAGGGTGTCGGAATACGTTTGCCCGATAACGAAGCAGGCCGGGACCTGAAGAAGAAGATCGAAGGAATCCTGGCGCCGGTTGCCAAGTCAGATCGCGCAACACACACGCTTTAACGCAGGGTTTGAACGCTAGACGATACTTTCTTTCGATACGCGGTCCAGCCATTTTTCATTGTTTGGCGGCACAAAGGCCTGCATGCGTGCTATCAGCGATGACAGATCGTTGTCCACAATCAGGCTATCGCGATGCGCGTCGCGTAGCAGGCGCTGATCCCTCGCATGATCGAGAAACTGCACGAGGTGGTCAAAGAATCCCGATACATTGAGCACCCCTACCGGTAACAAATGGTAGGCGAGCTGCTGCCATGTCAGTGCTTCAAACAGTTCATCCAGCGTGCCATAGCCTCCCGGCAGCGCGATAAAGCCGTCGCTGAGCTGTGTCATCAATGCTTTGCGTTCGTGCATGGTTTCAACGACATGCATCTGCGTGAGTCCGGCATGCCCGACTTCCTTTTCCATCAGCTTTCTGGGAATAACACCAACCACTTCGCCGCCAGCAACCAAGCACGCGTCAGCAGCGACGCCCATTAGGCCAACATGCCCACCGCCGTATACCAACCGGATGTTGTTGTAAGCCAGCGTGGTGCCGAGTTGCGCGGCTGCCAGTCTGAATGCGGGGTCCACACCTGGACTTGAGCCGCAGAACAGGCAGATTGATTTGAGGTTTTTCTTGTCGGTATCCATCGCACAATTATACCGATGGCCCTAAGCGCGACTCGTTGCGATGCCATAATTGCAGCATGTTTATCGACTCCCACTGCCACCTCGATTTTCCGGAACTCGAAGCCGATCGCGCTAGTGTCCTGGCGCTCATGCGTACCAACGCCGTTAGCTATGCGCTAACCATTTCAACGACACTCAAGACATTTCCCGCCGTGCTCGCGGTAGCCGAAGCTAACGCCAACATCTGGTGTTCGGCAGGCGTGCACCCCGATGAGCAAGTTGACGACCATGAGGCCACGCTGGAGGAGTTGCTCACCATGGCGGATCACCCAAAGGTGGTTGCCATCGGCGAGACTGGCCTTGATTATTATCGGTTACCTGAGCCACTCGACTGGCAGCGCGAGAGATTCCGCGTCCACATTCGCGCCGCAAAGCAGACCGGCAAGCCGCTCGTTATTCATACAAGAAACTCTCACGCCGATACTTTGCGCATCATGGACGAGGAGGGCGCAGCCGAAGTGGGCGGTGTGATGCATTGCTTTACCGAAGTGCAGGATGTTGCCGATGCTGCCATGGCGATGAACTTTTATATTTCCTTTTCGGGCATCGTTACCTTCAAGAATGCGAAGGATTTGAAAGAAGTTGCCAAAAATATTCCTCTCAATCGCGTGCTTATCGAAACGGATTCACCGTATCTCGCGCCCACGCCATTTCGCGGCAAGATGAATCAGCCCGGCTACGTGAAGCATGTCGCCGAGCATATTGCAGAATTACGGGGCATTCCGGTGGAGGAAGTGGCAAAAGCCACCACGGAAAATTTTTTCACCTTGTTCAAACACGCTGAGAAGCGGTGAGTTGCATGCCTGGCTTTGCGGTCATCTATCGCTGGCGTTTGAAGCTCGGTATGGAAGCGCAGTTTGTCGAGGCGTGGACCCTTATCACGGAGCTATACATCGCACGGCGCGGTGGGCTCGGATCGAGGCTGCACAAGGGACCTGACAACATTTGGTACGCGTATGCACAATGGGCGAGCTCTGAAGCGCGAACTGGTGCGTTCGCAGGAGAATCGCTCGATCCTACGGCGCGCACGCGAATGCGTGAGGCGGTCGAGGAGCAGTTTGACGAGATTGTCCTGGAACCGGTTGCCGACCTGCTAGTTCAGAAAACCATCGACGAACAGATTTGATTTTCCCCTTGCTATACGAAGTCGCACAAGAGCGAGTCAGGAATTTCCTTCTTGCCAGCACGCGGATAGCAAACTCCAGCACTGGCGAGCCTCCCGGATGTAAAAGGTGCCAGAAGCCCCGCCGGTGCTGGAGTTTGGAGTTTTATTGCCATTGAAGCTGCTCCTGTAACATTCGGCAAACGAAAACTGGGAGCGATTGTCATGTCAGAGGTAATGCGTAGTTTCATTGGCGTAGCGTTATTGATTGGCATTGGCGTACTGCTGTCGATGAATCGCAAAAGCATTCGCTGGCGAACGGTGCTCGCGGCACTGGCAGTGCAAATGGCTATCGGTGCGTTTGTGCTGTTTATTCCACTGGGAAAAGATGTGCTCACCACCATCGCTGGCGGTGTCACCCACGTTCTCGAATACGGCTTCAAGGGCACCGAGTTTCTCTTTGGCGGGTTGGTTTCGCCAAAGATGTTTGAGTTATTCGGTGGCGGTGGTTTTGTGTTTGCGTTTCGCGTATTGCCGAGCATCATTTATGTAACGACGCTGATCGCGGTGCTGTACTACCTCGGTGTGATGCGCTGGATTATCAACATTCTCGGCACGCTTTTCCAGAAGCTGCTGGGGGTATCCAAAATTGAATCTTTCTGCGCAGTGACAACGATTTTCCTTGGGCAAAATGAAATGGGCGCGGCGGTGAAGCCCTTCATCGGCAAGCTCAAAGGCCCGGAAATTTTCGTGATTATGACCAGCGGCATGGCCAGCGTGGCCGGTGCCGCGCTCGCAGGCTATGCGGGTCTGGGCGTGAAAATGGAATACCTCATCGCGGCAAGCTTTATGGCGATCCCCGGCGGATTATTGTTTGGCAAATTGCTGTGCCCCTCAGACGAGCAAACCAATATCAGCTTCGATAATCTGCAGTTCGAGGACAAGAAGCCCGCTAATCTTATCGAGGCCGCCGCCAGCGGTGCCACGCTTGGTCTGGCGATCGCCGTGAGCGTGGGCGCGATGCTGATTGCCTTCATCGGTTTGATTGCGTTGTTCAATGGCGTCGTCGGTGGCGTAGCCGGCTGGATGGGCTACCCGGGCGTGAATCTGGAAACCATGTTGGGCAAAGTCTTTGCGCCGCTCGCCTACATGCTGGGTGTGACGTGGGAACACGCGGCCTTTGCCGGCAACCTGATTGGGCAGAAGCTGATTCTTAATGAATTTGTCGCGTACGTCGGGTTGG
>ENA-OFCX01000366-OFCX01000366.1-metagenomes-genome-assembly--contig:-NODE-366-length-24477-cov-4.882647_pt1 | contig 24477 bp, 23 predicted proteins | sample MGYA00153384_OFCX01 | MGnify analysis MGYA00153384
GATCTGCTCAGCATCGACCTGCGCAAGCCAGCGTCTCACGGCCGTCTCGCCCAGCTTCATGTCTGGGGCAGACCTCACCGACGCTCAGGCCTCGGGTCCGCATCATGTCAACGGCTTGCAGCTTGAAGCTCGCGTCGAAGAATCTTCGTTTCGATTTCGTCACGTCGACCGAGCATGCCGCCGATGAGGCCCCGACTCAGCATCCGCTGGGGTGTGGGCCATCGAACAGACCCGCAGAGCCTTGGCTCGCAAGCTCAAAGTTAATCGTTTTTTCCGGCTGCGCTTCACTGGCGCGACTGGAAGGCTTGACCCCTCCCAGGAGTTCCTCCCATGCTCTTCGAAACCTTCTCTGCCCGCTCGCTGCAACTCGCGAACCGCATGGTGATGGCGCCATTGACCCGCAACAGGGCCACGCCGCAGCACACGCCGAATGCATTGATGGCCACCTACTACGGCCAGCGCGCGACGGCCGGCCTCATCATCACCGAGGGCACGTCCCCCAGCCCCAACGGTCTGGGCTACCCACGCATCCCCGGGCTGTGCGACGCGGTGCAGGCCCATGCCTGGAAGGCCACCACGACAGCGGTCCACGAACAAGGCGGCAGGATCTTCGTGCAGTTCATGCACTGTGGCCGGGTGGCACATGTCGACAACCTCCCGGCCGGTGCCGAGGTGCTGGGACCGGGCACCACCGTGTGCCCGGGCGAGATGTACACCGACACGCAGGGGCTGCAGCCTCACAGCCCGCCGCGCGCGATGACCAGCGACGACATCGCCCACGTCATCGACGAACACGTTGCCGCCGCGAAGCTGGCACTGGACGCAGGCTTCGACGGCGTTGAACTGCATGGCGCCAACGGCTACCTGATCGAGCAGTTCCTCAACCCGCTGGTCAACCAGCGCACCGACGGCTACGGTGGCAGCGTTGAGCGCCGCAACCGCCTGGCGCTGGAGATCGCGAGTGCCACGGTGGCCGCCATCGGCCGCGACCGGGTGGGCATTCGGCTCTCGCCCTACGGCGTCTTCAACGGCACGGCCGAGTTTCCCGAGGTCCAGGCGCAGTACCTCGAGCTGGTGCACTCGCTGTCAGCGCTGGGCCTGCTGTACCTGCACCTGGTCGACCATTCGTCGATGGGCGCGCCACCGGTGCCCGCCGACTTCAAACTGAAGCTGCGCGCTGGCTTCGACGGCCTCTTCATCCTGTCCGGCGGCTTCGACCATGCCAGCGCCGAACAAGCCTTGGTCGACAAACGCGGTGACCTCATCGCCTTTGGGCGACCGTTCCTGGCCAACCCCGATCTGGTCGCGCGCATGCGCGCTGGCGCCCCGCTGAACGCCCCCGACGCGGCCACCTTCTACACGCCTGGCGCCAAGGGTTACACCGATTACCCGGCGCTGGCGGCCTCAGTGGCCTGATTGTTCAAGGAGGCAGCTGAGGCATGGCACTCACCAGACTGAGGTTCGTCATCGGCCTTGGCGCCATGGCCCTGTTGCTCGCGCTGGGTGCGTGCGCGCCGCTCACAGTGCTCAACGCACTGGCCGCCACGGGCGGCCACACGCGCATAGCCGACATCGCCTATGGCTCGTTGCCGCGCCAGCAGCTGGACATCTACGTCCCAGGGGGCGTGGCACCGGCTGGTGGATGGCCGGTGGTCGTTTTTTTCTATGGCGGCTCATGGATCAGCGGCGAGCGGGCCCAGTACGGCTTCGTCGGCGCCGCAATGGCGTCGCGCGGCATCCTGACTCTGGTGGCTGACTACCGGCTGTACCCCGAGGTTCGCTACCCCGATTTCCTGGCCGATAGTGCGCAGGCACTGGCGTGGGGCCTGACGCATGCGGCAGACCATGGCGGCGACCCACGGCGGGTCTTCGTCATGGGCCACAGCGCGGGCGGGTACAACGCCGCGATGGTGGCGCTGGACAAGCGTTGGCTGGCCGCCACCGGCCATACACCGCGCGAGTTAGCCGGCTTCATCGGTTTGGCTGGACCCTACGAGTTCCTGCCGATGACCAATCGCGACGCGCAGCCAGTCTTCTTTCACCCCAACTACCCGCCCGACACACAGCCGCTGGCATTCGCGAGCACTGCGGCACCGAGAAGCTTCCTGGCCGCGGGCAAGACCGATGCACTGGTCGACCCCGAAAGAAACACGGCGGCGTTGGCGGCACGGCTTTCAGCCGCCGGCGTGCCGGTGAGCCTGCACCGCTACGAAAACGTCAACCATGTGACCCTGATCGGCGCTTTCGGCTTGCCGTTGCGCTGGCTGGCACCGGTGCTCGATGACGTCGCCGGCTTCGTTCTGAGCGAACAGCCGCTCAAGCCGGGCGAAAGACCGGCGGAGTGACCGTCCAATTCTCATAGGTGAGTCAAGATGAAAATGTCCAGCCTGCTCTTCTCTGCTCTGATTGGCGCCGTTGCAAGCGCGCGATCGATGACGCCGATGGCCGCCATTGCCACGGCACGACTCGCAGGCCGCCGAACTCCGGGGCAACTGGTTCTCTTGGACCACCCTGTTGTCGAGCTTGGCGCCATGGCCATGGGGGTCGGAGAACTCTTCGGTGACAAGATGAAGTCTGCGCCTGACCGCACGGTCTTCCTGGGAATGCTGGCGCGCGTCATAAGCGCCGCCATTGCAGGGGCGGCGTTGGCGCCTCGCGATAGCGAGCGCGCTGGAGCAGCAATCGCAGTCGCCACCGCCATTCCCCTCGCCTACCTGACGCTCTACGGACGCAAGCGGGCCATCGCGCGCATGGGCCAGACGCGCAGCGGACTGTTTGAAGACTTGTTGATCGTCGCCGCCGGTGCTGCGGTTGTCATCCTGGGAACGAAGCCACGGCAGGCTTGACGGTTGCTTTGGCAAGCAGACGGTACTTCCGTCCAAGCATCGAGTGCATGCGCCTGCCACGTTTCGCCTGGAAATCCGTTCTTGCGACTGCAGCAGCCGTTCGTTATGAAAGCACCTGCGGCAGTCTGAAACTGGGCGGTGCCACTCCGAATTCCAGTACCGATGTTTGCGGCCGCCAGTATCTGCCGCTCAACAGCCACTGGGGCCAACGGCAGCTCGTGCAGGAATCGCCCCGTTATCCGCAGCGCTGGCGGTGAGCGACGAACTCGACATCACGATCGCCGGCCAGTGACCGGTCCCTTGGGCAGTGAACTGGCGCTGCTGACCCAAAGGCGTCCTTCACGCCCCAAGGGGGCCGACGTTCACTGCATGCCTGTGACCGTGCGCGTGCCGGAAACTTATGGCATGTTCATCGTTTGGGCCAGATGCGAGTAGACCGCGCCAACCCGCCGGAGATGGCGCGATTCAGGATGCGTCAGCAACCACAATTCCGTTTCGCACTCGTCAAGCGGTTCGGTTAGGCGAACGACATCGCCGCGACCATCGGCCAGGAACAAGGGCACGATGCCCACACCAAGCCCCAGCGCCACCAGTTCCAGCACCGAAAGGATGCTGTTGACGCGGTAGCGCGGGGCCGCCTTTGGGAAGTGGCGTTTGCGCCACACCACCGAAGGGTGCTCGGGTAGTGCATCGTCGGGCGCGATCCAGTCGGACTTGCCGGCTTCGACGTCGGTGAACTTGCGCACGCCACCTTTCTTGGCCGCATACAGCGCGACGCGGATCGGCCCGATGTGCTTGCCCACCAGGTGCTGCGGTGGGCGCTTGGTGGCGCGCACGGCGATATCGGCGTCGCGCCGGGTCAGGCTGGCCAGTTCGTTGCCGGTGTGGAGTTCGTAGCTGAGCAAAGGGTGAACCGTCTGCAGGCTGCGCAAAGCAGGCGCGACCAGACCGTGCAGGATGGTGTCGGTCGTCGTGATGCGCACTGTGCCGGAGATCTTTGCCGGTGCCGCCTCGACGGATGAACGTGCCGCTTCGAGCGCCACCTCCATCTGCTCGGCGTGCACGGCAAGCTCTGTGGCCAGTTCGGTTGCGAGGTAGCCCGAACGCGTTCGCTCGAACAACAAGCGCCCCAAGCCGCGCTCGATGCGTTGCAACGAGCGGAACACGGTGGATGCATCGATGCCGAGGCGCTCCCCAGCCGTGGCCAGAGTCCCACCGCGCACCAAAGCAAGTGTCACCCCCAAATCGCCAGAGCTCATTTTGTATTGCGTCTTCGCAATCATAGTTTGCTATTCAGACTATTCTGATTTCTGCTTTGCAATCATACAGTGTTGACACCCGCAAACCCTTTGGAGTCACACCATGAACCCTTCCGTCTCTTCTTCCACGCAGCTCGGCATCACGGTGCTTCGCGTCAGCCTTGGTGCCATGTGGATCGCACACGCGCTGCTCAAGCTCCTGGTCTTTACTCTGCCCGGCACATCGCAGTATTTTGTGAGCATCGGTTTCCCCGGCTTTCTGGCCTATCCGGTGTTTGCTGCCGAGTTGCTGGGCGGCATCGCACTGCTGCTGGGCGTGTATGCGCGGCAGGCCGCGCTGGCTCTGGTGCCGGTCATGGCTGTGGCCGCATGGGTGCACGCGCCCAACGGCTGGGTGCACACCAGCACCGGCGGTGGCTGGGAGTACCCGGTGTTCCTGATCGCCGCGTCCATCGCGCTGTGGCTGCTCGGCGACGGCGCCGCCGCCATCAAGCGCAGCACGCTGCTGGTTCCTCACTTCCGTGCTGCCTGACCCGTTCACAACTCATCCGATCTCTCACTTGCAGACAGGAAACATCATGAAGCTCTACTTCTCTCCCGGCGCCTGCTCGCTGGCCGTCCACATTGCCCTGCGCGAAGTCGGTGCCAGCTTCGACAGCGTTGCCGTCGATCTGGCCAAGCACACCACGGCCGACGGCGCGGACTTCCACGCCATCTCACCGCGTGGCTACGTGCCGCTGCTGCAGCTGGACAACGGCTCGCGCCACACTGAAGCTGCGTCACTGCTTCAATACGTGGCCGACCTCGATCCAAGCCAGGCCTTGATCGGCGCCGCGGGCTCGGCCAGACGATTGGCGGTGGTCGAGTGGCTCACATTCGTCAGCACCGAACTGCACAAGGTCTTCAGCCCCTGGCTGTGGCACAAGGAGACGGCCGATTCGACCCGGCAGGCGGCCAAGGACAAGCTCGCCACCCGGTTCACCGAACTCGACGCATTGCTGTCGCAGCAGGATTACCTGGCGGGTGATTTCAGCGTGGCCGACGCGTATGCCTTCACGATCATCAACTGGGCCAACTTCCTGGCCATGCCGCTGACGCCGTACCCACACGTGAAGGCTTACCTTGGGCGCATTTCACAGCGGCCGCGTGTGCAGGACGCGTTGCGCGCAGAGGGGCTTGTCAAGTGAGCGCGCCCCTGGTGCTGGTGTCGCACGTACTGTGTCCTTACGTGCAGCGCGCGGTTATCTTGCTGGCCGAGAAAGGCTTGCCATTCGAGCGCCGCGACATCGACCTGGCAAACAAGCCAGACTGGTTTCTGCAAGTCTCGCCTTTGGGCAAAACACCGGTGCTGTTGGTGGGTGACGAAGCGATCTTCGAGTCCGCCGTGATCTGCGAGTACCTCGAGGAGACGGCGCTGCCCCGCCTGCACCCGGCGAGCGCGCTACAGCGGGCACGGCATCGGTCGTGGATGGAGTTCGGCTCGGCGCTGCTGAACCTGATCGGGTCGTTCTACAACGCCGCAGACGAGACGGTGCTGGTTGTGCGAGCAGCAGACATCCGCGCCCGCCTGGCGCAGATCGAGGTCACTCTTGGCGACGGGACGTACTTTGCGGGCGAGTCTTTCAGCATCGTCGATGCGGTCTTCGGGCCGGTGTTCCGATACTTCGATGCCTTCGATGCGATCGACGACTTCGGTTTCTGGGACGGAATGCCGAAGGTGCAGCGTTGGCGCCGTGCGCTGGCGGTCAGGCCATCGGTGGCCGAGGCCGTGCGCCCGGAGTACCCGGAACTGCTTGACCGCTTCCTGTTGGCCCGTCGCTCAGCGCTGTCGTGGCGAATGGCAAAGACGGGCGCAGCGGCCTGACTGTTCGAACCGACGTACACCGCAGGCATCCGCTGTGGCTCTGTCACGGCGCATAACAAGCAATAGGTTTGCAGCGGCTGCGCAGTTGCTGCCTGGAAACCCACGGCGTCACGCCAGATGTCGGGTGTCTGGGCAAAACGCGCGTGTCAGCTCCCGGCCGAAAACAGTCTCACGGAGCGAGACCAACACTTCAGACGAGAGGTGAGAAGCGGGTCGATCTGGATCAGTGGAAATCTTGCTCGAGCTGATGCCGAATGGCGCCGATTCGGACACTGTCGCCACGCACTTCAAACGCAGCGACGAGCCCGGCGCTTCCGAAGGGAACGATGAGTTCTCGCTGCTTGTCGTTCAGGGCGCGAGCGGCTTTGCGGCATGAGTACGGTGAGAACTCGAGTAATTGAAGTGCGCGGTCGACGGCGTCTCTGAGGCGCCGCACCACATCAAGGTCAGGCGTCGCGCTGGCTAGTTCCCGCTCGATGGTGAAATCCGCGATCCGCAACAAGTCGTCGGCGGCCTCCTCGGTCAGAAGGACGCGGTAGCTGGTCACTGCCCAGCGCGCGGCTTGCCTGCCGCCAGCCGCTGACGGGCCGCATCCAGCCGGGTGTCCATCCGCCGCAGCATCTCCTCCGGTGAGATCCCGTTGTCTTCACGCGCGGATCGCTCGACGGCGTCTCGCGCTCGCGCGAGAAAGGCGTCTTGGGTACGCCGCCAAGCGACGCCATCGCGAACGCAGGCAGCCACGAAATCGGAGAGCGACTCGCCTTCGTCGAGGACAGCCTCGGCGTCGCTGCGCAGCGCGGGCTCGACACGCACGGCGGGGAGGGTGGAACTCTTCATACGCACACTGTAATGCAAGTGTGATGCACTCACAAGTGTGCCTGCGCCAGCAGGTCTTACAACGTCGGGGGCCATAGCAAGCAGAGTGCCGGATTGCCGGATTGCCGGATTGCCGTCAGTCATAAACGCCTGCTCCTGGCCGTTATGGCAAGACTTGCATAACGGCCAGAAGTAGTCGTTTGAGATCGACAGCTCTCGATCCACTTGTACTGGGTCAAGCAAGACTTACGGATCTTCGGGAAGCGAACGCCTTATCGGGTTGGCATTACGGGATCGACTACTCGGGGTCGCGAGGCCTCCGGCGCGCCGCGACGCCATAGTCGAAGCGCTGGCTACCGAGAGCGCGGCAGTGGCCCATGAGGCATACGTTCAAGTACGAACTGTCAGGGCCAGACAGCATTGGGTCCGGCGGGTAAGGCTGGTGCAGGCTGGCATAAAAATGCCAATTTTCATTCGCAGGGCCGAAGCGATAATCGTCCCGTGCAGTGCCCGTGAGTAATGAAACGGGCGCGGACGCAGCGCACAGCCGCGTCGACGATGGCTTGGAACGCTCCGCGCTTGACACTTTTGACGATAAATTGATCGTCACCGAGACCGGCTCCTGTGCGCTGCATGTGCATGGGTCCTTAAAGATGGCGAGGCTTCGGATGACACAACACTTTCTCAACAAAGTACGTTGCCTGTACCTCAGTTGCTCCCTAGTGGCCGTCACGGTGGTCGCGAGCGCGGCACTGTTGTTGACCGCGGGCTGCGCGCAGGCGCCAGCGCCAGTGGCAGGCTCTAACAAACCGGCGCAGGCTGCTTTAGCTCCTGCGTTGCCTGTCGCGCCAGTGCGCAACGTGCCCGAGACCTTCTACGGCACCACTGTCGACGATCCCTACCGGGATTTCGAGAGCGCCGGCGAACCTGCCGTCGCCGCGTGGATGAAGGCACACAGCGAGCACGCCCGCGCAGTGCTGCGGTCACTGCCCGGGCGCACCCCGATGCGCCAGGCACTCGAGCGCTACGACAGCGCCGCCGGCGCCCGGGTCACAGGCGTGGCGCGCGTCGCGGGGAATACCTACTTCTTCGAGCGCCGCGACCCCGCAGACGACCAGTTCAAGCTTTACATGCGTCGCGGCCTGACGGGCCCTGAGACGCTTCTCTTCGATCCCGAGACGCTAAAGAAGGCCACCGGCAAGCCGCACGCCATCAATTACTACACGCCATCGAGCGACGGAACGCGCGTAGCCGTTGGCGTCTCGGCGGCCGGCAGCGAAGAAGCGTCGATGCGAGTGCTTGACACAACTACCGGCCGCCAGATGGGCCCGGAGATTAGCCGCGCGCGCTTTGGCGGCGTCAGCTGGTCGCCCGATGGCCGTGAGCTTTACTTCCACCGCATGCAGGCGCTGCAGCCTGGCCAGCCGGCCACGGACACCTTCCAGCGCAGTTCAGCCGTGGTCATGGCGCCCGGCGGCAGCGAAGACAGCATCCGTACCGTGCTGCGTGCCGGCGACCCCGGCCCGGTGCAGGTGGCGATCACAGAGTTCGCGTTCATCGAAGCGCTACCGAGCGGCCGCGTGCTGGCCATCGTGACCGACGGCGTCTCGCCCGAGATCGGCGTGTGGCACAGCACCCTGGCGCAACTGCGCGACGGCAAGCCGGATTGGCAGAAGCTGTGCGACCGAACCGACAGCATTACTGCCCTCGCGGTGCAAGGCGAGCGTGTCTACGCCCTCACCTACAGAGGCGCTTCCCGCTACAAGCTCCTCACGGGGCCGGTTAAAGACTTCTCGGTGGCGCGGGCACAGGTGCTGGTGCCCGAGAGCCCTCGCGTACTGACCAATATTGCGGCTGCGTCGGACGCGCTCTACTTGGAAGCGCGCGAGGGCAACGTCAAGAAGCTCTTCAAGCTCGCCTATCGCGATGCGGCCCAGCCGCAGGAGGTGCCGCTACCTGTGGCGGGCGCGTTCGGCCTGGACAACAACAGCGCCCGCGCCGACCAGCCGGGCGTGCTGATCGAGCTGCAGAGCTGGACCCGCGCGCGCCAGATCTATGCGGTGGCCGCCGACGGCAGCGTCAGCAACACGGGCCTGCAGCCCGCAGGGCCCCACGACGCGCCGACCGACCTGGTGGCCGAGGAGGTTCTCGTCAAGAGCCACGACGGCGTGCTGGTGCCGCTGTCGATCATCCACAAGAAGAGCACACGGCTCGACGGTACCAACCCGACCATCCTGTATGGCTATGCGTCATACGGGATCACTGAAGAGCCGCTGTTCAGCCCGACGCGCTTGGCTTGGCTTGACCGGGGTGGCGTCTTCGCGGTGAGCAATCCGCGCGGCAGTTCGGTGTTCGGTCGAGAATGGCACGAGGCCGGCCGGCTGACCACTAAGCCCAACACCTGGCGCGACTTTATTGCCTGCGCCGAATGGCTAGTCGCCAACAAGTGGACCACGCCCTCACGGCTAGGCATCTGGGGCGGCAGCGCCGGCGGCATTCTGGTTGGCCGGGCGATGACGGAGAGACCCGATCTCTTTGCTGCGGTGGTGCCGGCGGTCGGATCGCTGGACACCATCCGCGCCGAGACTACCGCCAACGGCGTGCCCAACATCCCGGAGTTCGGAAGCGTCAAGAACGAGGCTGGCTTCCGCGGCCTGTTGGCGATGAGCACCTACGCCAACATCAAACCGGAAACCGCCTATCCGGCGGTGATGCTGACCCACGGGACCAATGATCCACGCGTTGAGGTCTGGAACAGCACTAAGACCGCCGCCCGTCTGCAGGCCGCCACCACCAGTGGCAAGCCGGTGCTGCTGCGGCTGGACTACGAGTCCGGCCACGGTGTCGGTAGTACCAAGAGCCAGACGCTGGACGAGCGCGCCGATGTCTTCGCCTTCATGCTCTGGCAAATGGGCGTGGACGCATTCCAGCCAACGACGCCTTCCCCCCGGCCCTGAGCAGGCCGGCTGCGGTGAGCCAGCTGCACCGCATCAATGAAGGGCGGGGTGGGCGTTACGCCTTTTGCACGATGTGCATCGGCGTGGGTCAAGGCATTGCGTTGGTGGTGGAGCGGGTCTGAATTCAGGTCGACAAGCCACCGCGCACCGTGTGGTAGCGCGTCGCTGGCCCGCGTCCTGTTCGCTGCAAAAGACCCAGAAGTAACAACTGCCCCAGGTGCTTGGATGCCGTTGCGGGGCTTAACCGGCACAGGTTGGCGTACTCGCTCTTGCCGATACCAGTCGGCCCAAGCGCCTGCTGCACAACGGCGCCAAGGTGCACTGGTGGTGTTGGGCAATCGCGAAAACGAGACCACGCCGTCGCCAAGCGATCGCGCTCGGAAAGGGCCTCCTCAAAACCCAGAAGTAAAGCCGCAACCTGGGGCGCAAACTGGGTGCTCAGGCCCGACGTGTCCATCAAGCTCAAAGCCAACTCGCGCTCCTTCACAGCAATGCTGGTGTAGGCGCGAGCAATCGCCAAATGAGCCTGAATCTGCTGCTCCAGACTCTGGGGCACGGCCAAGCGAAGGCGCTGCGCCTGGACTTCGCTGATTTCATCAAAGTGCTTGAGCAGTTCGCCGCTCAGCATGCGGTCGTAGATCAAGCTGTCATGGACACCCAACACCGTCAACTTCAGGCGGCCGGTGGCCTCCAGTGCAGCGCGGTCGCCACTCAATTTCCACAGGGCGCCGGCCAGCGAAGCATGGTGGTCGCCGTGCTGCTCATCAGCAACCTCGCCGCGCAAGCGCAGACGGCCGTAATGGGCCTCGGCCAAGTTGAAGTGAGCCCGCCCCATCAAGGTCCGCAGTCCAGCCTGAGCGGCAACTCGCAGAGCTTGTTCATAGTGGGTGATGGCTTCGTCCAGCAGATCGGCGAAAAAGCAGGCGGCGCCCAGGTTGAGTGAGGTCGCGGCCACGGTGTGCGGGTCGACAACGCCTCGGTTGGCCAAAGTCATGACCTGCTGGGCGTGAAAGCGGGCTTGATCCAATTGACCCAAGTAACCATGGATCATGGCCAAGGTGCAAATGGCGCGCAGCGCTTGCGCTTGGTTGCCGCTCTTTTCATAGTGCTGCAGCGCTCGGTAGGTACAGGCCAGGGCGCCTTCCAGATCGCCTTCACGCCGCAACTGTTCACCCCATGCATGCTCCAGCATGCCCTGGGTGTCACCATGAGCATCCAGTTCAGCAGCCATCTTGCGGGCCTGCTCAAGCAGCGGACGAGCCCCGGGGTCGTTGCGCTGGCTGCGCAAAAAGCCCAAACGAACGGTGGCCAGCAGCAGCCCGTGGCGGACCCCCGCGTCGGCAGGCGACTGGCTCAAAGCGCGCTCGGACTGCGCAATGCTGGCGCCATACTCAGCCAGCGCCCGATCCACGTCGCTGCGTTCAAAGCAGTGGCCTCGTTCACAGTGCACGGCGGCCAGCGTGCCAGGTTCGCCCAAGCTGTCCGCCGCTTGCAATGCACGCTGCAGACAGCTCTGCTGCTCGGCGGGTTTCCCGCACACGCGCGCCCATGTGGCGCGGGCCAAAGCCAATCGAATCGCCTCGGCCTGTCCATGGTGGCTTTGCTCGCAACGGTGCAGCAGTTCGTCGGTGAGTTCACTGGCCACCAGTTGAAACACGCCTTGCTCCAAGACGTGGCAAACCAGCGCCGAATCTGCCGAACAGCTGGCGTGCCACAGGGCCGCCAAGGCGTCGCCCTGCTGCAGTTTTTTCTGGGCCAGCTCGGCTTCTTCTTTTCCCAGCGTGGCCAGCGTCAGGCCAGAGTGCCGCTGCTGCACCCGTACTTTGCGCAGGTGCAAGCCCAGATCAATCTGCTGCGCCGGGCTTCTGTGGCGGCCGAGCTCAATTAGCAGCTCGGCACGGCCTCGATCGCTGTACCTGTAGATGCTGCTCGGCGCGACATCCCATAAACCGGCCAGTTGCTCAAAGGCCGGTTCGTCGCGTCGGCCTCTGTAGCGTTCGGGCATGCTGGGCACCTGGACCAGATGGTGCAAGGCAAGCAGCGCCAACAACGAGCGCCAGTGCCGGTTGCCCAGCCAGGCGTGCACAGGGACCGGGCTGTCACAAGCACGGCCGTCCGGGCGAGTTTGTTCAGCCGCCCAGTGCAAACTCTCGCCAACGAGCAAGGACACCAGGCCGGGGTCGAGCGGGTCGTCGGGCATGACCCACAGCGCCACCGGAGCCAGCCGGCCCAACAGCTGGCGCGTCAAACGCGGCCGACGTGCCACATGCTGAGCAAGCGTGCCAGCTCGCAGTGCATTGAGCAGGGCTGGCAACAGCAACGGCCACAAGCCAAGTGCAAGCCGGGAGCGGACTTTGCGCGAAGCAGACGTTTGACTTATGGCCATGACCGCGGTCCGAGCCAGCCATCGGTGACCACCACGGAAAACCTTGGCTCAGCAGCGCGGGCCGGCCCTGCCAGGCTCACCGGCCTGCCTGATCGTCTGATGATCGTCTCAAGCATGGCGACAGCAGATGGCTTTTGGGGGGTGCACAGCCCTTCCTGAACAGGTCAAAGTCGGCGCCGCAAACAGCGCCCAAACGCAGGGGCTGCCCTTCACATCCGACGCCCACCAAGGACCGAACACCATGAACCCCATTGATCCCCTCCCCCGACTCAAGAGCGACAAATACTCCTGCCCGGCTCGCGCTTTGACTTTGGTCGTCTACGCGCCGTTCGGCAGCGATGTTCAGCTCAGCACCTATCCCGACGGCGGCACCCAAAGGGTGTCGGAGCACCCGCTCTATCAGGCGCTCCAGGAAGTTGCCAACTTGGGGCTGAACGTGTGCGCCCTGATCGACCGCAGCGACGACAACACCAGCCTGGTCTCGGCATCGGCCCGAAGCACGCTGAGCGCCAGCAGCCTGTGGAAACACGACATGGGATCTCCGCGCAGCCTGGCCAGCCTTCTGCAGCACGCCAACGCGCTGTTTCCCAACACCGACATCGTACTGTCGCTGGAAGGCCATGGTGCTGGCTTCTTGCCCCAGATCGATGCCAGTCAACTCACGCCCGAGGCCAACAGCGTCACCCGCGGCCTGGGCCAAGCTGGTCTTCAGCGGCGCCATGCATGGCTGATTCGCCCCGACGACCAAGGTGGTCAAAAACCTTTGCCGGACGACGGACAGCCGTTTTTGCCCATGACCGAGTCCACGTTGGCAGGCAACTTGCTGCCCGGCAACCACTACCCCATTTCGACCTGGGGCCTGGGCTGGGCTTTGGCCCAGGGTATGGCCTGTCGACCCGTTGGCGACCAACGCGTGGCCATCGTTCACTTCAACAACTGCTTCAACTTCAGCACCGAAGTCCTGCACACGATTCACCGCCACGCCCACTACGCTGTGGGTTACCTGAACTACAACTTCTTCACCGCCGGACGCTACTACCCCAAAGTGTTTGCTCAGCTGGCGGCCGTTGGCCAAGCCAGCCGCGAAGAGCTGGCAAGCTGGCTGGCCACGGCCAACGCCAATGAGCTGGCGGCATTGCCGCTGCCGCACCCTACCGTTGGCGGCGCCATCGACTTGTCGCGCATGCCAGCCATTGCCCAGGCGCTGGATCAACTGGCCAAAGATCTGTTGGCCAGCCTGCCCGCCCAGCTGCCGGCCATCACCGCTGCGGTGAAAAAGGCGCAGCGCTACGACACCCAAAAGCCGTTCAAGTTGGTCGAGCCGGACAGCCTGACCGACCTGCGCAGCCTGGCTGCCAGCCTCTCGGCCGCCCGCATCAACGACCCGGTATCGGCCAGCGCACAAACCTTGCAGTTGGCGCTTTCTCAAGTCAAGGCCTACGGCGCATCGGGCAGCCCCTACATGGCGCCACAGGAGCGGTGGAACTTTGACAGCGACGACCTGGCCATGAACATTTTTTTCCCCGACCCCGGCCGCATCGGCATTTTTGATTGGCGCACGCCCTTTTACATGAGCAAGGTCGACGCCGACCCCAAAGCCCAGCCACACGTCATTGACCTGCTCAAAAACACGCGCTGGGTCGACTTCATCCGCAGGTATCACGAGGCCACCGTGATGGTGCAGCTGCTGACACCGTCGATTCCGACTTTTCCACTGGCGACCTTCCAAACCAGCTTCAAGGCCTGAAGGGCGAAACACCGGCGCAGTGTTCTGCGCCGGTGAACTCAGGTTTCGGCCTGGGCCGTCACAACAGGCCGGTGACGGAGTCTGGCCCACCGGGCGCGTCGAGCTCGATGTCAAATTGGGATCGAAGGCCTGCCCGAATCGCCAGCACCGATTCACCAACACGACCGTCTTGCGCCAGCGCGCGCACGATCCACAGTCCTTCGCTCAGGCCGTCCAGGAAAAAGCGGCCCGCAGCGTCGGTGACGGGTGCGATGTCGGGAGCCGATCCTTGACTGGAAAAACAGGTGATCGTGGCATTGGCCACGTACTGCCCACGCCGTGAATCGCGTACCCAGCCCACCGCGGCACCTGGGCGCTGCGGGAAAAAAACTGCATCGGCTGGCGTCGGCTCTGTCGGCGCCCAACTGCCGGGTTCTGGCCCGCCCAGGCACGACCCGGTGTCAGTGCCTGCAGCGGCCGGTCGCTCCAAATACAGGTCTGGTTCAGCCGCGGCCCCGGTCAGCGGCTCAGCCGCCATGACAGGCCATTGCCAAGGCGCCAGATCAGGCTCGGGCGCCGAGCTTGACCCTTCCCGCACTTCCAGCATCACCGGCGTTGTGGCGCGCGCCAAAACGTCGACCGTCACCCGTGCTGCGCCCTGCGTGGCCACTTCCCACAGACCTGGCAGGAGACCGCGCGCTACAAAAGCGCCGTCGCTTCGGGTGTTCAAACTCAATACTTTGCCGGCTGGCGAAAGGCCTCGAATCAAGACCTTGGCACCGGCCACTGGCCCGCAGTTGGCCTGGCTAACGACCTGACCCAGAATAGTTCCGTTCATTGTTTATGGCTCCCGCAATGGAAATTGATGCCGCGCCGAGCCCAGCGGGCTGGCATACCCTTCAAACCTGACCCTAATCAAAAAAAAGGGGCCCCATGCACTGGAGCCCCCCAAACACTTTTCAGATCAAAGTGTGCTCCAGCGGTTCAGCACGTCGTAGACCGCAGGTGTCACACGGGTGGCCGAGTTGCCACTCTGCGCGCCGTAGTTGTGAATCCCCACCACGTAGCGCCTGCCGTTGCGCTTGATGTAGACCGGCCCACCACTCTGGCCGCCCATCGAGTCGATGTCGTAGACCAAGGTCCTGTCGGTCACCGTCTTGATCACCCGGGCCATGCCCCAAAGCTCGGCAAACGGCTTGTCGCCCGGGTAACCCGCCATGACTGCGGCTTGTGCCCGCAACTGAGAAGCCGACAGAGCCGCCGTGCCAAAGAAGCCTGGGTTTCCAGTCAAGCCACCTTGTGGCAAGACGATGCAGCCGATGTCAGCCTCTGGCCGCCCTTGAACCGTCCACCCGGCGACTGAACGAAAAGTGCTGGAGCGGGCGGTGCCATAAGGGCGGGTGCCGCCGTTCATGGCTGGAATCACCTCGACGGAACGCGCCCAGCCACCTTGGTTGCGCAAGAAAACGCAGTGCCCGGCGGTTGCCAAGACACGCGGCCCGATGAAGAACCCCGTGCCGCGGTAAACCGCACCGGTGGGAAAGGTGATGCGCAAGGCCGCGATGGAGCGCCACGGCACGTCAGTGGTGTTGGAGATGCGGATGCGGTCATCGTTGCCGATGATCACCTCCATGGCTGCGGCCACCTCAGCGGCGAACTCGCGGTCGCTCTCGCTCAGCGACTCCTCCCCAGCGCTCTCGGTCGATGCCCTCGATTTGAGCAAACGCAAAATCTGCTCAAGTACAGCCGACTGACTGGAAGCACCCCGGCGCCGAATCGCACCCGGTCTGGCCACCGCAGCGCCGACATTGCTGACGGCTCTTTGCACCGCCGGCCCCACCTTGCCCATGATGGTGTTGATCAAGGGCGCACCGATAGACAGCAGCTTGGGCAGCGCCGCGGCCAGAAACGGGAAAAACTCGGTGTTGGACTCGCCACCGCCCAGGGCCTGACCCACTTCGGGCACATCGGCGGCCTCGCCTTCGGACTCGGACTCGGCGGCCGCGGTGCGGCGGCGAAAGCCTGGAATCACCGTCAGGTCACCAAAGGCGCCACTGCTTTCACCCACAGACTCCAATTCGGAAGCGCTGGCTTCGGCTTGGTCAGCACCGGACTCTGTCTGCCCGGACTGCCCCACCTCCGCGAAGAGCGAAGCCATACCGCCCAGCAAGCCACCGAACTCGGCGCCAGACTCTTGCGGCCCGGCGCTGAGTGCCGGTTCGCCTTCGCTGCCATCCTTGATTCGCGAGTTTGCGCTGGCCGATTGAATAGGGGCGCCGATCACTACCGGGCTGGCCCTGGACCCACCGCGGGGCGGCAAGTCAGATCCGTAGCTGGTGCTCGTCATTGGCGCCCTTTGCGCCGGGCCGGTTTGCGTGGCCGTAAAAGAACTAGAAGAACCTGTCATCAGATCACTGTTGTCCACGATGGACCTCCCACTGTTGAATTGCAGAACTGCGCATGAGGATTCATGCGCAGGTGCATTTCAAAGTCGAGAGGCTCTCAGCGCACCGCAGTGCGCGGTGTTGCGACAAACCAGATGCAGACGATCAGGCGACGATGCGCCATACCCCATGCCGCAACCATCACTTGCGCCAGATGCTCCACAGCCACCAGGCCACGTGGCCCCAGACCAGCAGGTTGAAGCCCAGCAGGGCAAACACCCGCGACACATTCCACAGTGCGCTGGCGCGCCGGGCGCAGGCCTTTTCGCCGGTGACGGCGTAGAGCACAAAAAAGGGCTCTTCGGTAAGTAATGGGATGGACGCCCTGACCCGTAACTGCATCAACGTGCCAAAGTGGAAGCTTTAATCAACCACTTGAACCGAGAGGGGTGTCCGTCATAAAAATTACGATGAAGGGTCGGTTCCTGCACGAGCAGCCGTCGGCCTCAACGGCTGTTGAGCGGCAGGTATTGGCGGCCGCAAACATCGGTAATGGAATTCGGAGTGATGCCGCCCAGTCTCAGACTGCCGCAGGTGCTTTCAGAACGAACGACTGCTGCAGTCGCAAGAGCGGATTTCCAGGCGAAACGTGGCAGGCGCATGCACTCGATGCTTGGACGGGTGACCTTGTCCCCGAAAAACGTACCCCTTGCTGAGTGTTTCAATGCAAGCAAGGAGGACGGAAATGACCCGAGGTGGCACTGTTTTGGGGATGCTCCAACGTGACGACACCGCCCACACCCACTGCCCGGTAACCTTTCCCCGATGGCCAAATCCGGGACGGCGCGCTAGCATTGATTTGCCGGCACGACGGCCGGCGGGGTGCCGGTGCCTGACCCGCCTGCGCATGAGGGAGTTCCTATGAAGCCAACACGCGGAATTTTCTTAAGCGGCCTGCTGGCCGCGGTGCTGGGATGGGCCTGCGGGCCGGCGCTCGCCAAGCCCCCCGTAGACGGGGCTTGGCAAAAGATCGAAAACCTTGCGCCCGTCATCGGTGCCGACGGCAAGCTTCACACTGCCACCTGTTCCGGCTATCCGGGCACCGACCCTCGTTTCAACTTCTGGGCCAAACGGGGCAGTTCGAAGAACCTGATGGTCTTTTTCGAGGGTGGCGGCGCCTGCTGGGACAACCTCACCTGCACCTTCCCGATTGCGAATCTGCCGGCTTCGGTGCCACAGTTCTTCATGCCATCGGTGCCGCCCGGCACCGACCCGAGCAATTTCGACGGCATCCTGAAGGCCCGTGCCAAGGCCAACCCGGTCAACGATTGGAGCATGGTCTACATCCCGTATTGCACCGGCGACCTGCACATCGGGTCAGCCACCAAGCAGTACCAAAACGTCGGCCACCCGGTGTTCCCGCTGCCGGCCACCTTCAGCATCCAGCACCGCGGCTTCGACAACTTCATGGTCGTGCTCGACTGGATCCGCAAGAACGTCGACAAGCCGCAGAACGTACTGGTGGCCGGTTCCAGCGCGGGTGGCTATGGCGCGGTCGCCAACGCCGCCTGGCTCGACCGCACATTCCCGCAAGCCCACCTCTACGTGGTCGCCGACGCCAGCCAGGGAGTCACGACGCCGGCGTTCGACCAGGGCAACCCCGGTAGAAACAGTTGGAACATTCAGCTTGCACCGTGGGTGTTCGGCACCGATGTGTCGCTGATCCCTGGCCTCGAATTGATGCGCACGGCCGCGGCCGGGCTGCCGAAGGCCAAGGTGGCGCAATTCACCACTGCGCTCGACGTGGAGCAGATTGAGTTCTATGGCGTGATGAAAGCCTTTTACGGCCCGGGCGGCAGCTGTCCTGCCGTCGCGGTCGACTGGTACCAGCAGATGAGCAGGCAAATCAAGGCCGACGCCAGCGTGGTGCCGAACTTCCGCCATTACGTGGCGGCAGGGTCGTACCACACGCTGCTGCGCAGCCCGCTCTTTTACAGCGAAGCATCGGCAGGGCCCACGTTTAGCGGGTGGATCGGCAAGATGCTGAGCAACCCCGGCGGCACCGGGGGTCAGGGCAACGGCACGCAGTGGGACGACGTGGCCTGCCCGACGTGCCTTATCGCCTGGCCATGCCCGTGAACTCAGATGCAGCCGCTTCTGGGTGGTGACGTAAACCGTCGTTGTCGCGAGCGACGCATGCCCGAGGTTTTGCTGCGCGATCTCGATCGGCATGCCGCTGGCGATCGCATGGCTGGCGTGCGAGTGCCGCATCCAATGCGTGCTGGCTTTTGCAAACCGTTCGGCACCCCTTGAGTCACCCTGCCCTCGCAGCACATCAGCACAGTCCGTAAAAAACGCTTTGATCTAATCGTAGAAAGTCGCCGCAGCGATCCCTTCACGCGGGTCGAGCAGCCGGCCGATGCCCACCACGAAGTGCGTTTTGTCCGTGCCTGGTGGGCCGAGGGCCAAAAAGTCGTGCCCCTGGCGGGTCCAGGAGTCAGTCTTGGCCAGCGCCATCACATGCGCCCCGGACACCGCCCGCACCGCTGTGAAGTCGAACTCCGCCAGGCTCTCACCGGGCGCCAGGCTGCTGTCCGCAGGCGCGCGTCAGTCATGAAGGGGGATTCAAGCCTTTGCGCAACAAGCGACTGCCGCCTGACCTCGGTGTTTCTGCCCGACTGCACCGCTCACTTCGGGGCTCTGCCCCGAGGGCGCGGGCCCACGCCACGAAGCTTGCGGCGCTGGACAGCTGCTCAAGAAATAGCCCCCAGCCTGCCCGGGCGGAACCGGAGGCGTGGCTTTGTCTTGGATCGCCTCAACACCTACAAGGAAGGCTGTTCGGCAAGCGCAGCGCGTCAGGCGGTAGCCGGGGAGCGGTGGTCGAGCCACGGACCCCGCAGGGGCCATCCACAGGCTCGTACTGTGGGTGGGTGATTTGTCCACGGTGGGCGCGGTTTGCACGTTGCGTCCGGGCATATCGGCGCACGCGGGATTTGGGGCGGGCTTGCAACTCCCGCGACCAGAGCAATCACTGGAGAAGTGGAAGCTGAGCAGGGGGCGCTCACCAGCGCCTGGCCAGCAGCCAGCTCCATACCTTGGAGCCGCAGCGTGTGCCCGAGCTGCAACTGCGCAGCAACGCCATCGAGGCCGAGCTGATGGCCGCGCTGGAACGCTGGGAGGAACTCGGCACCCGGCTTTCGGCGGCGCGCTGAGTAGGCGCTGAAACGACATCGGCCCGCGTGGCGGGCCGATGATGGGCCGAACGTGTTTGCCAGCCGGGATCAGCCCTTGCGGCGGCGCGTCAGGGCGAGGCCGGCCAGGGCCGCACCCACCAACGCCAGCGTCACCGGTTCGGGCACCGCGGCTGACGGGCTCTCGATCACGGTCACGAAGAACGTGTCCTGGCCGCCCAAGACATTGAGGCCAACGCCGGTAAGGCAGGTGAGGCCTTGCGCCAGCGGGGGCGGAAAGCCGGGGCCGCAGCTGGAAAACAGACCCGGCGTCGCGCCGGTCCAGTCGCCATTCAGTTCGAACATCAAGCCGCCGGTACTGTGGAACCAGTTTTCGCCCGGATCACCGGCGTCGTTGAGCCAGGTCATGTTCGAGCCGCCGCCGGTGACGGCGGACAGCAGACCGCTGGCATTGATCTGCCAATGCTGCGCCCCCAGCGTCGTGATCGTGACCCCCGCCAGCGATGACGTGAGCGTGTTCGTCGTATCGTCGATCGTCAGCGTCCAGCCGACCGGCGCGGCGTGGGCCGAGCCTGCGCATGCGGCGCTGACTGTCATTGCGCATAGCAACTTCTTTGCAACGTTCATTGGAACCTCATCGTTTGGATTCGCTACCCACGCAGGACGCGTGCCAGCAAGCCCTGCAAAGACTCCCTCACCCTCTCTGACGCAGCGCAGGCTTTGTCGCGATTCGACGCCGGGCCCGTGCCACCGCAGCGTGGTCTGTCAAGCTGGCCGTCACCAGAAAAACCCTGAGGATGCGGGCCAGTCCGTCGCCGGCGCGTCAGCGGGTGCGCGCGACCGGGGTCAGTGCGCGCGACCATCAACGCAGGGCGCAGGTACAAACGCTCACCGTCTCCACGGGTCTTACTGCCGGATGGCCTCAAACTCGATAATCAGAGCCACTTCGTCGCCAACCCAGCCGTTGGCAACGGCATAGTTCATGCCGTAAGCGCTGCGCTTAAAGCTACCGCGGGCAGACACGCCCATCACGTAAAGCTTGCGGCCAAAACCACCCATCGGCGACTCGGCGCTTTTGTTCCAGGTCGCCTGCAGGGTCAGCGGCTGGGACTTGCCGAGCAGCTGCAACTGGCCGGCGATTTCGAAGCTGCGGTCGCCGGTTCGGCGTGCGGTGTCGCCGGTGAACACCATGCGCGGAAACTCGCCACTGTTCAAAAAGTCGGGCCCTCTCAGGTGCTCGTCGCGCTTGCGCTGGTTGCTGAAAACGCTGTTGGTCTCGACCTCGATGCGCACTGCCGACAGCCTGCCATTGGCCTCATCAAAGCTGTAGCTCCCGCGGGCCGTGCGGAACAGGCCCAATGTCTTGGCGTAGCCGACATGGTCGACCAAAAAGGCCACGGTGAGATGGTCGGGATCCATTTCATAGCGTGCCGCTTGGGCGATCGCAGGTGAGGCTGGCAGCAAGCCCAAGCCGGCCAGGGCCAGCCCGAACACTGCGCCCAACAGCGTGCGCCGGCTCGGGTGATTCGCAGTTTGACGAACGAGAGTTGCCAAGCGTCGTACGGGCATGGTCATGTCTCCAGTCTGGGGTGGCGCCCCTGCGCCAAGGTGCGAACGTCGAGCGCGAAGGACAGGCTCATCAGTGCCAAGCTGACCGCTGCAACAGCCGTGGCCAGAACGGGCGGCACGATAGGAGCCAGACAAATGATTAGGCCGGTGATCTGAATCACGCAGACCGTCTGGCGGCGACGGCTGAGCGCAAGTGGCGCGGCAAGCCAGCGCCAGACCCTGGCGGCGGCCACGAATGCGTAACGCAGCAGGCCGGCCGCGAGTACCCAGGCCCCCGTCTGTCCGGCTTGCCAGACCAGCGTGCACAGCACCAGGATGAAGGCTGCATCGGTCTCCATGTCGAAGCGCGCGCCGAAGGTACTGGTCAGGCCACTGCGGCGGGCCAGCGGGCCGTCTGCGGCGTCGAGCAGCGCCGTCAAAGTGGCCAGCGCAACCACGCCCCAGGCCAGCCCTGTGCGGCCCTCGGCCGCCAGTGGTGGCGCCCAGGCCGCTTCGAACAGCAGGCCAACGAGCAGACACGCCAGCGCCAGGCGCAGCAACGTGACGCGGTTGGCCCCGCCGAAGTGCGCGTGGGGGTGGCTGCCCGTGCGCAGCCCGTGCCGCACCAGCAGGGCGCCAGTGACGAACCAGAGCAGGGCCATTGCCGCAAAGGCGCCACCGAAACCGGCCGCAAGGGCCAGCGCCAGAGCCGGCAGGATTACGCCACCGCCAACGAACGCGACATCGCGCATGGCATTGCGTACCAGGGCAGGGGATGCCGCGACGGATACCGCAGCCGCAGCCGAGGCTGCCGGCGCGCTGCGAAGTCCGCCCAGAGGCGTTGATGGAAACGGCTGTCCCGGCGGATTCATCAGACGCACCGTACCATCTGTCGCGCCGCAATGTGCGGTGTGCGGGCATCGGACAGCGTTGACCGGCAGCGCCGCAATCCACCGTCCAGACCACCCCACGAGTTTGAACACCCCCGCTTCCTATTCGGTAAACCACCAGGGCGCCGTATCCAGCGCCTGCTGGGTTGTGGCGCCCGGCCACGCCGAACTGCGCACCGAAACCCTGCCGCCACTGGCCGATGGGCAGGTGCGCGTGCGCACCCTGCACAGCGCCATCAGCCGCGGCACCGAAGGCCTTGTGCTGCGCGGCGAAGTGCCCGCCAGCGAATACGAGCGCATGCGCGCGCCCTTCCAGGCCGGCGACTTCCCGGGGCCGGTGAAGTACGGCTACATCAACGTCGGCCGGGTCGAGCAAGGGCCGGCAGCGCTACTCGGCCGCACTGTCTTTTGCCTGTATCCGCACCAGACCTTGTATCAGGTGCTCGCCGACGCGGCGCTGCCCGTGCCGCCCGGAGTTCCCGCGAGTCGTGCGGTGCTGGCGGCGTTGCTGGAAACGGCGATCAACGCGCTGTGGGACGCCGCCCCGCGCATCGGTGACCGCGTCGCGGTCGTCGGCGGCGGCACGCTCGGCCTGCTGGTGGCCTGGCTGGCCGCGCGGGTGCCGGGTTGCACGGTGCAAGTTGTCGACACCGTGCCTGCACGCGCCAAACTGGCCGCGGCAATGGGCGCCGGCTTCGCCTTGCCGGCTGCCGCCATGCCCGACGCCGACCTCGTCGTCCACACCAGCGGCGCGGCTGCCGGGTTGGCTACCGCGCTGCAGCTGGCCGGCTTCGAGGCCACCGTGCTGGAGCTCAGCTGGTACGGCAGCCGCGCGGTGGAGGTCCCACTGGGCCAGACCTTTCATTCGCGGCGGCTGGTTCTCAAGAGCTCCCAGGTGGGCAGCGTGGCCAGCGCGCAGCGCCCCCGCTGGAGCCATGCGCGGCGGCTGGCGCTGGCCCTGTCGCTGCTGAACGACCCGGTGCTGGACGGCCTGATAACGCACAGCTCGCCCTTCGCCGAGCTGCCGCAGGTGCTGGCCCGTCTGGCCGATCCCTTTATCAACGAGACGGGCAGCGAGGCCGGCACCCTGTGCCATCGCATCGACTACCCACCGGCACCCGACACCCAGCCACTCGCCTGATGTTGTCCCCCCGAACCGACCCTTGAACCCAAGCCTGAAAGCACACGCCGATGTACGCCCTCAACGTCAGAGACCACTTCATGATCGCCCACAGCTTCCGCGGCGAAGTCTTCGGGCCAGCGCAGCGCGTGCATGGCGCGACCTATGTCGTTGACCTGGAACTGCGCCGCGACGCGCTGGACGTGGACGGCATCGTCGTCGACATCGGCTTGGCTACCCAGGTGCTGCACGAAGAACTGGCCGCGCTGAACTTTCGCAATCTCGACGACCTGCCGGAGTTCGCCGGCCGCAACACGACCACCGAATTCCTGGCGCGCGAGATCTTCGACCGCATTGCCGCCCGCATTGCCGCTGGCGCTCTAGGCCAGCACGCGCTGCCCGGCCCTGGCACCAGCGGGCTCACGCAGATGCGCGTGACCATGAACGAATCGCATGTGGCCTGGGCGGCCTACGAGGGCACGCTGCCCGCCGCCTGAGCCGCGCGAGATGCCGACACCGCGCGCGTTCTGCTTCCTGATCCCCGGCGACTGGTCAACCTCCACGGGGGGGTTTGGCTACGACCGGCGCCTGGCCCAGGCGCTGGCTGCGGCCGGCTGGGCCATTGACGTGCGCCAGCTGGACGCTGCCTGGCCAGCCCCGGATGCTGCGGCCCTGGCCCGCGCACGGGCGGTGGTCGCAGACATCGCCGACGGCTCGACCGTGGTGGCCGATGGCCTAGCATTCGGCGTGCTGGACGAGGTGGTGGCCGCGCATGCCGAACGCCTGCACTGGGTGGCCCTGGTGCACCACCCGCTGCATCTGGAGACCGGGCTGGCGGCGGCTCTGCACCAGCGGCTGCTGAAGAGCGAATCGCGCGCGCTGTCTTTTGCGCGCCGGGTCGTTGTCACCAGCCAGCGCACGGCGCAGGACGTGGCGGCGATGGGCGTGCCGGCCGCCCGCATTCATGTAGTCGAGCCAGGCACCGACGCCTGGCCGCAAGGGCCCGCTGGCCTGGCCGCACCCGCTCCCGAATCAGCCCCCTGCGCCGCTCTTGTCGGCACCCCCGCCCGGACGGGCGGCCCCGTGCGTTTGCTTTGCGTGGCCACCGTGACCCCGCGCAAGGGCCACGCGCATTTGCTGCAGGCCCTGGCCGGGCTGCAGCGGCTGCCCGGCTCGTCCTGGGAATTGCACTGCGTGGGCAGCCTCTCGCGCGACCCCGCCACCGTGATCCGGGTGCAGGCGATGGCTCGTGAGCCGGCGTTGGCAGGGTGTGTCTTCTGGCATGGCGAGGTCGATGCCGCAGCCCTGCAGGCGCATTACGCTGCCGCTGATCTGCTGGTGCTGGCATCACTGCACGAAGGCTACGGCATGGTGGTGGCCGAAGCACTGGCTGCAGGCCTGCCCGTGCTGGCCAGCGACGCCGGCGCGCTGGCGCGCGAGCTGGGGGCGCTGCTGCACGACGCCCCCCGGCGCGCGGCGCTGGCGGCGGC
>ENA-OFCX01000368-OFCX01000368.1-metagenomes-genome-assembly--contig:-NODE-368-length-24407-cov-4.955938_pt1 | contig 24407 bp, 17 predicted proteins | sample MGYA00153384_OFCX01 | MGnify analysis MGYA00153384
GATAGCAGCACTGGAATCCGTCAGTCTGGTCACCTGGTTTGATGAAGACACGCCGCTGCAACTGATAACCCAGATCAGGCCCGACATCTTCGTCAAGGGCGGCGATTACGACATGACCCGGTTGCCCGAAACCCAGGTAGTCGAAAGTTTTGGTGGCCGCGCATTGGTCATCCCATTTGTAGCGGGCTACTCCACCACAGCGCTGGTGCAAAAAATTCGGGTGGTGTAGCTGCATCGCTCAGCCAAGTTTGAAGCAAAGGCAGTGAAACATTTGCTACGTTTTTAATAGCTGTTTGAGCAGATTTGACGGGGGCTGGAAGGTGTATTGGTTTGAAATGTCAAAGCTCGCGGCACCCTGCCCGCAGATCATCGATTCCTGAGCTGTTTGGCAACGGACTCCCAGCCTTCGAGTTCTGCCGCAGATTCGGCATCGAGCCGCTTGTGTTTGACGGCTGTTGGCGGCGGGTGGATCAACTCAACAAAAGAGTGGTCAACACGCAAATCAGGAAAAACGGCCAGACACTTACCGGGCCCCTTGGTTGACGCGTAAAGAATGGCCTCGTATCCAGCAGTCCGTATCAGCTCGGTCAGGAGCTGGCTGGGTGAGGGTAAGCCGAACTGAATGGGCAGCACGCGCCAGTTGGCGGCCAGAACGGCGTGGTGAATTTGCTTGCTCGTTTGCGCCATGAATACGCTGCTCGCCGACATTCGCAGTTTGGTGCGAAGCTGCGCAGCTTTCGCGGGCAATTTGATGCGCTTGAGAACTTTGGCAACAGAATCCAAAGACTTTTCTGAAGTGATGTCGAACACCTGGGATAACTGCCCCTTTACAAACAAGCTGGAGTGGCTCACCCCTTGCTCTAGTGCCAATTCCTGAGGCGTCAAGCCGTCTGTCAAGACATCACTTGCCATCTGAAATTTTTCACGGAAAGCAGTTTCGAAGTTTTCCGCCAAGTACAGCGCGGGCCAGGGCTTGAGCGTATCGGAGTCCAGTTCAGCGCCCGCATTGAATCGACCACCAACCGCCTGCAAACTCCCTGCACACGACAGTGGATTCAAGCTGTGTTGATAAGTAACGACCCTGACCCATCGCTCCAGTTTCAAGGATGTCGGCGTGACGGTTTGAAGTGCTTCAACAAGCTGGGGGCGTAGCCGGCGGCGCTCCGGCTCCACACCGAAAAACAACACATCCTGCAACTCGTCAATGTCAAGTGAAGCAGCTTTGCACTGATTCAGCGATGCCTGGGTGAACTGCTCGAGTTCACGAACGCCGCGTTCATCGTTCGACGTGTTTGCGCCTTTGCTGGGAATGAGCGGTTTACGGCTCGGCACGAGTGATGTTTGATCAGGCTGGGGCCGTTGGGCGGTTTGCTGTGCGCTCAGACATCGCGTTGATGATGAATTTGCGAAGTCGCTCAAAGCGACCGAGGCGAATCATGTCGCGTGGTGAGATGTCGCCCAGCATGGGGTTGCGGGCTAAAAACCAACTGGTTGTTTTGTCCACGTCGCCGTCAAACGCAGTGGCCACCATATTGATGGTGCTGGCGATTTCTTCGAGGCGTTCGCGAACCTGCATCGGAATCGCGTCGTCATATCGCACCGATTTAACTGACACAGATGCAAGGCGGGACACGTCTTCCTTTTTGAGACCCAAAACAGTTGGAACGCGCTTGGCATCGAATGAGGCACCTTGACCAAACTGCATGAAGTCTTCTGGAACTGTTTCGAAAAAGCCTGCGTGAGAGGGGGTGCGCACACCATTGGTTTGCAGCATGGGAGTGACTCCGGGTTAGCGTTAAATCAGGTTTTGCAGTTTATACGAAACCACGTTTCGACCATCTTTGAAACACATTTAACCCACCGGGTAGCTGCTCATTTTCAAGACAAGGCCTCCCACCGTTCCAGGCACCCCATCAGCTCTTCGTCAATCTGCACATCCCGGGTTTGCAGGTGAACTGCGCGTTTGGGGTCGGCGACATACAGGCTGCCGTCGGCCAGTTCGGCGCGCAGGGTGGATTGCTCGGCCTCCAGGGCTTTGATGCGCTCGGGTAGGGCGTCGAGTTCGCGTTGATCTCTATAACTTAGCTTCTTTTTTGATAGCTGCTTGAGCAGTGTTTCATTGGGTTGGTGGCCGATTTGCCTTGAATTTTCAATGTCTGAGGTTTTGGCGCCTGCTGCTGGGGCTGCAATGTTTGAGGCGCTCTTGCCCGCAGCCGTGGCAATGGCTCTGGCCCGTTGGCTTTGAATCAACCAGTCCTGCACGCCGCCTTCGTATTCGCGCCAGTGGGCGTTGCCCTCGTAGGCAATGGTGCTGGTGACCACGTTGTCCAGGAAGGTGCGGTCGTGGCTGACCAGAAACACGGTGCCGTCGTAGTTTTGCAGCAAGTCTTCCAGCAACTCCAGGGTGTCGATGTCCAGGTCATTCGTGGGCTCGTCCAGCACCAGCACGTTGGCGGGGCGGGCGAACAGGCGAGCCAGGAACAGGCGGTTGCGCTCGCCGCCGCTCAAATTGCGCACAGGGTAGCTTTTGACGTGTTTGCGCTGGTTGCCAATTTCAATCCACTCGCTGCCGGGGCTGATGAAGTCTTCCAGCGTGGCGTCCAGGTTGATGCCCTGGCGCATCTGGTCAAAGTAGGCCACTTGCAGGTTGGCACCCTGACGAATTTTTCCGCTATCGGCGGCCAGCTCGCCCAGGATAAGTTTGAGCAAGGTGGTTTTGCCCGCGCCGTTGGGGCCTAACAGGCCCACTTTGTCGCCACGCAGGATGGTGGCGGTGAAGTTGCGCACGATGTGTTTCGCGCTATCGCCCTCGCCAAACGATTTACTGATTTCCGTCATCTCCGCCACGATTTTTCCGCTGCGGTCGCCCTGGGACACGTCCAGCTGCACGCGGCCCAACGCATCACGCCTTGCCTCGCGTGAGCCGCGCAGCTCTTGCAGGCGGTTGATTCGGGCCGTGGCGCGCGTGCGGCGGGCTTCTACGCCTTTACGAATCCAGATTTCTTCCTGCGCCAGCAGCTTGTCGGCGCGCGCGCTGGCCAACGCGTCGGACGCCAGCTGGTCTTCCTTGAGCCGCTCGTAGGCGGTGAAGTTGCCGGGGTAGCTGCGGATCACGCCGCGGTCGAGCTCGATGATGCGCGTGGCCACGGCGTCGAGGAAGGCACGGTCGTGGGTGATCAGCATCACGCTGCCCTTGAAGCCACGAAGCAATTCCTCCAGCCAGGCGATCGAGTCGAGGTCGAGGTGGTTGGTCGGCTCGTCAAGCAGCAGCACGTCGGGCACCGCCACCAGCGCCTGCGCCAGCGCGACGCGCTTCTTCATGCCGCCCGACAACTGGCCGAGCTCGCGCGTGCCGTCGAGGTGCAATTGCGCCAACGTGGTGTCGACGCGCTGCTCCCAGGTCCAGGCGTCGAGCGCCTCGATGCGGGTCTGCAGCGCATCGAGATCGACGCCATCGGCGTGCTCCTCATAAGCCTGGCGCACCGCGCGAGCTTCCGCCACGCCCTCACTGACGGCCTCGAACACACTGTGCCCGGGCTCGAACACGGGCTCCTGCGGCACGTAGCAGATGCGCACGCCCTGCGTCATCTGCAGCAGTCCGTCGTCGAGCTTCTCTAAGCCGGCGATGATCTTGAGCATCGACGACTTGCCGGCGCCGTTGCGGCCGATCAGGCCGAGCCGCTCACCGGCCTCGAGCGAGAACGCGGCGTTGTCGAGCAGAGCCACGTGACCGAAGGCCAGGTGGGCGTTGGAGAGGGAGAGAAGAGCCATGCCGCGATTGTCCCCGACCGGCGCAGGCGCAGGATCCGCTTGGTGCGGGTGCGGTGCGGGTGCGGGTGCGGACGCGGGCGCGGGCGCGGGAAAGGCGCGAGTGTCTGCCGGGCAGCCTGCTCAGGGCGCCGTCACGGCCCGGGCAGCGGCCTCACGGTATTCGGCGCCGCCGTGGCAGCGCTCTTCCTCGCGGCAGCTGTAGACGAGCTTGATCACGTGTTCGTCATCGCTCGCGATGGCGCGGGCGGTGATCTCGGGCCAGTCGAGCGGCGTGGGCGGCATATCGACGCCAAGCCCGGCCAGCGTGGGCACCGTGGCGGCGCCGGCGGCACAGGCGAGCCAATAGCTGCGGATGGCGGGCAGCGGCTCGTCCAGCCGGGGCAGCAGCAGACGCATCGCGTGGGCGCTGGTGACGAGGTGCAACACCGTGAAATTGCCGCTGCGGGCATAGAGATGCGCGACCAGGCGCGACAGCGCCGGCAACGTGCCGTCGCCGATGGCCAGCCGGCTCACGTGCGCCGTGAAAGCCGGTTGCTGCGCCGCAGCTTGCATGCGCTGCACGATCAGGCCGTGCGCCGGATGCCAGCCGGCCAGGTCGCGCCACAGCGATTGCAGCACCGACTGCGGATCGGTCTCGCGGGCCGACGACGGCTGCTGCGCGCCGGCCGCGGGCAATGCGGCGCCCAGCGTCAGGTGGCGGCAGGCCCAGTAGGCCAACGCGTCGGCCAGTTCGCCGTCGTGCCCACCGACCACCGCCAGCGCGGTGCGAATCAAGCCGTGGAATGCGGCGCCACCGCAGCCCGGCATCAGCCCCGGCAGGGTCTGATCGAGCACCGCGTCGCGCCCTTCGTGGATCAGCCATTGGGCGAACAGGTCCCGATAAGCGGACCAGGCCTCAATCTGACCGAAACGCGACCGCCAGCCGTCGCCCGACGGCCAGGCCTCGGCCGGGCGGGCCGGTCGCAGGCGGGTTCGGTAACTGGCCGCGAAGCTGTGCATTCGGGCATCCGACGCGCCCAGCGCCTGCAGCGCCACCAGCACCATCGGCAAGTGGTTGGCCAAGCCGTCGCCGTGTTCGGCGTCGTCGTGCACGCCCTGATCGAGCAATTCATGGAGGTTCATGCCAGGCGCGCCTCAAGCGCATCGATGAACCGGCGCGCCACGTCGAAGCCGGTCTGCTGCGTGATTTCCTGGAAGCCGGTCGGGCTGGTGACGTTGATCTCGGTGACGCAGTTGCCGATCACGTCGAGCCCGATCAGCAGCAGGCCGCGCGCAGCCAGGATCGGGCCGATGTGCTCGGCGATCGCGCGGTCGTGCTCGCTCAACGGTTGAGCCACGCCTTTGCCGCCGACCGCCAGGTTGCCGCGGATCTCGGTGCCCTGCGGGATGCGCGCCAGCACGTGCGGCACCGGCACGCCGTCGATGATCAGGATGCGCTTGTCGCCCAGCACGATCTGCGATTCGTAGCGCTGCACCATCACGGTCTGCGCGCCGCCGCGGTTGAGCGTCTCGACGATGCTGCCCAGGTTGAGCCCGTCGGCGCCGACCCGGAAGATGCCCATGCCACCCATGCCGTCGAGCGGCTTCAGGATGATGTCGTGGTGCTCGGCATGGAAGCGCTGGATGTCGGCTTCGTCTCGCGTCACCAGCGTGGGCCCGATGAACTGCGGAAACTCCAGGATCGCCAGCTTTTCGGGGTGGTTGCGCAGTGCCGCCGGCTGGTTGTAGACGCGCGCGCCTTCGCGTTCAGCCTGCTCGAGCAGGTGGGTGGCGTAGAAATATTCGCTGTCGAACGGCGGGTCGGTGCGCATGATCACGGCGCTGACGTCGGTCAGCGGCACCGGCATCGCCGTGGTGAAGTTTTGCCGGGCGGTGAACCAAAGTTGCGGGTCGCCGGTCAGCGTGATTTCGCGCACGAACGCCGTGACGCGGCCGCCGCGCTGCCACATCAGGTCTTGAGCGCGGCACGCCATCAGCGCGTGGCCACGCGACGCCGCCTCGCGCATCATCGCGAACGTGCTGTCCTTGTGGGTCTTGAAGCTTTCGAGCGGATCGGCAACGAAAAGCAGGGTCATGGCGGCGGTCCGGGTGCGTTTGAAAAGGCGTCTGAACGGGCCTCTGAACGGGCGTCTAAGGGCGTCTAGAGGGCGTCTAGAGGGCGTCTAGAGGGCGTGACTGTGGCACGGAACGGTGCCCGTCGAGGCGACGTCGAGCCTTCAGCGAGACCGCAGGAGGCGACGCCGAGACTTGCGCGCGGCCGCAGGAGGCGACGCCGAGACCTGCGCGCGGCCTCAGGCGGCAGCGCCGGCCGGGCGACGCGCGGCAGCGGGCAGATCGCCTGAATCGCTCATCCGACGCCGCGGCCGGGCCCACCTTGAGCCGGGAAGTCCGCACCAATCGGACGACCTCAGTCGAGCGCGACCGACTCCGGCGCCACGCCGCACAGCTCGGCCAGCGCCTGCACCACCAGCGCATGGTCGTCGCGCTGCGGCAGTCCCGACACCGTCACCACGCCGATCACGCCGGTGCCGCGCAGCATCAGCGGAAAGCAGCCGCCATGGCTGGCGTGGTCGCGCAGCGACAGGCCCAGCTTGGCTTCGAGCGTGGTGCCCTCGCGCTCGAGTTCGCGGCCGATGCGGTACGAGCTGCGGTGCAGCAGTTCGACCGAGTTGTGCTTGCGGCGCGCCCAGTCTTCATTGGCCGGCGAGGTGCCGGGCATCGCGTGGAAGAACACCGGATGTCCGCCCAGCCGCACCTCGATCGTCAACGCCGCAGAGCGTGCCTCGGCCAGCTCCTTCAGGCGGCAGCCCAGGCTCCAGGCGGTGGCGCCGTCGAAGTGGGCGAACTGCAGCACAGTCTCCTGGTGGGCCAGGCGTTCGAGATCGCGGTTCAAGTCCGGGCTGTCGGTCATGGGATGGGTTCCTTCTGGTCAGGCCGCGGGCGCGACGCTGTAATCGACCACCAGCAGGTCGGCCAGCACCGGCTTCAGGCGCGCCACGAAGGCCTGGTGCGCCGGGTGCGGCAGGTAAGCGTCGCGACCGGTGGCGTCGTCGAAACTGAGCAGAAACGCACGCGTGTAGCCCTTGGCCAGGCCTTCCGGGCTGACGTCAGTGCCCCATTCAACGGCACGCACGCGGTCGATCAGCCGGCGCGGTTCGATGAAGCCCTGTTCGATCTCGTGCACCTGCGCCGGCGTGGCCTCGGGCTTGAAGCGCAACAACACCAGGTGGCGCAGCATCGGCGTGGCAGCGGCAGCGGGCGCGACCATCACTGCTTCAGCCCGCGCAGCACGTCGTAGCAGGCGCCCATCGTGTGGTAGTCGGTCTTGCCGGCGGGACTTTTCTCGTCGCTGATCTTGCGGTTGTCGGGCGTCAGGATGCGGTACCAGGCGCCGTGCTCGTGGTCGACGAAATGGGCCCAGCTGTAGGCCCAGATGCGGTCGTACCAGTCCCAGTAGGCGCCCTGCCCGGTGCGCACGGCCAGCAATGCGGCGGCGGCGAAGCTTTCAGCCTGCACCCAGAAGTATTTGTCGGCGTCGCAGACGCTGCCGTCCGGTGCAAACCCGTAGACCAGGCCGCCATGCGCCTGATCCCAGCCGCGCGCCATCGCGGTGTCGAAGAAATGCTGCGCCCGCGTGACCAGCCAGGCCGGACGGTCGAGCGCCGGCAGATGCTGCTCGAGCTGCATCAGCAGCTTGGCCCACTCGGTCAGGTGGCCGGTCTGGTAGCCCCAGGGCCGAAAGATGTTGGTCTTGTCGTCGCGGTTGTAATCCCAGTCGGGCGACCACGCCGAGCCCGACGTGCCGGCGCGGTAGTGCTCCCACACCAGCCCGCCGGCCAGCGCCGCCAGCCGGCCGGTGACGGATTCGGCCAGCGTCAGCGCGCGCTGCAGGAAACGCGCATCACCGGTTGCGTCGAACGCGGCCATCACGGCTTCGCAGCTGTGCATGTTGGCGTTCTGGCCGCGGTAGCTGCTGACCGTCCAGTCGGGCGTGGCTTCGTCGGCGTACAGGCCGTTGGCGGGTTCCCAGAAGCGCTGTTCCATCAGCGCAAACGTGGCGTCGAGCCCGGCGCGCGCTTCGTCCACGCCGGCCAGCAACGCGTGAGCGTGGGCCAACAGCACGAAGGCCAGGCCATAGCAATGGTTGGTGCCGTCTTGCACGGTGGCGCGGCCGTTTTGCCAGTCGATCTGCCAGGCGTATCCGCCCTGGGGCTGCGCATGCGCCGACTGCAGGAAGGCCAGGCCGTGGCGGGTGCGCTGCAAGTCATCGGTCACGCCGAAGCGGCGCCAAGCCATCGCGTGGTTGAACACGAAACGCGCGCTGCTGACCAGATGACGCGTGCGCCGGTCGTAGACCGTGCCGTCGTCCTTGTAGAAGTGGAAAAAGCCGCCGGACGGATCGACGTTGCGCGGCTCGTAGAAATCGAGCGTGTGCCGGATGTGGCCGAGCAGGAATTCGGGCGAGCGGAAGTCGGGCGTGGTCATGGGTGGCGCGCGTCAGGTGGCAGAGGGGTGGGCCAAGGGCAGAGGGGCCGTTGGCAGAGGGGCCAAGTGGCAGAGGGGCAGTTGCCAGAGCTCTGCTCGATTGTCACGCCCACGGACGCAGGCCCATCTGCCGCTGGCCGAGCGGCGTGAGCTCGTCGGCGGTGCAGCGGCCGGTGAAATCCACCTCGTAGTCCTCGGGCGCGAAGTCGGGCGCGCTGCGACCTGCGAGGAATGCCGGTGCCTGGCGATTCAAATAGGCCTCGTTCTTGTCGCACCAGGGCGCCGCGCCGATGTAGATGACGTTGCTGTAGCCGGTGCCGGCGTGGCGGTCTTCGACGGCGTGAATCACATCCGGGTGCCACCACACCGTGTCGCCCGGCTCCACCACCGGGATCGGCACCAGCCCTTCGAGCAGCGTGGCGTGCCACTGCGGCGAGGCCGCGAGCGCGCGGCCCGGCTGCGCGCCGCACAGGTCGCCTTCGGGCACGTCGGCCTGCAGCGCGCGCAGCAGCATCCACGGCGTGGTGGCGGCCACCGGCACCAGTTTGAGCGTGCCGTCGCCCGGACCCTGGCGCGACAGCGCGGTCCAGCCCTGGAAGGTGCGAAAGGCCGAACACACCGCCGGCGACGGGATCTCGCGCGTGCCGGTGCGGCCGGCGCCGTCGAACGGATCGAACTTCAGCGGGTCGCCCTCGAACACCTCGCGGTACACCGGGCGGAAGGTCGGTTCGCACCAGCGTTCGACCGAGCCGCCATCCGAGTGCGGCGACAGGCCGAGCGTGGTGTCACCCGGCTCGCGGCGTCGGATCCGGTCGGCATAGGTGGCCTGCCGGTCGGGATCGAAATAGCGCACGCGCTCGGTGCCGACGATGCGCTCGCTGATCCACAGGTGGTTCAGGAAGGCGCGCGTCGTGGCCAGGCTTTCCGACTGCCGCGCCTGCATCTGCGGGCGCGACCAGTACAGCCCGAAGATCTGCGGGCGGCCCGAGGCCAGCGCGCTGAAATACTTATCGAGCCCGGCCTTTTTCTGGGCGTGCTCGAAGTAGTGGTTGTCGTCGATGTAGCGAGCGATCTGCTTGTTCCAGTCGCTCACCAGCGCCGGGTCGTGCACGCCGCGCACCACCACGCAGCCGCGCCGCCGGATGCGATCCTTCTGCGCGACGCTGATGCGGCCGGCCGCGACGTCGGCATAGGTCAGTTCGGGCACCGCGCCACCGGCGGCCTGCTCGGCACGCACGGCGGCGACCTCGTCGCGCAGCGCCTGATCGAGCCGGGCGAAGCGCTCGGCCGCGTCGGGCACGGCCGCGCGCAAGCTGCGCTGTGCTTGAGCAACGGCGCGCGCAATGTCGTTCATCCAGTCGGAGGTCGCAGCGGTTTCGATCATGGTGTGTTGCGGTGCGGTGAGGGCCCGGCTCGGAACGGGGACGACGACACCGGGGAGAGGCGTCGGTTGCGGCGAACTGATGAGGCCGGCGTCGGCCCGAGTCACTGCCTTAAAGCCAGTGTAGGAGGCGCCGTGTCGGGTGGCGCGGGGATTTTCCCGGGCGTGATGGGGACGTGATGGAGGCGCGAGCCAGTGGATCTTTGAACAACCGTTGGCATTGCCATGACCGGCTACCGGCTCGGCGCGTTCGGTGTCGAAGTGCCGCGCGGGCCGACGCTGCGGAATGCTCGGCTGGCTCGATCGGCAGCGTCGACGACGCCATCTCTGCACCGCCAGCGGTTCGGCGGGCTCGGTGCGGCAGCGTCAACGACGCCAGCGCTGCACCCCCAGCGCCAGCGCGCCTGCCACGACGCCCCAGAAGGCCGAGCCGATGCCGGCCAGGCTGAGCCCGCTGAGCGTCACGAGGAACGTGATCAGCGCGGCCTCGCGGTGCCGTTCGTCCTTGAGCGCGACCGCCAGCCCGCCGCCGATCGTGCCGAGCAGCGCCAGCCCGGCGATGGCCACCACCAGCTCGCGTGGGAACGCCGTCAGTACGCCGGTGACGGTGGCCCCGAACGCCCCGACGATGCAATAGATCAACCCGCACGACGCCGCGGCCACATAGCGCCGGGCGGGATCCCGGTGCGCCTCGGCGCCCATGCAGATCGAGGCGGTGATGGCCGACAGGTTCAGCGCAAACGCACCGAACGGCGCCAGCAGCAGCGTCGCGAAGCCGGTCAGGCTGATCACCTTGGAGATCGGAACGGGAAAGCCCGCCGCGCGGATCGCGGCCACGCCGGGCAGGTTCTGCGAGGCCATCGTGACGACGAACAACGGCAGCGCCAGGCTGACGGTGGCCCGCCAGCTGAATTCAGGCGCCGTGTACACCGGCAGCGTCAGGCCCCAGTGCACTGTCTCGAGGTGCAACTGCCCGCTGAACGCGGCCACGCCGGTGCCGAGCAACAGCACGCCCGGCACCGCGAAACGCGGCCACACACGGCGCCCCACCAGATAGGCCAACAGCATCAGCGCGACAAGGGTGAAGGCCGACTGCAGGGCGACGAACGCGTCGAGCCCGAAGCGTGCCAGCACGCCGGCGAGCAGGGCGCTCGCCAGCGCCAGCGGAATGCGGTCCATCAGGCGCTCGAACCAGCCGGTGACGCCGACCAGCGTGGTCAGCGCGGCACAGACGAAAAAAGCGCCCGTCGCGTCGGCCATGCCGAAACCGCCCGAGGCGCCGGCCGTCGCCAGCACTGCGGCGCCCGGCGTGCTCCACGCCACCATGACGGGCAGCCGCAACCACAGCGACGGCACCAGCGTGCACAGGCCCATGCCCCAGCCAAGCGCCCAGATCCACGACGCGGTCTGCGCAGGCGTGGCGCCGAGCGCGGTGGCGGCCTGAAACACGATCGCGACCGAGCTGGTGAAGCCCACCAGCACGGCCACGAACCCGGCCGTGACCGCCGACAACGAAGCATCTCGGAACACGGGAAAACGCATCGTTCGAGTATCGCTGCGTCGGCTGCCAGGCAGGCGCAGGCCGCCAGACTCGCAACCGCGCCATGTTCGTCAGTCGAATGGGCTTGGCCGCCAGTCCGCTGTGACACGCGCGGCCGAATGCGTCGGTGCCGTGCCGTCAGTCGTCAGGGCGCGGCGCTGGATATCAGCGCCATGCGGCTGCGCTGGTTCGAGGCGGGGCCTGCTCTCGACCTTGCCGGCCTGTCGCACCGGGTCAGATCTCGACTTTCGAGCCCAGTTCCACCACGCGGTTGGTCGGCAGGTTCAAGAAGTCGGCCGCAGCGGTGGCATTGCGGTGCATGCCGGCGAACAGCTTTTCGCGCCACATCATCATGCCCGCGCCGAATGTCGGAATCACGATGTCGCGCGACAGGAAATAGCTCGTGTCCATGTCGTCGAAATCGATGCCGCTGGTGCGCAGCACCGCCAACGCCTCGGGCACGTCGGGGTCGTTCTTGAAGCCGAAGTGCAGGTTGACCTGCCAGCAGTCGTGGCCCAGCGATACGGCCTTGGTGCGGTCCGCGGATTCGATGTACGGCACCTCATGGTGCTTGACCGTGACGAACAGGTTGGTGGCGTGCAGCACCTTGTTGTGCTTCAGGTTGTGCAGCAGCGCGGTCGGCGTGATGCCCTCCCCGCTGGACAGGAACACCGCGGTGCCTTGCACCCGCGCCGGCGGACTGACGAACACCGCCTCCAGGAAACTGTTCAGGTCGATCGCGTCGCCGCGCATGCGCTCTGCCATCAGGCGGCGGCCCTGCTTCCAGGTCATCATCAGCGTGAACATCAGCACGCCGATCACCAGCGGGAACCAGCCGCCGTCGAACACCTTGATGAAGTTGGCGGCGAAGTAGACGAAGTCGACCACGAAGAAAAAGCCGGTCGCCGCGATGCACAGCGTCCACGGGTAATTCCAGGCATAGCGGATCACGAAGAATGTCATCGTGGTGGTGATCAGCATGTCGATCGTGACGGCGATGCCGTAGGCCGCGGCGAGCTTGCTGCTTGAACCGAACGCCAGCACTGCCAGCACGATGCAGACGTACAGACTCCAGTTGATGAACGGCACGTAGATCTGGCCGGTTTCCTTGACCGAGGTGTGCAGGATGCGCATGCGCGGCAGGTAGCCGAGTTGAATTGCCTGCTTGGTGACCGAAAACGCCGCGGTGATCAGCGCCTGCGACGCGATCACGGTGGCGCAGGTGGCCAGCCCGATCAGCGGAAACAACGCCCAGGTCGGCGCCATCTCGAAGAACGGGTTCTTCACGTTCTCCGGGTGCGACAGCAGCATCGCGCCCTGGCCGAAGTAGTTCAGCACCAGGGCCGGCATCACCAGGCTGAACCAGGCCAGCCGGATCGGCCGCTTGCCGAAGTGGCCCATGTCGGCATACAGCGCTTCGGCGCCGGTGACGCAAAGCACCACCGAGCCGAGCGCGATGAACGCGATCTGCGGTTGCGCCACCATGAACAGCACCGCGTAATGCGGGCTCAGGGCCCACAGCACCTGCGGGTTCTCGCCGATGTGGATCACGCCCAGCAAAGCCAGCACCAGGAACCACACCACCGTGATCGGCCCGAACAGCTTGCCCACACTGCCGGTGCCACGGCGCTGCACCAGGAACAGCAAAGTCAGCACGACCAGCGTGACAGGCTCGACGAAACGGTGCAGGCCGGGCGCGGCGACCTCGAGACCCTCTACCGCCGACAGCACCGAGATGGCCGGCGTGATCACGCCGTCGCCGAAGAAGATGGCGGTGCCGAAGATGCCGATCAGCAGCAGTCGCTTGCGCAGCACGGGCCGACCTTTGACGGCCTGGGACGCCAGCGCCAGCATCGCGATCAGACCGCCCTCGCCGTTGTTGTCGGCGCGCAGGATCAGCACGACATACTTGATCGACACCACCACCGTGAGCGTCCAGAACACCAACGACAGCACGCCGTAGATGTTTTGCGGCGTCAGCGGCACGTGGCCGCGCGCGAACACTTCCTTCAGCGCGTAAAGCGGGCTGGTGCCGATGTCGCCATAGACGACGCCGACGGCACCCAGGGTCAGCGCGGCAATACTGGAGGCGGGGCGGTGCAAACTCAAAGGCAGGAACTCGGTGTGTGACCCGTGTCAGGGTTGTTTCGCGCGATTTTGCACTGGTCGCCGATGCGAACCGCGCGAGACGGTACGGTGACGCAGGATCGTTCGAAATGCCTTGCCGCGGCGCAAGCGCCAGAGCGGCGGCACCGGGCGCCGCGAGCGCGTGGAGCGCACAGAGCACAGACAGCTCGCAGTGCACAAACAGCGCATAGATCACGATCAGCGCATCGAGCCCTAGAAGCTTATAGAACATGAACAGCGCGTCAAGCACGAACCGCGCGCGGAGCATTGACAGCGCGCGGAGCACAAACAGCGCGCCAAGCACGAACAGCGCGCAGAGCGTGTAAGCGCCCCGAGTCAGCGTTCCGCGCCCGGGATCCAGTTCGTTCCTGCCAGCGGCACGGCCGCCATGCCCGCCGTGTCGACCGTCAAGGCGACCAGATCTTCGCGTTCAGGTGATGCACATCTTGCTTGCCGCACGCGCGCGCCAGCGTCGTCAGTTCCATCGTCAACGTCGACAGGGAGTTGCGCAGGTGGCGCGCGCCCTACCGTCGCAGGCGCTGCTCGGGCAGTGCGTCCTGCGTGCTGATGCCAACCGGGCATTCGCCGGTGTGGCAATGGTGGCAGCGGCCGGCCTGCGTGCCGAGCGGGGAGTAGTCGGCGGCTGCACTGACCGACACACCGTCCTGGAACCATGCATCACGGTTGAGGCCAGCGCCATCAGCGCGCTTTGCCCGATCGATACCGCATCGGCGCCCAGCGCCAACGCCTTGGCGACGTCGGCGCAGGTGCGAATGCCAATAACGCCAATCGCACCAATCGCACCGATCGCGCCAATCGTGCCGATAGCGCCGCCGAGGCTTCAGGCACGTTCAGGCATACACCTCGGCGTTCGGGTTGGTCGCTTCGAGCTCGTAACTGGCCGCCACCATCGCCAGCCGCGCGATCACGCCGTACATGTAGAAGCGGTTCGGTGCACTGACACCCGGCTTTGCGCCGGATCGCGGCAGCTGATTCGATTCGGCGAAGGCCAGCGGCACATAGCTGGCGCCCGGCGCATTCAGGTTTTCGTCGGTGCCGCGATCGGCGTTGACGCGGTAGAAGCCGCCCACGACGTACCGGTCGATCATGTAGACCACCGGCTCGGCCACCGCGTCGTGCACGCGCTCGAAGGTGGGCACGCCCTCTTGCAAGATCACATCGGCGCTTTCCTGGCCGCTTTGCACGACGCTGATGCGATGCTGCACACGGCCAGCGAGGTCGGCCAGGTCCTTCGGGTCGCGCACCGTCATGATGCCCATGCCCAGAGTGCTGGCGTCGGCCTTGACGATGATGAAAGGTTTTTCCTGGATGCCGTATTCCTTGTATTTGCGGCGAATCTTGCCGAGCAGCGCCTCGGCGTTGGTCTGCAGGCACTCGGCGCCGCTGCCGCTCGTGAAATCGACCTCGCCGCAGTGCGCGTACATCGGGTTGATCAGCCAAGGGTCCATGCCCAGCAGCTTGGCAAACTTCTTGGCGATCTCCTCGTAACAGGCGAAGTGCTTGGTCTTGCGCCGCACCGCCCAACCAGCGTGCAACGGCGGTAGCAGGTACTGCTCATGCAGGTCTCGCAGGACCGGGGGAACGCCGGCCGACAGGTCGCAGTTGAGCAAGATGGTGCACGGATCGAAGTTTTTCAGCCCGAGCCTGCCGCGCGTGCGCACCAACGGTTCCATCGTCAGCGTGCTGCCGTCGGGCAGGCCGATGTCGGTGGGTTGCTGGATCGACGCGTCCAGCGAGCCCAGGCGCACGTTGAGCCCCGCCATGTGGAAGATTTGCACCAGCCGCTGCACATTGCTGAGGTAGAACGTGTTGCGGGTTTCCGGTTCCGGGATCAGCAACAGGTTCTTCGCTTCCGGACAGATCTTCTCGATCGCCGCCATCGCCGCCTGAACCGACAGCGGCAGCATCTCGGGGGTCAGGTTGTTGAAGCCGCACGGGTACAGGTTGGTGTCGACCGGTGCCAGCTTGAAGCCTGCATTGCGCAGATCCACCGAGGTATAGAACGGCGGCGTGTGCTCCATCCATTCGAGGCGAAACCAGCGCTCGATGGCCGGCAACGATTCCAGCATGCGCTGCTCCAGCTCGTTGATGGGGCCGGTGAGGGCGGTGACGAGGTGAGGGACCATGGCTGATTCCGTGTACAAAACACAAGTTTAGGTCGCCACGCTGATTCCCGTCGATCACCACCGTCAAGACGGCTTGCGCCACGCGTTCTGAAGCGGCCGCAAAAAACCGGACACAAGAAACGGGACACAAGAAACGGGACACGAGAAACGGATACGGGAAACGAAAAACGGGCGCCGCAGCGCCCGTTGTCCGAAACCGGACCATTCGTCCGGTGCCCTGCGGCTACTTGCTGTAGGCGGTTTCGCCGTGGGACGTGATGTCCAGCCCTTCGCGCTCGTCTTCCTCCGGCACCCGCAATCCGATCGTCAGGTCGACGATCTTGTAGGCCACGACCGACACCACACCCGACCAGACCACCGTCAGCAGCACGGCCTTCAGCTGGATCCAGACCTGCGCGCCCATCGAGCTGTTGACGACGGCCGCCGTGACCCAATCGCCCACGATGCCCGGGCCACCGAGTGCTTGGTTGTTGAACACGCCGGTGAGCAGCGCACCGACGATGCCGCCTACACCGTGAATGCCAAACACGTCGAGCGAGTCGTCGGCACCCAGCATCTTCTTCAGAACGGTCACGCCCCACAGGCACGCGAGGCCGGCAATGAAGCCGATCACGATCGCACCCATCAGACCCACGTTGCCGCATGCCGGGGTGATCGCCACCAGTCCGGCCACGGCACCCGAAGCTGCGCCGAGCATCGACGCTTTGCCCTTGAGCAGCGATTCACCCATGCACCAGGCCAGCAGCGCCGCCGCAGCCGCCGAGAAGGTGTTCATGAATGCGAGCACGGCGCTGTTGCCCGCTTCCAGTGCCGAGCCGGCGTTGAAGCCAAACCAGCCGACCCACAGCATCGAGGCGCCGACCATCGTCAACGTCAGCGAGTGAGGCGTGAAGGCCTCCTTGCCGTAGCCGACACGCTTGCCGACCATGTACGCACCCACCAGACCCGCCACCGCAGCGTTGATGTGAACCACCGTGCCGCCCGCGAAGTCGAGCGCGCCCCATTGCCACAGCAGGCCGGCCTTGGCGTTCAACGCCTCGACCACTTCCTTGCTGCTGTAGGCGTCCGGGCCCATCCAATACCAGACCATGTGAGCGATCGGCGCGTAGCTGAACGTGAACCACAACGCCGTGAACAGCAGCACCGCACTGAACTTGATGCGCTCGGCGAACGCGCCGACGATCAGGCAACAGGTGATGCCGGCGAACGTGGCTTGGAATGCGACGAACAGCAGTTCGGGAATGACGACACCCTTGCTGAACGTGGCAGCCATCGCGAAGGTTCCGGTGGCCGGGTCGAACAGGCCCTTCATGAACAGCCGGTCGAAGCCTCCGATGTAGGCGTTGCCTTCGGTGAAGGCCAGGCTGTAGCCGTAGATGCACCACAACAGGACGATCATCGCGAACGTGACCATGACCTGCATCAACACCGACAGCATGTTCTTGCTGCGCACCAGACCACCATAGAACAGCGCCAGGCCCGGCACCACCATCATGATCACGAACGCCGTGGCCACGATCATCCAGGCGACATCGCCCTTGTTGGGCACCGGTGCCGGCGCGGCAGAGGCTGCCTCGGCCGGTGCAGATGTCGGTGCTGCAGCAGGCGCTTGAGCCGCAACGGCAGGGGCGGTTGCTTCAGGCGCCGAAGCGGCCGTGTCCTGAGCCAGGCTGGCCCCGACAAAGCCCAGGGACGCCAGTCCCAAAGCAAGGATTGCAATCAGTTTTTTCATGATGGTGGGTGATTGGTCTGTTCAGGGCATCACAACGCGTCTTTGCCGGTCTCACCGGTGCGAATTCGTATTACCTGTTCGAGCGAGGTGACGAAGATCTTGCCGTCACCGATCTTGCCGGTGCGGGCGGCACTCTCGATGGCCTCGACCACGCGGTCGACGAGCGCGTCGTCGACCGCCGCCTCGATCTTCACCTTGGGCAGGAAGTCGACCACGTACTCCGCACCGCGGTACAACTCGGTGTGGCCTTTCTGCCGGCCGAAGCCCTTCACTTCCGTCACCGTGACGCCTTGCACACCGACGGCACTCAAGGCTTCACGGACTTCGTCAAGCTTGAACGGCTTGACTATCGCAATCACCATCTTCATGGCTGTCTCCAGGTTGGGCACGGCGGGCCGACGGACCGACATGAAAGGAACTGCGGTGTAAATGCAGCTTCTGTGCCATGTGCCGGCAACGCGTCGCGCACCAATTTCGCTCACGACCGGCATCGGTGAGACCCATGTCGGTCGTTTGCGCGATGTCGGTGCACTGCATGCAATTGGTGCGTGCGACCGGGCCGTCTCGGTGCATTGGCACCCGGGCACAATCGAACACCGTTTGAACCCATGTCGTGCAGCCGCGGGCACGACGCGATCCAGGAGTCGCCATGTCGCTCGCCGTGATCCACAGCCGCGCTCTCGATGCGCTGCAAGCACCGGAAGTCACGGTCGAGGTGCACTTGGCGAACGGCCTGCCGAGCTTCACGCTGGTCGGTCTGGCGGACACGGAGGTCAAGGAAGCACGTGAACGCGTGCGCGCTGCCTTGCTGACGAGCGGCCTGGAATTTCCCACCAACAAACGCATCACCGTGAACCTGGCACCGGCCGACCTGCCCAAGGAGTCCGGCCGGTTCGACCTGCCGATCGCGCTCGGCATCTTGGCCGCCAGCGGTCAGATCGACGCCACCCGAACGGCAGGCTTCGAGTTCGCCGGCGAGCTGTCGCTGTCGGGCGAGTTGCGCCCGGTGCGCGGCGCGCTGGCGATGGCCCTGGCGATGCGCCGCCAAGGCCTGCGTGCAGGCGCCGAGCCGCCGCGCGCGCTGGTGCTGCCCGCGCCGAATGCGAGTGAGGCAGCGCTGGTCGACGGCCTGGCGATCCACGCCGCCGTGCACCTGCTGGACGTGGTGGCGTCGCTGCTGCCGGGCGACGCCGTGCAGCCATTGCCGCTGGCACAGGCGCAGGTGGCACAGCCCGGACGAGCGACGCTGGACCTGCGCGACGTGAAGGGGCAGTCGCTCGCCAAGCGTGCCCTCGAAATCGCCGCTGCCGGCGGCCACAGCGTGCTGATGGTCGGTCCGCCGGGCACCGGCAAGTCGATGCTGGCGCACCGGTTCGCCGGCTTGCTGCCGGCGCTGTCGCAGGAACAGGCGCTCGAGTCCGCGGCGGTGCTGAGCCTGACGGGCGCGTTCACGCCGCAGGGTTGGGGGCAACGTGTGCTGCGCGCGCCGCACCACACCGCGTCCTCGGTGGCGCTGGTGGGCGGTGGCTCGCCGCCGCGGCCCGGCGAAATCTCGCTGGCGCACCACGGCGTGCTGTTTCTCGACGAGCTGCCCGAATTCGCGCGGACGGCGCTCGAGGCGCTGCGCGAGCCGCTCGAGACCGGGCGCATCCTGATTTCTCGCGCCGCCCGCCAGGCGGAATTTCCGGCCCGCTTCCAGCTGATCGCGGCGATGAATCCGTGCCCCTGCGGCCACCTGGGCAGTCCGCTGCGCGCCTGCCGCTGCACACCGGACGTGGTGCTGCGCTACCAGGGCCGCATCAGCGGGCCGCTGCTTGACCGCATCGATCTGCAGGTCGAGGTGCCGGCGGTGCCGCCGCAGGCGCTGGCCACGGCACCCGACGGCGAGCCGACCGCGCGCATTGCCGCGCGCGTTGCGCACGCGCTCGACCGCGCCCTGCAGCGCCAGGGCTGCATCAACGCGCAACTGGAGGGCACGGCGCTGGACCTGCACTGTGCGCTCGAGCCGTCGGCGTCGCAGTTCCTGCAGACGGCAGCCGCCCGGCTCGGCTGGTCTGCGCGCAGTTTTCACCGCGTGCTCAGGCTGGCACGCAGCATTGCCGACCTCGGCGGTGCCAGCGTCATCACGGCCGCGCACCTGGGCGAAGCGGTGCAATACCGCCGGGTGCTGGCGGCGGCCTGAGAGGGTCGGCGGTGTCGGGTTCGGGCAGGGCCGTTCAGCCCAGCGCTGCCAATGCCCGGCGCACCTGCGCCAAGTCCTGTCCGCAGCGACGTGCCCAGTCCTGCAGTTGATCGTCGCCGATCTTGCCGACGTTGAAGTAGCTCGCCTGTGGGTGTGACAGGTAGAAGCCGCTGACGCTGGCAGCCGGCATCATGGCAAAGCTTTCGGTCAGCGACATGCCGATGTCCCCCGCTCCCAGCACGCGGAACATGTCAGGCTTGACCGTGTGGTCGGGGCAGGCCGGGTAGCCGGGCGCCGGGCGGATGCCCTGGTACTGCTCGGCAATCAACTCGCCGGTGCCCAGATTCTCGTCGGGCGCATAGCCCCACAGGTCGGTGCGCACGCGCCGGTGCAGCCATTCGGCGAAGGCCTCGGCCAGCCGGTCGGCCAGCGCCTTCAGCATGATCGCGCTGTAGTCGTCGTGGTCGTCCTGAAACTGCTTTTCCTTCTTCTCGCTGCCCAGCCCGGCGGTCACGGCAAACAGGCCGATGTAGTCGGCCCGGCCGGAGTCGCGCGGCGCGATGCAGTCGGCCAGGCAGCGGTTCGGACGCCTGACCTTCACGCCGTCGGGCCCTTCGATAACCGGTCGCTCGGACTGCATGCGCAGGCCGCGCCACGTCATCAACACCTCGGTGCGTGACTCGTCGGCGTAGATCTCGATGTCGTCGTCGTTCACCGTGTTGGCGGGGTACAGCCCGATCACGCCGCTGGCTGTCAGCCAGCGCCCTTCGATCAGCCGCTTGAGCAGGCGCTTGCCGTCGCTGTAGACGCGCCGCGCCGACTCGCCGACCACTTCGTCGGTCAGGATCGCAGGGTACGGCCCCGCCAGGTCCCAAGTCTGGAAGAACGGCGCCCAGTCGATGCAGGTTGCAAGCTCGGCCAGGTCCTGGTTGCGCAACAGCCGGCGGCCGATGAATTTCGGTCGGGGCGGCGTGTAGTGCGACCAGTCGACCGGCGTCTTGTTGGCGCGCGCCGCGGCCAGCGTGACCAGCGGCGTGGCCTTCTTGCTGGCGTGCTGTTCGCGCACGCGCACGTAGTCGGCCTGGATCCCGGCGATGTACGCGGCGGCGCGCTCGTCGCTGAGCAGTTCGCTGCAGACGCTGACCGAGCGGCTGGCATCGGGCACGTAGACCACCGGGCCGTCGTAGTGCGGCGAGATCTTCACGGCGGTGTGCACCCGGCTGGTGGTGGCGCCGCCGATCAGCAGCGGCGTGCGCCGGCTGCGGAAATGCTCGTCGCGCTGCATCTCGGCGGCCACGTGCTGCATTTCCTCCAGGCTCGGCGTGATCAGGCCCGACAGGCCGATGATGTCCGCACCCTCCTCCTTGGCCTTGGCCAGGATGTCGCGGCAGGCCACCATCACGCCCATGTTGACGACCTCGAAGTTGTTGCACTGGAGCACGACCGTGACGATGTTCTTGCCGATGTCGTGCACGTCGCCTTTCACGGTCGCGATGACGATCTTGCCCTTCGCCTTGGCCGCACCGCCGGCTTGCACCAGCGCCAGCTTCTCGGCCTCGATGTAGGGCAGCAGGTGGGCCACGGCCTGCTTCATCACGCGGGCGCTTTTCACCACCTGCGGCAGGAACATCTTGCCCTGGCCGAACAGGTCGCCGACGATGTTCATGCCGGCCATCAGCGGCCCTTCGATCACGTGCAGCGGGCGGCCGCCTTGCGCCAGCAGCGCCTGGTAGGCGACCTCGGTGTCGATTTCGATGAAGTCGTTGATGCCGTGCACCAGCGCGTGGCTCAGCCGCTCCTCGACCGTCTTCGGGTGCTCCGGTGTGCCGCGCCAGGCGAGCCGCGCGCTGTCGTCCTTGGCGGCGCCCTTGGCGCCTTCGGCCACTTCGATCAGGCGTTCGCCGGCAGTGGCCGGAGGTTCGCCTTCCCGAAGCCGAGGGCGCCGGTTCAGCACGACGTCTTCGACGCGCTCGCGCAGCTCCGGCTCGAGGTCGTCGTAGACGCCGACCATGCCAGCGTTGACGATGCCCATGTCCATGCCAGCCTGAATCGCGTGGTACAGGAAAACAGCGTGAATCGCCTCGCGCACCGGGTCGTTGCCGCGAAAGCTGAACGACACGTTGCTGACCCCGCCCGACACCTTGGCGCCTGGCAGGTTCTGCTTGATCCAGCGCGTCGCGTTGATGAAGTCGACCGCGTAGTTGTCGTGTTCCTCGATGCCCGTGGCGATGGCAAAGATGTTCGGGTCGAAGATGATGTCTTCCGGCGCAAAGCCGACCTGGTCGACAAGCACCCGGTAGGCACGTTCGCAGATCTGCTTCTTGCGCTCGAAGGTGTCGGCCTGGCCCTTTTCATCGAACGCCATCACCACCGCTGCCGCACCGTAGCGGCGGACCAGCGTGGCCTGGCGGATGAACTCGGCCTCGCCTTCCTTCAGCGAGATCGAGTTGACGATGCCCTTGCCCTGGATGCACTTGAGGCCGGCCTCGATCACGCTCCACTTCGAGCTGTCGATCATGATCGGCACGCGCGCGATCTCGGGCTCGCCGGCGATCAGGTTCAGGAAGCGCACCATGGCCGCCTGGCTGTCGAGCATGGCCTCGTCCATGTTGATGTCGATGACCTGCGCGCCGTTCTCGACCTGCTGGCGCGCCACGGCGAGAGCCTGTTCGAACTGGCCATTCAGGATCATGCGGGCGAACGCCTTCGAGCCGGTCACGTTGGTGCGCTCGCCAATGTTGACGAACAGCGCATCGGCGCCGATCGATACCGGCTCCAGGCCGGACAGTTTCAAGGCGGGAGGATTCAACAGATCGTTCATGGCGCGGCAACTCGAAATGCGGCCGCGTGGCTCACCGCGGACCGTGGGTCGGGTAAGCGCCGTTGTCTCTGCGGGGCCGCTCGAGGACAGCTTCCGGGCTCAAGCCTGGCAGTGCGGAGGTGACTCCGGGCTGTCGCAGCGCTTCTTGAACAACACAAATTGTAGAGGCGCACGGTGCACGCCGCAGTTTGTCGCCGCCGCCGGATGAAGGCGAGGCGACGCAAAAACACGCTTCAGGCGGTCAGCAGCGCGTAGAGCGTGTCCTTGGCCTGCAAGCGTTGCTTCTTCAAAGACTCCAGATCGGCATCGGACGAATGCTCGAGGCCTACCTCAAGGCGCACGATTTCCTTGTCGAGCGCCTCATAGGCATCGTTGATTTTGGTGAAATGGGCGTCGGCCTTCATGGCATGCAGGCGATCGCGCAGTTCGGGGAATTCCTTGATGAGCGGATGGTGTTCAACGATCATGACGTGGGCTCCGGCGGCTACGAAAACCAAATTGTCGGCGCCCTCACCATAACCCAGCCTTGAGGTGCATCAAGACAGGTGGCGACGCCTCTTTCAAGCCGCCAGCAGGTCCGTCAGGCCGCCCGAAGCAGCGCAACAACGCGGCCGGTAGCGCGACACGCGCTGCGCGATTTGTGCGATGTGCTCCGGCGTGGTGCCGCAGCAACCGCCGGCGATGTTCAGGAAGCCGGCGCGAGCGAACTCCTCGACCAGGCTGCCGGTGATCTCGGGCGTCTCGTCGAAGCCGGTCTCGCTCATCGGGTTGGGCAAGCCGGCGTTCGGGTAGCAGCTGATGTAGGTGTCGCCGGCCACCTTGGCCAGTTCTTCGATGTACGGCCGCATCAGTGTGGCGCCGAGCGCGCAATTCAGGCCGATCGCCAATGGCCGGGCATGCCGCACGCTGTGCCAAAACGCGCTGACGGTCTGGCCCGACAGGATGCGGCCCGAGGCGTCGGTCACGGTGCCTGAGATGATCACCGGCAGGCGTTCGCCGGTCTCTTCCATCAGTTCGTCGAGCGCGAAGATCGCCGCCTTGGCGTTGAGGGTGTCGAACACCGTCTCGACCAGAAACAGGTCGCAGCCGCCCTCCAGCAAGCCCTGGGCCTGCTCGCGGTAAGCGTCGCGCAATTCGTCGAACGTGACGTTGCGGGCCGCCGGGTCATTGACGTCGGGGCTGATGCTGGCCGTGCGCGGGGTCGGGCCGAGCGCGCCCGCCACGAACCGCGGCCGCTCGGCGCTGCTGTATTCGTCGCACGCCTGTCGCGCCAGCCGGGCCGCGGCGACGTTCATCTCGCGCGCCAGTTCGCCCAGACCGTAGTCGTCCTGCGCCACGCGTGTGGCGCCGAAGGTGTTGGTCTCCAGGATGTCGGCGCCGGCCGCCAGGTACTGACGATGGATCTCCAGGATCACGTCGGGGCGCGTGAACTGCAGCAGCTCGTTGTTGCCCTTCAGGTCCTTCGGGTGGTCCTTGAAGCGCTCGCCGCGGTAGTCAGCCTCGACCAGCCTGTAGCGCTGGATCATCGTGCCCATCGCACCGTCGAGGATGGCGATGCGCTCTTTCAAGATGTCGGGCAGCCGGGCGCCGCGCGTGTAGGACTTCGATTTCATCTGGCGATTGTAGGAAATGCGGGCATCACGGGCCCAAGCCGGGCCCGCGGCCTCAGATCACTTCCGCGCTCATCGTGGCCTTGAACAGCGAATCGCGGAAGCTCATGGTGCGCGGACCGACATCGTCCATCGCCCACAGCGCCAGCGCCTTGGCCGACATCGGTTTGGCGAACAGGAAGCCCTGCAGCTGGTCACAGCCGAATTCGCGCAGGATGCGGTTCTGCCCTTCAGTTTCCACGCCCTCGGCCACCACCTTGAGGTCCAGCGCCTTGGCCAGGTTGACCACCGCCGACGCCACCTTGCGGGCGTCTTCGCTGGTCTCCAGGTCCATCACGAAGCTGCGGTCGATCTTGAGTTCCTGCGCCGGCAGCTTGCGCAGGTAGGCCAAGCTCGAATGCCCGGTGCCGAAATCGTCGATCGAGATGTGCACGCCCACCTTGGCCAGTTCCCCCAGCACGCGCATCGTCACCTCGGTGTCGTCCATCGCCGAAGATTCCGTGATCTCGCAGGTGATCAGTTCGGGGTTGATCTGGTGCAGCGCCAAGGCGGCGGCGATGCGCTCGGCCAGATCGGGCTGGCGCAGTTGCTGCACCGACAGGTTGATCGCC
>ENA-OFCX01000369-OFCX01000369.1-metagenomes-genome-assembly--contig:-NODE-369-length-24380-cov-3.200493_pt1 | contig 24380 bp, 15 predicted proteins | sample MGYA00153384_OFCX01 | MGnify analysis MGYA00153384
ACTTTGGCAAGTGCTAACTTCTCATGCTATGACACTGCAATTACCGAGCGCGCGTGTGGGAAGTGGGTTAGTACAAGCTCCTTAATACGGAATACTCGCCAGCCCCAACTTCTTGAAAAAGTCGGGGCTCTAACAACTATACAAAGGAGGCTAAATATGTCTGAGGAACAAGTAGAGCGCATCGTAGTAACTGTTGACGACCAAAACTTACCGGTTATTGAATCTGTTGTCGCTGGCTTGCAATCGGCGGGAATGAATGTCGATCGGGTGCTGCCTGTTACTGGCATCATTACTGGAGAAGTTGCTCGATCGAAGCTAGAACAACTAAGGAGCGTACCGGGCGTGGCTGGTGTTGAGGTCGATCGAGAAATGCGGGCAATTTAAACGAATTATTTAGGGGTTACTAGATCCAGTTTTGCTAACCCCAAATAGCGCACACCTTCTGGTGTCACGTCGAACCGACAGGGTAAAATCTCTACACCTACATTCATAGCTTGTCTGAACAATTCTCCGTAAGTGCGATCGGCACTATCCCCAGGAGCAAAATCCGTACAATCCCCGCGATTGATAAAATACAGCATTACAGCCCTCGATCCCTGCCGCACAACTTCGATCAATTCCCTCAAATGTTTCTGTCCCCTCTCAGTCACTGTATCAGGAAACAGAGCCAATTCCCCCTTAGCCCAAGTTGTATTTTTAACTTCCAAAAAAATAGAACCTTCCTCACCAGTCAGCCAAAAATCAACTCGACTTTTTTTATCCTTACCATAAACAACTTCTGGTTTGAACTCACTATAATTACCCAACTCGGGAAACAATCGCGACTCCAAAGCCAGCTTAATCACTCGATTTGGCAATCCAGTATTAACTCCCACCCAAGTTGGCACAGTATCGCACACTTGAATTAATTCCCAAGTATAAGCTAGCTTACGTTTAGGATTATCGCTGGCAGATACAAAGACTGGATTACCAGGAAGATAAACATCAGTCATCGGGCCAGTATTCGGACAATGGGCTATGATAATTTCACCAGAAGCCAGTTCGATATCTGCAAAAAATCGCTTGTATCGCTTAACTAAAATACCTGGCAAAAGAGGGGGATATTTGTAAATAAAATTATTCATCATTCATCATTCTTTGTTTCATATCCTTCGCCGCTAAAGCATAACCACCATCAGCACCGTCTATAAAATGCACTTGCTGACCGCTGCGTTCAAACACTAAACAAGTCATCAACGCCCTGTTAGTAACGTGCAAACCATAAACCAGCTTACCTTCACGATAGTTCTGTTCCAAATACTCCGTCAATTTCGATCGCTGCCACCCATTCCCCGAAATTACCATCCTCAACATATCATCAAATTTGCGGTAATCCGTAGCTGCGATCGCAATATCTTTATAAACTCCCCAATCTAACTCTTCTGTCTTAACTTTCAAATTCATTAACAGCGAACCCAGCGCCGTTTCTAACTGTATTTTTGATAAATACATCTGGCGGTCTAACCAACTACAATTACTCGCCCGAACCAGAGTTTCTTTAATCAGCTTAGCACTATTTAATGTCAATTTAAGATTTTGACTATAGATCGGATTTAAAGAATCTTCTTTACCGTAAATATATTCAATTTTTTCTAAAATATTTCTATAAAGTTGATGGTTCTGTTGACCAAAATCTTCTCGCACCATTACCAGCAGCGTGACTATTTCCCCGTACTTGCTGGGAATATCCTGCCATCGGCACTCCAATCCCGAAAAATCTGCTGTTGCAGCAATGCCATTATTTTTAATGCTGTAAATATTACCAGCAGCCGGGTCTTTAATCAGTTCAGTAGCACGGGTTAAGCCGCCGCCGATAAAAACAGCTTGGCTGTAATTGTCGGAAACTTTAAACTTAGCTATTTTAACCGGATAATTAGCTGCAACCGCAACTTTAACCGGCACTGCCCCAACTCGCAAATCCATATCAAATTCATTCTTAGCCATTTGTTGAGTGGCCAGCAAAGCAATCTTAGCAGCAGGTAAAAGTTGTGGGCCCATTAACATAGAAGCGCCATCGCCACCAAACACAAACGGAATTTGAATTTTGCCGACTGCATTCAAAACAGCAACGATCGAACAAGCTCCCAATAAGTTAACTTCTTTGTATTTTCCCGCTTCAATCGCTTTGGTAGAACCGCGAATATCTGTGACAATAATGTACCAATCATCAGGTACGTCCACAAAATTACCCAGATCGGTAATATCGCGAAAATTATTAAGTAAAGGCAATTCGGAATAGAAGTTTTCTGAATTCATGCTATGATTTTCCAGATTCGCGATTAAAATAAGTGAAGCCTTTTAGCATTAGCGTTTGTAACTATTTGTGTCCCAATTACAGAAGCCCTCTCGTTCCCTAGCAGGCATTGCCGGCATTGTCGCAGTCGCCACTCTGATTAGCAAAGTCTTCGGGTTGGTGCGCCAAATTGCGATCGCCGCAGCCTTTGGAGTTGGTGTCGCCGTCGATGCCTACAACTATGCCTACGTTATCCCCGGTTTCTTATTTATTTTGCTCGGAGGCATCAACGGGCCATTTCACAGCTCCATTGTCAGCGTTTTAGCCCGCCGCGACAAAAAAGAAGCAGCACCCTTAGTCGAGACTATCACTACTTTAGTTGGCGGTTTGCTGCTGTTGGTGACGATCGCATTAATTATTTTTGCCGATCCGATGATCGATTTGGTAGCACCGGGATTAAATAGAACACCAGAAGGTTTAGAAATTAAAGCAATTGCTGTCCAACAATTTCGGATCATGGCGCCGATGGCATTACTTTCCGGCTTAATCGGCATTGGTTTCGGCACTCTCAACGCCGCCGATATGTACTGGCTTCCTTCCATCAGCCCTTTATTTTCCAGCGTTGCACTTCTCGGCGGTTTAGGGGTTCTCGCACTGCAACTCGGAGACAAAATTCTTCAGCCAGAGTACGCACTAATGGGCGGCTTAGTGTTAGCTTGGGGAACTTTAGCGGGAGCAGTTTTGCAGTGGTTGGTGCAACTGGTGGCGCAGTCGCGCGCCGGCTTGGGAAAGTTGCGCTTGCGGTTTAATTTTAAACGGCCTGGAGTCCAAGAAGTCATTAAAGTGATGCTGCCTGCTACTTTATCTTCGGGAATGCTGCAAATTAACGTTTATACAGATTTGTTTTTTGCATCCTACATCCCCCAAGCTGCTTCTGCGATGGGCTATGCAGGCTTGTTAGTTATGACGCCTTTAGGTATTATTTCTAATGTAATTTTAGTGCCATTTTTGCCGATATTTTCTCGTCTCATAGAACCAAAAGACTGGCCGGAATTAAAAGATAGAATTCGTCAATCTTTAATTTTAACTGGCATTACGATGCTACCGCTGAGCGCTTTAATGGTAACACTTGCTGGGCCGATCGTCCGCGTTGTTTACGAACGCTATGCTTTTGATCGGTCAGCCTCACAGTTTGTCGGGCAGATATTCATGGCTTACAGTATTGGAATGTTTGTTTATCTGGGTCGCGACGTTTTGGTGAGGGTATTTTATGCTTTGGGAGACGGGGAAACGCCTTTTCGGATTAGTATTATAAATATCTTTTTGAACGGACTGCTGGATTATTTATTAGTTGGAGCTTTTGGTGCGCCCGGATTAGTTTTGGCGACAGTGGGAGTGAATCTTGTTTCGATGATTATGCTTTTGTACTTATTAGATAAAAAGCTGGGCGGTCTGCCTTGGGGCGAGTGGAGTTTGCCCTTTCTGGGATTAGCTTCGGCCAGTTCTCTAACTGCTTTCACGGCTTTGGCTACTCTGCAAGGCTGTCAAAGAGTTTTGGGTACTGAAGGTTTGTTAATTCAATTAGTGCAGTTGAGTGTGGCAAGTTTCGTAGGGTTGGGAGTTTTTGCCATTTTTGTCAATCAAATGAAGTTGCCGGAAGTTGAGATGTTTGTCGATCGCATTCGCGGCCGTTTTGGGAAGTAAATCGTTGAAGCTAAGACCGGAATCTGAGGTGATAAGTCTTGATAGACAGACAAGACTTGGCGATTTGCGAGGTTTACAAAGCTAGTAACCCAACATTTCGTGAATGTTGCCGTAGTCGTTAACGCTATACTCTATTTGCAGCATCAAGCGGGGTTTTTCAGTCGGCCGCGTTCCCTTATGAAAGCAAAGAGCATTTTCTACAAAGCCAAAACCTGCTTTGCCACAGACATTCACCACATTTTGGGCACCGTAAAATTCAACAATCTTTTCGTCGTCGATGTCTGCACAGCGCGTACTCACAAGCTGGTGCAGCAACTTTTTGCCTTTGTGGGTTCCGCGAATGTAAGTGTGCGCGCCACTGGACAAATCAACATCGGTTAGGTAGAAGAAAAATTTTATGAACCGATAGTCGTCTAAGTCGTAGTGAAATACTTGAGCTGCTCGACGCTGCTCGACATGGCTTCCTCCAACGGGAAAACTCCACGATATTTCACTTCCCATGTGTACTGGTTGAGCACCTAGAAATTTAGCTGCAATCGCTCGAATGCCGGGATCTTCGATCAATTTTTTGACAGTTGAAGATAGCTTGCTGTTGCTCATGTAGCTGCAAACGCGGGCATCTTTCGGTAAGCCTGCATTGACTTGTTCTGTTCCTCTATAGCGACAAGGACGGTTCAAATCTCTGTTAATGTAGCCAACTGTAGAACTGGCAAAATTCAACAGTTCTTGAACTACATCTTCAGGTAGCTGGAGACCCTGATAGCAACTGTCAGTTTCGATGGTTGCTGCGATCGCATTTACATCCAAATTTCCTAAAACCGAAGCTTCTGCAGGGTGAATTACATCAGATTTAGTGGGACGCTTCAAAAAGATTGTTGCCCAGTCGCGTACAATCTCGAAACGAGCCAATTTTTTCATCAAAAACACTCGCGGGTCTTGGCTAAGACCTTGATAGCTTCTGAGGCAATAGTTGGCAAGCTTATACCAAATTTTTACCGGATATTGAATTAGAGTTGTATTCATCAGTTGTAGTGTATTGTTTACAACATTTGTCCTTGTAGTTCGCACCTTTGATGGTTGCAAGGTTTTCTTGTTTGCAAGAACATTAATACAAATCTGAAGCTTAACAAACGCTATTACCTTAACACAAATATTTTGCTTGTCAATCCCAAGTTCTTCTTTTAAATAACTGTTTATTTTACTTTATTCATAAAAATAACTTGGGTTCAATGCAGTATAGTTACAGATAATTTTTTGCTGTGATTACTAGCTAATGCAAGCAGAGTTCGATGTGTTGCTTTTATTTTAAGAATGTCAGGATTTGCGATCGCAATTTATATCAATTCCGGTTGCATCGAAATTAATATAACCCGAAATCAGGACACGGCAGTGCCGTGTCCCTACAATCGATCGCGGTAGGGAAACGGCACTGCCGTGTCCTCGCTTGTCATTCCGGCGTAGCCGGAATTGATATGACAATCAACAATCAACTGTCAACTGCCTGCCCTGAGCGTAGCCGAAGGGTCAACCGTCAACTATTCGCTACTTAACAGTCTTGAACGTATCCAGTTTGCCAGTGAATCGGTTGATAAACATCTGCAAAACAGTGCGCTTGCCGATATTGATATTAGAGCTTACTGCCATTCCCGACTGCAAGTTAACCTCCTGTTGATTTGGCTTGCCCTTGTTCAAAAGAAACTTTTGATTCTTGAGCTTAATTTTGGTTTTGAAAGCATAGTATTTCCGCAGTTCAGTAGGAGGCTCAGCATCCTTGCTAATCTCTTTCACTTCACCCTCAGCAGTACCAAACTCTAGGGCCGGGAAAGCTTCAACATTTAGATCCACAGGCACGCATTCGTATTTCGTCAGACCCAATTTCTCTCTATTAACTTCCTTCTCAGGACACACGCAGCTTTTACCTACTTCGCAGTCAATCTTTTCTCCATCCAATTGTTTGCCGTGATATTTTTCCAACTTCTCCCGCTTCCGCTTCATACCATCCAAGACGAGAGCCACGTTGCTGTTTTCTAGGTAAACAACTGCTTGCAGACCGTTTTCATCATCCAAAACCTTGAGCAGCTTCTCAGTTTGCTGGGCTTCATAATAAGCTTCTTCACAACGTGCTGGGCGAGGTTCCCCGGGTTTAAGCACCGAGTTAATAATGGATTGGCATATCGGATCTTTCGCGATATCCAACTTAGCATTCTCCTTCTTAGAAGGTTTCAAATCGAAGATAACGCCCGATACCGGAGCCATCAGAACTTGAGTATCGCGGGTTTGCTGCGCTTTTGCTAACTGACCATTTACTTCAGACAGCTTTTTCAAGTTTTCCACTTTGAAGCGACTGAGCTGAGAATCACTGCTGGCAATTTGTTTCTGGTTTTCAGCAATTTTGGTGTAAAGTTCTCTAGCCCAGGAATCCTTGGTGTTTTTCAACTGTTGTTGGGCACGGCTGATGGACTCTTGAATGCGCGCTTGCTCTCCTTGCTGGCGCTGTACTTCAGCAGTAATTTTTTGAATGTCACCTTGACGCGCGTTAATTTCGCCTTTGCGCGTATTTATTTCACCCAGGCGCGTGTTGATTTCGCCTTTGCGGGAGTTGATTTCACCTTCGCGTTGCTTGATTTGATCTTGCTGCTTGAGAACGTCACCTTGACCTCTAAAAACATCTTGTTCCTGCTTTTCTCTTTGCAGTTCAGCGATTGCTCCTGCTTCTACCAGGGGGCCTAGTCTGCCCAAAATACCTTGATTTGATTTCAATACTTGTTGGGATTTTGCTAGCTGTTCTTGGGCCAAATCTTTCTGAGACAGGGATGATTTGACTTGCTCTTGCGCAGAACCTAACTGCTGCTGAGAATAATTTAATTGGTTTTGAGCAAAACCGAATTGTTGCTGTGCTACGGTCATTTGCTCGCCGGCGGCTTTCTCAGCATTCTCAGCTTGCTTTAGTTGTTTGTCCAACTCCTGAACTTGTCCTTGGGCTGCGGCTACGCGAGACAGAAATTCCGATCGATAATTAACATACAGTCCTTGCTGGGTAGCATCAAAATTTCCGCTGGCTCCCCTGTTGAGGTAGAGCTCGTCAATCAAACTTTGCAGCACTTGATTTTGTGCCGTGAGGCTCTGTCTATCCTTGATTGTTGATTGTAGGCTCGAAGGAATTGGGCCTTGAACTTTGCCGTTGACAACATCTTCGTAAAACTTATTTTCTTTTTCCAGGGCTTCTTTCGTTTTCTTAATCGAGGTTAAATCGGCACTGGATGCAACGGGGTTAAAAGTGAGGAGAGGCTGGCCTTTTTTTACCCGATCGCCATTTTCGACGTGAACCCTGACCACCGCACCCGTAGCAGGCGCTTGGATGTCTCTAGCACCATCTTTGAGTTCCAATTGTCCGACTGCGGGGACAGCTTGTTCTACGCTGGCAAAATAAGCCCAAACTATACCAGAAGTGGTCATCAGCATGATCATCCACAAAAACAAGTGCGACCAAATCGCTGGTTTTTCGAGAATGACTGGTTGTTCAGAAAGTATTACGGATTTCATAGCTATTTGTTAGTTGGGGAATGGGGAATGGGGAATGGGGAATGGGGCATTGGGGAATGGGGCATTGGGAATAGACATTACTGTCTGCCATTATTTTTTACCAATTAGCAATTACCGATTAGCAATTACCAATTCCCAATTCCCAATTACCGATCACGTATTCGATGACTCTTGTTGTTGGAAGAGGCAATAGTAACGCCCTTTAAGAGCCATTAATTCTTTATGACTTCCCTGCTCGACTACAGCACCTTGATCCATCATAATAATCACATCAGCATTTTGGATTGTCGTCAGGCGGTGAGTAATGAAAAACACGGTGCGGCCGGCAAAAGCTTCGGCTAAATTATTGCAAACTTGGCGTTCGGAATGGTAGTCTAGGGCGCTTGTAGCTTCGTCCAAAATCAGCAATTTCGGGTTTTGTAAAATCGTTCGGGCGATCGCAATCCGCTGCTTTTGACCCCCAGAAAGCGAAGATCCTCGCTCTCCCACTACTGTATTGTAGCCAGCAGGCAAGCCCATAATAAAATCGTGAGCTACTGCTAGTCTTGCAGCTCGGACAATCTCATCCGTACTCGCGTCGGGATTGCTCAGAGCAATATTTTCTTGTACCGAGCAGTTAAACAGCAAAGTATCTTGCAGCACTACTCCAAGTTGACTGCGGAGGGAATATAACTCCACCTTCGCAATGTCATAGCCGTCAATAAATATCCGGCCCGACAGGGGCGGATAAAGACGCTGCAACAGCTTCATCGCCGTACTTTTACCGGAACCGCTTCCCCCCACAATTCCCACAAAACTACCAGGGGGAAATTCCAAATTCACATTAGCCAATTGCAGTGGGCCGCTTTCGAGGAATCGGAAAGAAACCTCCTCATACTTAACGTGACCTTGAATTGCCGGCAGTGGGATATTGCTCCGGTCTTCATCGCTAGTTTCGGTTGGTGTATCGACCACATCCTTCAGCATATCGATCGACATCGAGACTTCTTGGAAACTCTGCCACACGCTCACAAAACGCAGCAGCGAACCAGTCACGTTCCCAGAAATAATTCGGAAAGCAATCAACTGACCCAAAGTCATGTCATTGCTCAGTACCAAATAAGCTCCCACCCACAACTGAGCTAAGTTACCCACCTGGTTTAAAAAGGCGCTAATCGTACCCGCTGTAGTCCCGGTGATAATTGTTTTAAAACTGGCTGTAATGTATTTTGCGTAGCGGCTCGACCACTCCCAGCGAGATTTTAATTCAATATTTTGAGCCTTAACAGTTTGAATCCCGCTGACTACTTCCACTAGATAGGATTGAGAGTCAGCAAAACGCATATTTCTCTGTTTGATCAGGCGCAGTACCAGCGGATTGATCAGAATAATCATCACGGCCAGTACCGGTACAACTGCCAAAGATACGAAGGTTAGCTTCACGCTGTAGGAGAGCATAACGGCGACGTATACGACCGAGAATACCGCATCGAGAACCACTGTCAGAGCTGTACTCGTCATGAATTCTCGAATCTGGCCCATCATGCTGAATTTGTAGACCAAATCTCCCACGCGCCGATTGTCAAAGTAATTCTGGGGCAGCCGGAGCAAGTGGTCGATGACTTCTGCACTCAATTTGACATCGATACGATTTGAGGTATCTATAAACAAGAAGGTACGCAAACCGTTGAGCAGTCCTTCAAATAGGGCAACACCTAACAGAAACGCCCCCAAAATATCCAAGGTGTCAATGCTGCGCTGACCTAATACTTTATCAATAATTACTTGGCTGATTAATGGGTTGGCAAGACCAAATAACTGTACAAAAAAGGAGGCGAGCAACACTTCAAAAAACACTGTTTTGTGTTCCATCAGTGCGGGCACAAACCACCAGAAGCTGAACTGTTCTTTTTGTTCAACTTGGGGAGCTTGCAGCAGCAGGACTTCTCCCTGTTCGCCCCAGATTTCTTTGAACTGAGGTATCCGCTTCCGCATCAACCCTTTTTCGGCTGTCGCCAGCACCAATTCTTGCTCGGTAATGCTGTAAATAATGGCGAAGCTGTCTTCCCATTTAATCATTACGGGGGCTTTGATGCGGTTGATGGCTTCGGCTGGGACTTGGGCTAATTGGGGCGTGAGGCCGATGCTTTGGGCGATCGCCCCGCAGGCCTGCATACTGATAGAACCGGCGGTTTTTAACTGATTTTCTAGAACTTTGCGAATGATATCTCGGCGAAATTTGAGGCCGAAATACTTGCTCAACATTTGGAAGCAAGCTAGCGGGGCTTCAATTTGCCCTTTAGCGCGGAAAACTGGGTATCTTGCCGCATCCTTTGGTTGGTCGCTTCCGGGTTCTGGGGGACGCTCTGGGGCGATCGTAATGTCGAGCAATTTTCCGCCGGGCGGCTTCAGCACAGAGACAGCAGGCTCTGTCGTACCATTTAATGAGTCTGTTTCGGGTTGGGGTTCTGGGGGTTCCCGGAAACCGACCAAGCGGGCGCCGACGCGGCCTTCGACTTTGAAGGATTTGGCTGCGTTTTCCACAGAGAAGCGGCTACCGGTGGGAAAGTCGCCTAAGACGCCGCTGCTGACGAGCCAAATTCGATCGGCATCTAGCTCTTTGGCGAGGTCTTGAGTTTTTTTGTTGCCGTTTGGTATGTTGACAACTGCGGCGTCTTGCCAAGCTTGCAGGGTGAGTTCCTTGAGATTGGAAGTGCCATCGGCTTGGCGCTGCAATTCCAGGCTCAACAGTTCAAATACTTCGCTCAAGGAACAGTGATCGCGAAAGGCTTCTCCAAATGTCGGCTGTTTTTCCAGTACGTTCAGGAAATCTTCGGCGGGTAGGACGATCGCGATTACATCTGTAGAGGCGATCGCCGTTTCGCAAGGAACTCCCCTGAGCAAGCCAGCCCAGCCGAGAATTTCCTGCGACTGCGCCAAGCGCAAACTTACGTGCCGCTGCGATCGCTGGTCAAAGCCCAGCAGCCGAGCTTGACCTTCATAGATAATTGCCACTTGAGTCGGCATTTTTTCCCGTTCAAACAGGGGTTGCCCCGTCCGGTAGCCTAGGAGTTGGCATTTAGCCACCAAGGCTGTTAGAGCCCCCTCTGACAGTCGGTCAAAGGGAGGTGTTTGAGCTAAGAAATCCTGAATTTGGGTGAGAGAAACAGCGGAAGAAGTCATCCAATTTTCGATTTTTGATTTTTGATTTTTGATTTTAGATTGAATTCACGGATGAATCCGCGGGGTTCTTGTTGGGATGCCAAGCTTTTTAAAGTCTCCACGGATAAATCCGGGGGCTCCTGACCAAATTAGTTTCGGTCAAGATATTGAAGATACGGAAGAGAGCGGCTGTAGCGGGCCTATTTGTGATATCTGTTCGGCGAGCCAGCTTTCAAAGAGTTCGTTAATCAAGTGCAGCCGCATCGATTCATCAAGCTGGGCTGGCATGAACTTTTCTAGTCGAATAATTACCATCCATTCTGCCAGAGGACGCGGCGTCCAGAGTTGATTTGGTTGGCTGACTGATAAAAGTTTACTGATTGCTGGGTGGGGCTGACTGAGGGGTACTGGCCCCAACAGCCCGCCGGATTTGGACTCGGGGCCTTCGGAGAAGTCGCGGGCTACTTCGGCAAAGCTTTGTTCTTCTTCGAGGATGCGAAAGTAAAGTTCGTTTGCCAGTGCTGGATTTTTGGTGCGCACCAAGGAATAGACTACGTGGTCTAGGCTGGCTTTGCGGGTTAAAAAATAATTATCTACTTTAGGTCTCCAAGTCTCTTGCTTGAATTTTTCGATCAGCAAGGGCCTGACGGCCATCTCTTGAAGTTCTGCTTCTGTCATATTTTGGCTGCGCAGCCAAGCTTCTTTGGCTTCGGGGGCTGTCAGTTGGTGCTGTGCCAGAAAGTTTTCGACGGCGGATTGGCATTCTTCGTCGTTGCAACTAAAGGATGCGATCGCTTGGTCTACTATTACACCCCGCAAAAATTGCGGCATCAACTGGTACCGCTTCAGGAGCGATGGCATATCTTGAGCTTGAAGTAATTTATCGCCTATTTGAAAAAGTCCTGTCATTTTTTTATCTCCAACTGACTTGCGCTTCCCCTTTTAATTTAGCTGTGGCAGGAAAAAAGCGACAACCATTAACCCCTCAGTTTACCGATGATAGCAGAGCGTCAAGAAAGCTAGCGCTATTGCTGTCTATTTCTTGACGCTTTGCCTCGCTACGGGTTCCTTTCAAATAGTTTGCCTATTCTCTCGGAGTAAGCGCGGCTGTCAAGAAATTTGGGGTTTGCTGCGATTTTTTGTTGGACTCGATCCCGATAGTGCCGGCGCAGTTCTGGGTTGGTTCCCAGTGCTGTGCTGATTTCTATATAAGAGTTCTCGCTGTTTGCTACCAATTCAGGAATTAATAGTTCTTCGAGCACGGCTGCTGATTGTCGCGATCGAGCTGTTTGCCCTTTTCTTGCCACTACAGGCAACCCGGCCAACAGCGGTTCTACTAAGGAGTCGGCACCGCTGTATGGATAGGAGTCTAAATATATATCAGCTAATTCCAGACATTTTATGCAATCTGCACGATTTGGTAGTGCCTTTATCACAACTACCCGTTTTTTGTCAATCCCAGATTCCACAAAGAGCGATCGAATTTCGTTGTAAAAAGGCACTGTCGGATAGTTTTCTGGGCGGGAACGAAAGGGATACAAAACTAAAATAGAATTCGGTACGGCCGCAATAATTTTTACCCAAGTTTCTCTCAATTCTGGGATAATCGTAAAAGCCGGAGTGCTGGACATGAACACTATAGATTCATCGGTGGCTCCCCAACTGCTGCGAGTCGGTTCAACTCTGGCAGGTGCTGATTCTACAGGATAGCTGAGACAAACTCCCGAGCCTTCTAAAGTAATTAATTTTTCCCGATACTGTGCTGCTGCATCTGCGGGTAATGTCAAATCTCCGACTAGGAAGTAATCAACATTTCGGATTCCGGTGGTGGCGGGGGTTGATGCGGCGGTAGCCATTTGCACGCGCGCTAGTCGGTGCAAGCACAGCAGCGCGGTTGGTTGGGAAGTATCGGTGGTATTGGCGCTAATTAGCAGAATATCTAAATTGTACGATCGAACTTCTTGCACTTGAGTCAGCAAATCCTCCGACAGTTGCACCAATTTGTCAACACAATTTTCGCAATATTTCCCCAGTCGTTCATCTTGCACCTGGAAATAATACACGATAATTTCAAATTTGTTTCTGTCTAAATATTCAAAATTTGGAATTGCCGCCAAAGTCTCGAATTCATCGCTGATTTTATCGAGCAAAAAGCCCACTCTAATTTTAGTGCTTTCAGGTTCTCTCCGAACAAAATCCCAGTCTATTTGACAGCCCATATTTTTCAAATGAAATTCCAGAATATCAGCACGCTGACTCAATACATTCAGCAGATTAGCCTCGCTCAAATACAAAGCTTTGAAGCTAACATTCTCTGCCAAAAATGCTGCCAGATAACGCCAAACTTCCGAATCTGGGAAACTGGCAATATTCGCAGCGACATACTGGATTAACTGCTGGAAATATGCAGAGTACCTTTCAACTTCCGACTGTTGTTTGAACTGATATTTTGCATCATTTTCAATTCCTTGTTTAGGAACAGGCAAGATGCCTGTTCCACCAGTAGAAAATTCATCTCTTGTGGAACGGGCATCTTGCCCGTTATTTACAATCCCACATCTCAGTTTAAAGTAACTCGGCGACTGAAATAGGAATTTCAGAAAGTCATCAAAAAACCACTGAGGAATCGCTGCATTTTGATACCCTAGCGGCAACTGATAAGCGTCGCAGTACAGCATCGCTGCGAGAGCATATTGAATCTGCTCGGAAATTTCCCCTCCTTCAGCAAGTTTCGAGGATAACTGCTGGACAAAACTTTGTTCTGACTGGGTTAAGGTTTCATATCTGAGGGTGCTATCTAGTAGCAAGTTATGAGCTTTTCCCGATTCTTGCGAATAAGCACTTTCTAATTTGTCGGCTGGCAAATTCAGCCAATATTCAGCTACTTGTTGGCGGTAGTGGCGGAGTTGCTCAAGAATAAACCCGTTTGAGGGCGATTTTTGGTAGCGCTCAATCAGTGTTGACAAATCAGATAGACTCGGCTGGGTTCTCAATGCCAATTTTTGGCTAATTTTCTGTTTAATTTCTTGATTTAGGAAACTGTAATCAGGACTATTTAGGAGTTTCTTGTAAAATCTGACCACATCTTTATGATTTTCCCCAGCCGCGAAGTTTTTCCATGTTTGTTGTTCGGGATGAATCCTCAGCGACGACAGTTTTTCGTCTACAAATCCGATGTGATAATTCCCCATGATTCGCCACCACATATCTAAGTCTACATACTGAGATAATCCCGAATCAAACAATCCGATTTCGGCAAAGACTCGGGTGGCAATTAAGACGGTACTCGGTTCACCAATTTTGTTAATTGGGTTGCTCAAACAGTTAGTATCCGCCAGCAATTCTTTCCCGGGCTGAATTGATTTTAAATTTGACCAACTTTTGTGTAAATCTTTAATTGATTGGGAAGCTTTCCGCAAAATTGGGTGAGATTCATCTTCGGCTATGGTGATGCCGCGCGGGGAGAAAACCATACCTATTTCTGAGTTTTGTTGGGCCAGGGAAACCATTTTTTCGATACATTCTGGTTCCAGCAAGTCGTCTTGAAACAGAAATTTAATGTATTCGCCTGTTGCTTGAGAGATGCAGAAGTTCCAGTTTTGTGATAAGCCGTAGTTGCGGTGGAGGATGATGCGGAAATCGGCGGTTGTTTGGGATAGGAATGATTGGGCGATCGCAATTGTGCGGTCTGTGGAGCCGTCGTCTGATACAATCAGTTCTATGTTAGGGTAAGTTTGGGCGATCGCACTTTTGATTGTTTCCTCAATAAACGCTTCTCCGTTGTATGTCGGAATGCAAATACTCACCTTCGGCTGCCAGTTTTTTAGTTCGCTTTTTGATTGAGTTTTGGGCTGTGATGGCGACAAGTCATCGCTAATTTTGGCAGACTTCGCTTTAGCGGTTCCTGACAGAGGCAAACTTTGAAAGTTATTCGTAATCTCGGCAATATATTCAAGACGTTTTCTAATTTTATCACCCGTAACTTGCGGGTTGAGTAAACTTTTAATTTCCTCAGCAGCTATCGCTCCAATTTGTTGAGCTTCCCGGGAATTATTAAAGACATACCGCATGAAATTAGCAGCGTGTTCGACATCCGGTGCAGCCCAAACATTGCCTTGCTTGTAAGGCCCGCAATCTTGCTCGATTGGGATTAATTTATACTTGACACAAAAGCTATTCCCGACATTCATAAATTCTGTATTTGATGAATAACCGGTGGCAATTACGGGTTTGCCGTAAAACATGGCTTCAGCCATTGTTAACCCGAATCCTTCGCAGCGGTGCAGCGATACGTAACAGTCGCAATTGTAGAGCAAACCGTTGATTTTTTCTTTGGACAAATACCCGTTTAGATGTTTGATATTTGAATGATTTACTATGGCTGAGTTTAAGGATGCTAGAGCTTCTGGAAAATTCTTTGAATTGGAAGATTTGATAACCAACAATACGCGGTCATCTTCGCCGAGAGCTTGTTTAAATGCTTGAATGACTGCTAAAGGATTTTTGCGTTCGATGCGGCTGGAAAATAAATTTGTGTTTAGGTAAATTTAGTGCTTCTCTCTCAAGCGCAGATTGAGCCAGAGAAATACTGGGCATGATTTTAATTACCGGAATTGGCGAGACTGCGGAAATTGCCTCGGCGCAATGGTTGCTGTAAGTCCAGATTTCATGAAAGTGGTTAAATACTGGCTGCCATTCCGGGGGAAATGCGGAGAGTTCCCAGGCCCAAAAACCGATGTTATATTTGTTTTCAAAATAGCTAGAACCTATATGTTTGATGAAGGTTTCAACTTCATCGGCGTTGACTTGAATTAAGTTTACGGGATGGGGATTGTCTTGGCTAAAATTTTGATATGTCGTGTCTCGTTTGCGGTGGGGACTACGGGTAAAATTGTTGATAGTGAAGGGAATGCCAGCGGCTTCTGCGGCTCTGATGTTGGCTCGGACTCCTTCTCCTATGCCAAATTCGCCGTTGATGTAGCCGGCAATGTTTATTCCTAGATTAGGGTTCATAATTTATAATGTATTTAGTACAGTGCTGTGTTAATTTTTGAGGAATAATACCAATTTAATGGGTCGTTGCACATATCTCGATCCCCCTAAATCCCCCTTAAGAAGGGGGACTTTGATCGGAATCTTGTCCCCCCCTTAGTAGGGGCGGTGCCCCCGTGCCCGCCCTCTTAGCTAGGGGGGATCGGATTCGGGAGCAGCCTCATAAAAAATTGGTATAAGCCGAATTAATTGATAATCTCCATTGCGGTTGCACGAGGATATGGTTGAACACAAATTACAATTTGGATGAATATTTGCTAACATATAGTAATATGAGTACGATTGGCGAATAAGATTTAAATTAAACGCAGAGTACGCAGAGTACGCAGAGGAAGAGAAGAGAGGGAAGAGAAAGAGTTGGCAACAGAAAGTTTGGTGCTTGACAAATGTGCCGATCGCCATTGTATACTATCATCGCCATGCTAACCTTCGGCTATTTGTCTGTTGGCATGGATTGCTCTGCTTGATTTTACGACAAACTAATCAGGAATTTTAGATAAAGTGATCGATCGCGTCAACCACGACCTCTTGAAGCTGCTACCGCCGGATGCTAAAGTCATTGTCGAAATTGGCTGCGGTACGGGTTCTACGGGCGAAGAGTACAAGCAGATAAATCCCCACTGTCAGTATATTGGCATCGAGCGCGATCGACAAAAAGCCCAAATTGCGGTCGATCGACTAGACTGGGTGACGGTAGCCGATATTGAAGAAATTGCCGTAGAAAGTCTCGACATCGCCCCAGAAACCGTCGATTGCTTGATTTTCGGCGATTTGCTCCCCTATTTCAAAAATCCTTGGCAGATATTAGAACAATACAGTGCTTTGCTTCACCCGGAGGGGCAAATATTCGCGAGCATTCCCAACGCTCAATATTGGCGGCGAATTGTCAATCTGCTGCGCGGAAATTGGGAAAATCCCGATGGCAAGATGCAGCACTGGTTTACCCTAGAAAGTATTAAATCATTATTTGCTGATGCCGGATTGCGGGTTTACGAATTGCAAGGGAAGGGACACAAAACTGAAACTTTTGTTCACTTCCAGGAATTGCTGCATCCAATGGTAAAGGCTTTAGAGCTCACATCCAGCACTTTTGCGACGGAAACCGGTGCTGAACATTATATCGTGCGATCGACTAGATCGATCGTATCGCCGCGCAGACTGCTGATCCAAACTATTATTATGGCTCCTACAGGGTGCGATCGGGTGCGAGTTTTGGAACCCGACAAATTCAGCGCCACAATTCCCGGTATCCGCACCGCATCCGCAGTCAAAACAGCAGAATTAATTCCCCCGCTATCTGGAGAAGAAAAAGTCTTCATCTGGCAACGGACAATCATGCAATATCCCGCTTACATTCCCAAACTCAAAGAACTTATACAACAAGACTATTTAATAGTAGCTGAAATAGACGACAATCCCATCCGCCGCCGCGAATACGCAGACAGCAATTACCTCAGCTATCGCGGCTGTCACTGCGTTCAAACTTCTACCGAACCGCTTGCAAAAATCCTGCGACACTACAATCCTCATGTTTCCGTATTTCCAAATCAATTAGCTTATCTACCCACGCCCCGAATCTATCTCACAGAAGATACAGTCACCATCTTTTTTGGTGCACTCAACCGCGAAAAAGATTGGCAGCCGATTATGGCAGCGCTCAATCGAGTTTTAGCAGCTCACAAACACCGGATTCGAGTTAAAGTAATTCACGACAGCCGATTTTTTGAATCCTTGGAAGTACAGCACAAAGAATTTGAACCATTTTGCAGTTACGAACGGTATCAAGAAATCATGTATAGTTGCGATATAGCTTTACTGCCGCTCGTTTCCAACCCAGTTAACGAAATGAAATCCGACTTAAAATTCATTGAGTGTGCGGCGCGAGGAGTAGCAGTGCTAGCGAGTCCCACCGTGTATGAACATTCGATTGTTGAAGGTGAAACTGGATTGATTTATAGACATGAAAAAGAGTTTGAAATCAAGCTGAATTCACTGATTTCTGACACATCTATGCGTCGGGAAATAGCCTCGAATGCTTACGAATGGGTGCGCGACAACCGCTTGCTGTGCGGGCACTACCGACAGCGCCGAGATTGGTACTTGCAAATGCGGGATGACTTGCCGCGTTTAAATGCTGAGTTGCGCGATCGATTGCCTGAGTTATTTAGCGACTGAATGCGGTAATATTTATAGGCTATTGTGCGATCGTTCTGTTTTATTGTTTAATTTTTAATTGTTAAATCCACACCAATGCGAATTCTATTTACAATTGCTCACTTTTACAATCCCAGCGGCGACGGGAAACACGCTTCCCAGCGAAATGATCCCCAACCGCGACTAAATGCTTTAACCGCTTGCGTGACATCGCTGCAAGCTTTGTACGGCAAATCTCAGTGCATGATCCATATTGGCGAGTGCGCAACTATCCCAGCCAATCAAGCTCAAAGTCACGAAATTGACATTGTTATTTGCACAACTCAAGGTTATCATCTATTGCCTCAACTGCCCGTGCAGCCGAGGTCTTTTATGCACCATGCTACGAAATGCGAACCGCTGCTGTTGGGGTTTGAATGTCAAGCAGTTTTGCGAGCGTGTCTTGATAAATATGATTATTTCTGCTATTTAGAAGATGATTTAATTCTACACGATCCGTGGTTTTTTAGCAAGTTAAACTGGTTTACGCATCACGGCGGAAGTGGAAATTTGCTGCAACCAAATCGTTATGAAGTATCGCCTCAAGGGGCTGTTTTTAAATCATATATTGATGGTGATTTAACGGCATCAGCTACTGCTAAATTTCAAAATGTGGAGGAACAGCCGCAGTTAGTGGGAAAAATCATGGAACAACCAATTTCCTTTGAGCGGGCTTTGAATCCTCATTCCGGCTGCTATTTTTTGAATGCAGAACAGATGACTTACTGGGCTAAGCAGTCTCATTTCTTGGACAGGGATACTAGCTTTGTTGGCCCGCTGGAAAGTGCTGCTACTTTAGGAATTATGCGGACTTTTCGGGTTTACAAGTCAACTTCTGCTTATGCTAATTTTTTGGAAATTCAACATTTTGGAGCGAGTTTTCTGAAGTTGATTGGTAATAAGGTGAGGCTGTCTGAAGCAGAATGATATTAGGTTTGGGTTACAAACTCGTGATGGGAGATATAAGCGGAGGAAACGGCACTTCCGTGTCCCTACAATTGATCCCGGTAGGGAAACGGCACTGCCATGTCCTCTATATCATTCCGGCGCAGCCGGAATTGATATCAACCGGCGAATCATCTTTATCAAACCTCTCGCTACAATAAGTTATGAAAAAAGATTTGATTAAAACCTTAGCTTTCAGATTGATCACCTATCTAATTTTCCCAGTATTTCTATCTGCTACCACCGCTGAAGTTGTTTTGCGAGTTGCGGGATACAAACCCTGGCAAATAGAAAATGCTGATGTTGCTGTCGAACCAAAAGGTAACTTTTTTACCAAAGACTCCGAACTCGGTTACAAGCATTTGCCTGGAAAGTTCAAGGTAACGCTTAACGGCAATTATTCGTTTAATGCTACTCATCTCAATAATAGTTTAAGAATAACACATCCACTCAATACTTACAATCAATCGTCAACCAAGCCTGAAATCTGGATATTGGGCTGTTCTTTTACCTACGGTTGGTCTTTGAATGACAGCGAAACCTATGCGTGGTTGCTGCAAGCGAAATTGCCGCAATATGAAATAGTAAATTTTGGCGTTAACGGCTACGGGACTCTGCACTCATTTATTCAATTTAAGGAAGCTCTTAAACATGAAAATAAGCCAAAAGTTGCGGTGATTGCTTATGCGGGTTTTCACGACAGACGCAATACTTTATTGAGGGCGAGAAGCAAGCAAATGGTTGCTTGGAATAAACTCGGTATTCTGTTTCAGCCTGATGCTAGGTTGAATGGAAAAAATAATTTTACCTACAGCATGACCAAATTGGAATATGACGAATGGCCGCTGATGCGGATTTCGGCATTGGTGAATTTCTTAGAGGTTAATTACAATCAATTTGAAGAGGGATTGTACAAAAGTCATGATGTTTCTAAGACAATTATTGAAGAGTTTAATCGTTTGGCTGAGGCTAATGATGTTAAGTTAGTTGTTGCGGGAATTAATGCTGGTTCTGCTAAGATGTTGGAGGAGTTGAGTCAGGAGGGAATTGCCACGGTGGATATTTCGGTTGATTTGAAAATACCTGCCAATAATAATTTACCTCATGATTTGCATCCAAGTGCGATCGCCAATCGGCAATATGCAGCAAAGTTGGATAGTTTTTTGCAGGGTACTGTTTTAAAGTAACATTCCTGGATGCGCATTAATGCCACAGAAACCGGGTTTTTTAACAGGATTAAAGGTCTTGATGCAGTATTTTCGCAAAAAACCCGGTTTCTGACTATCCGTGCGTCTATGAGTTATTTAGGGTTGTGAGGCTGATGGGATTATTTAATTTTGTTTCTTTTAAGTTACCTCGCAAGTTTCTGATTGATGGGTTTTTCCTATTTTTACTTATTCTAGCGACAGTTGCTGTTACCTCAATCTATGTATCTAGCGAACATACTTTTTATTGGTGGGATTACGCGGGATACAACACCGCTACAGTCAACACGGCAAATTTATTTCGTGACTCGCCGAATCAAGCATGGCGCGGAGTTATAGAATCGCTATCTAAAGAAAAAAATCTGTTAATTTCGCTGCCTTTAGTGCCGTTTATTCTGTTGTTTGGCGAATCTCGCTTGAGTTATATTCTCAGTGTTTCGCTAATTTATGTGCTGCCATTTCGCCTGTTGCTGGGAGCAATTTCTGCAAAGCTAATTCCAGTTTATCCGCGCCTGGTATTTTGGTCAACGGTGTTACTGAGTTTATTAATTCCGATGAGTTGGATTCCGACTCTGCGGGGATATTTGGACACTGGCGGCTGTGTATTTATAGCCCTGGCAATTTTAGTCTATTTGCAAGATGTCAAGCTAAAAAGTTGGTGGAGGATACCGTTAATTGGCTTTTTACTGGCTGTGGCTGTGCTGTTTCGCCGACATTTTGCTTATAGTGCGATCGCATTTTTGGGTGCAGCAGCTTTACAAGCTATCGTAGAGTTTATAATACTAATACGCCGCAGGAAAACGGCATTGCCATTTCCAAAAAATGAGGATACGGCAATGCTGTATCCCTACCGATATTTATTGGAATCGGGTGTAAAATTGGGGTTAATTGCTGCAACTAGCTTGACTGTTTTAATGCTGGTAGCGGGAGATTTTACTCGCAGCGCCGTGACGGTGGATTACCGCAATTTGTATGCTGCTTGGAGTTTGTCTGTAAGTGATATTTTAATTCGTTATGCCTCTTTTTACGGTTTGGGAACTTGGCTGCTAGTAGCGATTGGTTTTTCGGCGGGGATGCTGACTCGAATGCTGGTTTCTGAGGCTGCTATTTTTATTTCGCTATTCGGGATTTTGTCGCTAGTTGAATGGCTTTTGGTCTTGCGTTATGGCTACTTGCATTATACAATTCATGTTACACCGATCGCACTTTTGGGATTATCGGCATTTTTCTGGACAACTTGGCTGACTCTCAAGGGGAAAATCCGTTATCTAATGTTGGGCACGGCTGGTTTATACCTGGTTGTGAATGCCACAGTCGGGTTGATTCCTGTCAAAGTCGATTTGTCAAGACTGTTTGTGGCTAATTTTCCGCCGTTAGTGCGATCGGACTACGGCGAAGTGGTAAAATTAGTTGAGTTTCTGCGAAAAATAGCACCAAACGAAGAACCGATTTATATTGTCGGCGCTTCCAACAGTTTTAATGCTAATATCCTCCGACAAGCTAATCGCAAATTAAATCCGCCCAGCGGTTGGTGGAAATTAAATACGATTGGGCGCCCGCAAATTGACTCCCGCGATACTTACCCACTACCGGAGTTGTTGATGTCGCAATATGCGGTGGTTGCTGTGCCCTTTCAGCAGGTATTGCTGAGTGACGAACAGGTTTTGCGATCGCACGAACAAGATGTTGTTAAAGTTGTGTATGATGCTTTTACTCAAAGTTGGGAAATTTCCCAAGACTTCCAAGAATTACCGGAACAGTTTCAGCTAGAAAACGGTGTCACTGTCAGAGTTTACCAGAGAATTCGTCCAACTGCGATCGCCACAGCCGTCAAAACTCTTGATGCGATGCAGAAACAAATAGGCGAGAAACCAGGTACACAGTTAGATTGGATTAGCTTGAATCAGTCAATCTACACAAGTGCTAATTATTCAGTCAGTCGAGAATCGGATAACCAATATCAAATTGTAACTCATCCAATTAAAAATACCAAGCAACTTGATACATCTTTTCTGTATTTAGGTTCCATCTCAGACAAACCGCAAGTTACCGGCAAACTCAATTTACCTAACAAACAATGTCCAGGAGTTTTCCTACGCTTGACTTTGTGGAACAAGCAAGGTAAATTAATAGACTCAGCAGCACAAAATTACACTCAAGCAAATCCATCCGACTTAAATCTATTAGTTAAAGGTAAAAATCCAATTTATTTACTGCTTGAGGTATTGAGTAGCGAGAAACAGGATTTAACCAAACAATGCAAATTGGAGATTAATAATTTAGTGGTAGACAGCAACTCTCAATAATATCATCTTGGTTTGTAGTGAGGACTTTAGTCCTTCTTCATTTATAAAAAGAGGACTAAAGTCCTTACTACGAACCTAATTATTTATTTTATAAAAAATTTAACCGTCAATGCAGAAACATCAAAAATCCGACTGGTATTTTAATCTATCTCTCTATACCTTTGTTATCATCGGTTCGTTGATAGCAGTAGGGTATAAATTCCCCATAGGGGCGAATTTCCCAGAATTGCCACAAATCCAACATCTACTAAATCCTGAACTATATAAAAATGACTATCACGTTCAGGAAATGGTTAAATTCAATCCAAGATCCTACTATTACTATATCATCTATTTCCTAGCAAACTTAGGAACCGGAATTCCCCTAGCGCATTTTATTTATCAGTTTCTAGCCTTCGGTTCATTTATACTAGCTTGCTACGCAATCATCAATATCTATACTAATTCCAAACTACCCGCAGCGGCGATGACTTTTTTATCTATAGCCGCAGCATTTACGGATGTTGGCAATACCCTGATATTTTCGACTAAATCAGTATCCAGTACCTTCGCGATGGCTTTCGCAATTTGGGGAATTTATTTTAGTTTACGTCAAAAATGGTTGACAGGATATTTCTTTTTTGGACTTGGCTGTCTGCTGCAATTCTTAGTGGGTTTGCTACCGGGATTGATGATGCTTCCCGTTTTAGCTATTGAATGTGTAAAACGGCGGAAGTTCAAAACGTTAATTTTGTCGATCGCACTTTTAGCAGTAATGGCAAGTATAGTGTACGTACCCATGTTATTAGCAGGTACTACCAGCACTCAAACTATCGACAATGCCGAGTTTGTCTTCATTCACGCCAAAGTCCGCAACCCCCACCATATCCTCCCCTCAAATTGGCCAATTGGCAATTGGTTCAACTTTATCTGTTTCATAATTGGCGGTTTGCTGTGCATCAAAAATGCCGATTTACTCGGCAAAAAAGATAAATTTAATTTTTATATAATTGTTGGCACATCAATTTTTTCATTACTGCTAAATTACCTATTTGTGGATGTTTACCCGCTGGCTTTTATCGCCAAACTGCAATTAGCTAGAACTGTACCCTTCGCGCAACTAATTATATTTATTGCTGTTAGTTTAGCAGTCGAACAACTTTATCGAGATAAAAAAATAGCTATTGCTTTATTGTTATTGATTATTTTTACTCTTCCTTTTCGAGGTATTATATTTTTAGGATTATCTGTTTGGCAAACTAGAAATTATGTATTTCCCAAACGTTACAGTGGTTTTTTATGGGTTTTGACAGTAGCAACCTTAATTTTTAGCTTAATATATCCGCTGACTGATTCATGGGAAATAATTGGCGATCGCACAATCAGCATTCCCATCTTTTTCTCAATTCTCACTTGGCCATTCATCTTAGAAAAAACAGCGGTTTCTACAGCCGTAAAACAAACTGCCACCCATATTTTAGCCTTAGCAACCACCGCTACTTTAGTTTTAGGAGTAGCAGGAATCTTACCAAAACCTATGTTAGATATATTTGAAACAAGAGTTAATATAAATGCTGTTCCCAGCGACGACTTAAGCAGATTAGCTTTACGATTTTCTCAAATCAGCAGTCAAGATGCACTGGTATTAATTCCGCCATCAGTCACCAGCTTTCAATATTTCTCACAAAGAGCAATTGTAGTCAATTTCAAAAACTTTCCCTTGACAGAAAAAGGCATCAAAGAATGGCGAAATCGCATGGAAGCTGTTTTAGGAGTCTCGTTAAATCCGCAAATGATTTGGGGAGGAAACGATTTTTTTAGCCGCCGCAGTAGTGACGATTTAGTCAAGGTAGCCCGAAACTATAACGCCGATTACATCCTAACTCGCAGCGATTGGCATCCCAATATTGACGGAACAATTGCAGATAAAGAAGGCAAATGGATACTGTATAAAATTCGATAATAATTTCTTCAGTCGGGGAAAGCTGACAGAAGAGCACCATTCTCAAGAAGCTGTAGGGGCGGGTTCACCAAAAGCTT